>JGI12210J13797_10959947_pt1 | contig 11876 bp, 12 predicted proteins | sample ElkSlonscriptome_3_FD_13797 | JGI IMG/M metagenome (IMG submission 13797) | reverse complement strand
GTGCAGGCCATTCCCTCGACCCGCTAGCTGGCCCTGTCCTTTGTCGATTCCGCCCAATACTGCGGGCTAGGGCGATTCAACGCCACCACACAACCATAAGCCTGTTTACAACGTTTCACCTTTAGGAGGTTTTCAATGAAGTCTTCCCTAGTTATTCTCTATCACCGCGAGCCTTACGACGAGGTCATTGAAAACGGTAAAGCCGTCTACCGAGAGAAGAAAAGCCCGAACGGCATCGTTCCAACGCTGAAGAGCTTTTTCACCAATGCTGACCAGAGCACTTGGGTGGCCTGGAAGCAAGTTGACGAAGACGAGGAATCGGACTTCCAGGAGCGGATGACATTCGAAGGGCTAGGCGATCGCGGCGTGGTGCGCCGCATTCCGCTGATGGCAGACCAGGTCAAAAACTTCTACCACATCACTTCCAAAGAAGCATTCTGGCCCATTCTGCATTCTTTCCCATGGCAGTTCACCTACGATTCATCTGACTGGGAAAACTTTCAGGCCATCAACAAAAAATTTGCCGATGTTGCCTGCGAAGACGCCGCCGATGATGCTCTGATTTGGATTCACGATTACAACCTGTGGCTCACGCCGTACTATATCCGGCAGCAAAAGCCCAACGCAAACATCGCCTTCTTCCACCATACGCCCTTCCCATCTGCCGATATTTTCAACATCTTGCCGTGGCGTGGGTCAATTGTTGACAGCCTCCTGGCTTGTGACCTCATTGGCTTCCACATTCCGCGCTACCTCGAAAACTTTGTCTCGGCAGCGCGGGGCGTCCGTGGGGCAGAGGTGATTGAGCAGCAGCCCGTCGATAGCGAAGCGTTTACGCCAACCGGAACAGCGCTGAGCGAACCGGTGCTGACCACGAAACTCCGCTACAACGGCCAAATCATCAACCTTAACGCCTTCCCCGTTGGCACAGACCCAGACCATGTGCGCAACATGGTGGCGAAGCCTGAAGTCAAAGCACGGGCAGCGAAGATTCGCGAGGAGATTGGCGATGGCAAGCTGATTGTCTCTGCTGGGCGAGTCGACTACGTCAAAGGCACCAAGGAGCTCCTGTCTTGCTATGAGCATCTGCTGGAGCGACGCCCTGAGCTGCAGGGTAATGTCCATCTTGTCCTGACGGCGGCAGCGCCAAACAAAGGGATGCGTGTCTATCGCACCGCTAAAAGAGAAATTGAGCAGTGGGTTGGCAAAATCAATGGCCGGTTTGGAACCCTCAACTGGTCACCCGTCAAGCTGTTCACCACGCCGCTACCGTTCGACGACTTGATGGCCGTGTACTCCTCCGCTGACATTGCCTGGATCACCCCGCTGCGGGACGGGCTTAACCTCGTGGCAAAAGAGTATGTGGTTGCCAACAAGGGGGAGCGCGGCATTCTAGTTCTCTCAGAATTTGCGGGGTCGGCAGTGGAGTTGCCCGACGCGATTTTGGTCAATCCCTATGCTTCATACGAAATGGACAAAGCGATAGACCTCGCTCTGGACATGCCTTCTGATGAGAAAAAGCAGCGTATGGGTAAAATGTACCAGTCGATTTGCCGTTACGATGTGCAACAGTGGGCTAACCATATGTTCCGCGCCGCCAAAGCGGCAGCAGTGGACCGCGAAACAGAGGCTGGCGACCAGCAAAAAGCCTCTGTACTGGTTTAGCTCTGGCGTTCACTGATACTACCATCCATGCGAGATCTAACATCAGCTCAAAATTCGACGTACGATCTAATCGTGATTGGGGGTGGCATTAACGGTGCAGGTGCTGCCCGTGACGCCGCCCTGCGTGGCCTGAAGACTCTCTTAGTTGAAAAAAATGACTTCGCCAGTGGCACGACGAGTTGGTCAACCCGTCTTGTTCATGGCGGGTTGCGCTATCTGGAGTACTTTGAGTTCAAGCTCGTGCGCGAGTCTCTGCGGGAGCGCGAGATCCTGCTGAATACCGCCCCTCATCTGGTAAAGCCGATTCAGATGACCATTCCTATCTATCGGGGCGGACGGCGTAGCTATTGGGAAATTCAGGCAGGCATGGCCCTGTACGACGTTTTTAGCTTCGATAAAACCCTGCCCAACCACCGGATGCTGCCGGCGAAGAAGCTGCAGCAGCTCTTTCGCTCCATCAGTTCGGATGATGTCAGCGGCGCAGCGCAGTATTATGATTGCCAAGCCGAATGCGCCGAGCGCCTTTGCCTGGAGAATATCATCGCGGCCAAGGAAGCAGGGGCCACGACGCTAAACTATGTCGAGGTGACCCAGATCGGCTGTCAAGGCAACCGCATCACCGATATGACCTGCATTGACTTGCCCACAGGAGAGACCTTTACCGTCAAGCTCGCCGCCAATGGCACCGTGATCAATACGGCAGGTCCTTGGGTTGATGAGGTCTGTAATCTGGGCAAAGAGGGTGAGGCTTCTCAGCCCCTGAGCCAAGAGCGATTGATGGGGGGCACTAAAGGAAGCCATATCATTGTCGATCCCTTCCCTGGCGCACCCAATACTGCGCTCTATGTCGAAGCGAAGAGCGACGGCCGCCCCTTCTTTGTGGTGCCCTGGTGTGGCATGTTCCTCGTCGGCACCACGGATCTGCGCTACGAGGGCAACCTGGACCAGATCAAGGCTAGCGATGATGAAGTCGACTACCTGATCAAAGAAACCAATGCAGTTGTCCCCACGGCCCAGCTGACCCGCGACGACGTCAAGTTTACCTACTCTGGTGTCCGTCCTCTTCCCTATACAAAAGACGGCAAAGCAGGCAGCATCAGCCGGAATCATATTCTCTATGACCACAGCTCTGCCGGCATCAATAATCTGGTATCTCTTGTGGGTGGCAAGCTGACCACCTTTCGCCAAGTGGGTGAGGAGCTTGTGGACTGGGTCTACAAAAAGCGCCAGCAGGCGTCTCCCCCCTGTCAAACCCGCAAACAGCCCTTTCCTGGAGCTATCAGCGCTCAAGATCCCCGGATTCAGCAGGCTATCGACGCCTACCAGGGACAAATCTCTAGGGAGTCTATCAGCCACTTATTTCAGACCTATGGCGCTCGGGCGGTAGATGTGCTGGCTCTGGTGGATCGCTTCCCTGAGCTGGGCGATCGCCTCACCCCTGAGCTGCCGGACATCAAGGCGCAAATGATCTACGCTGTTGAGTCAGAAATGGCCCATACGATTGTCGATATCTGTCGGCGACGCACGGTGTTGTCAATGCATGCCAACTACGGCTTTGACCTGCTTCCTACCATTACCGAAGTGCTTTCTAAGTACGGCACCTGGGACGACGCCGAATGCGATCGCCAGGTCAAGATCTATCGCGACTACATTGAAAAGAACTGCCAGCCAGATTACGCTATGAAATCTGTTCCATCGCTAACGTAAAGGCGAACATTCGGATAGCCTAATGGGCAGGTGGGAGACATTGCCTCTTTTGGTTCTCCCACCTCAAAGAGTGCATTCACGATCGATTCAGGTCATACATTATGGATACCACTGCTACACCAACGCTCACATCATCAAGCGGTGAGCAATTGCCGGTCAAGACATTTGCCGTTCTGGGAACAGGCGCTTGGGGAACAGCCCTCGCCCAGCTTGCGACCGAATCTGGCATCACTGTGCGGTCATGGTCTCGGCGAGGCGATATATCGTTAGAGTCGGCCGTTGCTGATGCTGACGTGCTGCTGTGCGCCATCTCCATGAAAGGCGTCGCAGAGTTGGCATCGCGGCTCAAGGACATGGGTCTTCCGTCTCGCACCATTCTGATAACGGCAACCAAAGGCCTAGATCCCAAGACCACTAAGACCCCCTCCCAACTGTGGCAAGAGGCATTCCCTGATAACCCGGTGGTGGTGCTTTCAGGGCCAAATCTGTCAAAAGAAATTGACCGAGGGCTTCCGGCGGCGACGGTGGTGGCCAGTCACGACGCTGCTGCCGCCGCGACGGTACAGCAAATTTTCGCAGTGGATCGCTTTCGGGTCTACACCAACGCCGACCCTTTGGGTACGGAGCTAGGAGGCACGCTAAAAAACGTGATGGCGATCGCTGTAGGCGTTTGTGACGGTCTGCAGTTGGGCACCAATGCTCGTTCGGCCCTCATCACCCGCGCCCTGCCAGAGGTGATCCGTGTCGGCACTCAGCTAGGGGCTCAGCCTGAGACGTTTTATGGGCTATCTGGGCTAGGAGATATGCTGGCAACCTGCACTAGCGTCCTCAGCCGTAACTATCGCGTAGGCTATGGCCTAGCGGAGGGCAAGTCGCTAGAGCAAATTTTGCAGGAGCTAGGGAGTACAGCGGAGGGGGTCAATACAGCCCATGTGCTGGTGAAGCTGGCCAACCGAGAAGAAATTCCCATTCCTATCTCTCGCCAAGTGCATCGGCTGCTCAATGGCGCAATCACTCCCCTAAATGCGGTTTCAGCGCTGATGGAGCGAGACCTAAAGCCAGAGATGTGTGACATTGATGAGGCCCAGGGCGAGACTATGCCCGCAGCATAGCAGCAGCATAGCAGAGGGGGAATGTCAGCCTTTGTCTTGCACAAGCTGCTGAAGATCCTCAAGTAGGCAAGCGAAAAATGCCCCCACATCTACATTGGTCGCGACCCAAGCATTGGCAGGGGCTTTAGGGCCGGGTCGCATGTCGAGCAAAGTTTGCCCCCGCGTAAATTCTCCCTGGGTTTCTATGGTGATGTGGGCGCGTTGAAAGGCAAACAGATGGGGATAGACCACGTAGGCTAAAGTTGCCGCATCATGGACCAGAAACGCACTGCCGTCTGTTTCGCGGTAGCTTGATGCCGTTGTGGTCATGACGCTGCACAGCGCCAGGATGAACTGGGAAATGGGGCTGTGGGGATTGGCCTGAGCAATCTGCTGGGCCATCGCGTGGGTGAACTGCAGCTGGCTGGTGACGTCCAGAGGGATCAGCACCGTATTATTGCAGCTTCTAAAGACTTTGGTCGCCGCCTCTGGGTTGAACCAGATATTGAATTCAGCGTGGGGGGTCACGTTGCCTGGATGGGCGATCGCCCCCCCCATGACAACAATCTCTTTCGCCAGCGCCAAAACGCCGGGATGCTTTTCCTCCGCAGCAGCAAGGTTTGTCAAAGGGCCAATGGCGATCAGCGAAATTTTGTGGGGCTGCGCTGTCAGCTGCGCCACGATGAGATCATCAGAATCAGCAGCCTTGCCGACTAGCCCTGAGGGCGGCAGCGTCTTTGAAAGATTGCCCATGCCATCTGGCCCATGGATGTAGGCTGCATCTTTAGCCCCTGCAACCAGCACCCCCATGCCGACGGGGACGCTGGTCCCAAGTAAGCTCAGCAGTTGGCCAACGTTAGCGTAGGTTTGCTGAGCCGGAACGTTGCCGTCGGCAGCCGTCACGGCAGCTAAACTAAGCCGCCTTTGGCGGGCAAGGCTGTGGAGCCACAGTAGCGCTACACTGTCATCGCCGCCGGGGTCTGTGTCGAGTAAGATAGTTGCCGCCATAGGTTCACCTTTATCCCTTTTCGCCATTGCGCTAGGGCTACGGTAGTCTATAGCTTGCCACGCGAATCATCAATGTCCCATCTTGAGGGTTTTGGGCGAAGACAAAGCTGCCCCGCTTACGCTCTCTGCCTGACAAAAAATCGATCTGCTGTTCACCAACCTCGGTAGCGTTAGCGGTTTGCAGTTCGGCGGTAACCTGTACAGCACGAGCGATGCGCCCTCCCGTATTGATAATGGAAAATGGGACGTAGTAGTGATCATCGGTGATTCGAGCCGATTCAGTGATCTCAACTTGAAAGGCGGGCGGACGGCTTTGATTTACCTGCCAGTCGTAGATCACCAGCCCTACTAAGCTCAGCAGAATGGTGATGGCGACGCTCAAAGTGATCCACTCTGCCAGCGATCGCGTGGCGTACCCGCGCCAGCGTCTCTCCGAGGCAGATGCTGGGTTGTCGTCGGTCACGCCGCTAGATGGGGATTGAGGTGGAGTTGTAGGGTTATCCATAGAACATGCGATATACAACAAAGAGGGCTGTGAGAGCTTTCGGTGCCCCATCGTACTTGCCCTGTGAGACCTCTAGAACCGCTGGTAAAATAGTGAGGACGGCTGCGTTTAGACCGTTCAACACACAACTCAGCGCAAAACGTAGAGACTATTCTAACGGTGTTCAATGTGGTGATGTCCGATGCAGAGGCAATGCAGCGCTGCCTAACCCTAGCGCGGCAGGCCGCAGGGCAAACGGCACCAAATCCGATGGTGGGGGCTGTGGTTATTCAGAACGGACGCTGTGTTGGAGAAGGGTTTCATCCCGGCGCTGGGCAGCCTCATGCTGAAGTGTTTGCGCTGCGAGCCGCTGGCGACCGGGCTCGAGGGGCAACGGTATATGTCAATCTGGAGCCCTGCAATCACCATGGTCGCACACCGCCCTGTACTGACGCGCTGATCAACGCGGAGGTTGCGCGGGTTGTTGTTGGCATGGCGGATCCAAATCCAGAGGCTAGCGGTGGAATAGAGCGGCTGCGGCAGGCGGGGATTGATGTGACTGTTGGCATAGAATCAGCGGCTTGCCAACAGCTGAATGAAGCGTTTATTCATCGCGTTACCTATGGTCGGGCTTTCGGCATTCTGAAATACGCCATGACTCTCGACGGTAAAATCGCGGCTACGGGAGGCCACAGCACCTGGGTCACCGGCCGCCAGGCGCGATCCCAGGTTCATCGCCTTCGCGCCGCTTGTGATGCTGTGGTGGTAGGGGGCAACACGGTGCGCCACGACAATCCAAACCTCACGACCCATGGCCTGACGGCACATCAGCCTCGGCGGGTTGTCATCAGCCCCAGCCTAAACTTGCCAGAGAATGCCAACCTGTGGGCTGTGTCGGTGGCTCCCACCCTGGTTTTTACGCAGGGTGGCATTCAGCAGGAGAGACAGCAGCGTCTCAGAGCCCAGGGCGTTGATGTGGTTGCGCTCGATCCCCCTTCTCCCGCTGCTGTGATGGATCACTTGACCCAGGAGGGCTGCCTTTCGGTCCTATGGGAATGTGGCGGAACCTTGGCCGCGCAGGCGATCGCCGATGGCATGATTCAAAAAGTTCTGGCGTTTATTGCGCCCAAGTTAATTGGGGGACCAGAAGCCCCAGGGCCAGTTGGAGAGCTTGGGCTGCGAAATATGACAAACGCGCTGCAGCTCGATAACATTCAGCTGCAGCGCGTTGGAGAAGACTACCTGATCGAAGGCTATCTGCGCTAACGGGTGGCCAAACGATGACGCAGTGGGTACAGCCTGACGATTGCAGTGGCTCTATTCGCCTTCTGCCTCGACTTCGACCTCTTCTTCCGCTTCCATAGCGGGTTCTTCCATGGCGGGATCGCCTTCAACTTCGACTTCTGTCTCTGCGGGCTCACTGCAGGCTCCAACAAGAAGCGCTGAACCCAACACGAACGGAACGGCTAGAAAATGTAGTTTCATTTAAGAGATTCTCCTCGGTCTAACGTGACGTAAATTCGAACTGAACATGACCTAAATCATGACCTAAATAGTTGCAGAGTGCTACCAGTTCCACATCATACTACAGAAGTAGTTTAACCGGGTCTTAACTCATTTTAGGGATGGGAGAAGAGCGCTGCTTGCCTAGGAACGGCCACCGTACATTCGCGTCAGATCTTCTGGCATAAGGGCTTGACGTAGACGCGATCGCAGCGCGTTGTCTCCACCCCCGTAGTGAGGCTGTATCCACTACTCTCATACAGGGCGATCGCCTGCTGAAGCACCGTCGCTGTCTCCAGCCAAACCTCCAAGAACCCCCGCTGCGCCGCCGCCGACTCCAGCATCTGCAGTAAAGTCCGACCTAGTCCGCGCCCTCGCGCCCCTGGAGATAGAACCATTTTGCGCAGCTCGACGGCCCTCTCGCCGCGATGACAAGGGTGATACCCACCGCAGCCCACCAGGCGGCCAGCTTGCTCTACTACCCAAAACTCTCCCCCCGTTTTCCAGTAGGCCTCCTCCACGCGAATCGCATCATAGTCTGCGCCATCGGGCTCAAAGGCTAAGCCAAATTCGCCAAAGGCATCACGCACTAGCTGCGAAACCCTTTGGCGATCGTCAGGTTGCCAGTCGCGGATCAAGATGTCCTGATGCAGTTCGTGCATTGTGCTCAAAAAAGCCCTTCAGTCGCGACAGCTGAACCCAGCCTGAGGCTACCACCCCATGGCGGAGAACAGGGGGCGCGATTGCGACACAGCCTGCTGCTGTTCTCCCGACAGGTCAGGAGCATCCTTCCCCTCTTCGCCATCTGACAACCGCGATTCAGCGCAAAATGACGCGGTGCTAAATCCGCCAAAGCGCGTCACGGTATTGGTGCGGAACCGCAGGTCAGGGCCCATGAAGCGAAATCGCTCGACAGAGCTCATGCTCTCGTACTCTGTAGTGAGGATCATATTCTCCTCCTCATCCACCTCGTATCGTCCCACGACAGGGACGATCTCAGCGTAGCCCCGCTCCCGCAGCAGCCTTCCCTGTTGGGGGTTATCTTCATCGGGGACCAGCGCAAACACAGTCGTACCCTCGTGATTTTCCCCTTCGCGGTCCCAGGCCATAGATCCTTGCCAGGAAACATAAGCGCCACCAATAGCCAGCGCCGGGTCGATGTCATGCAGCTGACAAATTTCAATAACTCTGGGGTGATCGGCAGGGTAGGTTTGCACCTTGATCTCTGAGTCCCCAGTTTCTGAGCGTCGAAACGGTAGATGATGTGTCGTCCGCTGCGATCGCCACCGCCCTTCGCTGAGGCGGAAAAAATCCATGATGTCCATAGGGTCTTGCACAGGAAGCTTACAATTCTATAGGGAGCGGGGCCACTTTATCAGACTGACCAAAGCCAGCCTCAGGTCGTAGGCCCATACTTATTATCGTACAGATGAACAACCTCTCCAATGACGGCGATCGCCGGAGCTGAGAATCCCGTTTCCGTCACCTGGGCGACAATGGTGGCCAAGGTTCCTACTAGCTCCTCTTGCTCAGGCCGGGTTCCCCAACGGATCAGGGCGACTGGGGTATCTAATGGTCGCACCTGCGCAACCTGCTCTACGATGTGGGGCAGATTATGTATCCCCATGTAAATCACAACGGTTTCTGCCCCTCGGGCAATGGCCTGCCAGTCAACTTGGGGACGATACTTCCCTGCTGCCTCATGCCCCGTGACAAAGGCGACCGAAGAGCTGTGGCGGCGGTGGGTGACAGGGATACCGGCATAGGCTGGGGCAGCAATGCCTGCCGTGATGCCCGGCACCACCTCGACTGAAACTCCCGCTGCCACAATGTCCTCCATCTCTTCCCCACCCCGGCCAAACACAAACGGGTCTCCCCCTTTGAGGCGAACCACGATGGCGTGGTGCTGCGCTTCTTGAATCAGCAGCTGGGTCGTATCGGTCTGCTGTAAAGAGTGGCGACCCCGACGCTTGCCCGCATCAATCAGCATTGCGGTTGGGTTTGCCATGGCCAAAATTTGGGGGCTTACCAGCGCGTCGTACACCACAACGTCAGCGCACTCCAGCAGGGTTTTGCCCTTGATGGTCAGAAGTCCAGGGTCACCTGGACCCGCACCAACGAGATATACTCTGCCAACCGGTTTGGCCGCAGGGTTGCTTATTGGAAGTTGCATGGAATCAAATCAGCCCTATCGTTATTGTTGCGACACTGCACCGCCTCGGCAACCAGCCTCTCGAACCCATCGCTGTCGCCCAACAGTGGCGTCATCTGCAGATCGAGATTTGGAAATCTCTGCCGTAGCTGTGCCACCTGCTGCGCGATCGCATCTGTAATGCCCCCTGGGAACAAAAAGTAAGGCAAAATCACAATATGGCGCTGTCCAGCCCGAACGAAATGGGTCACTTGCTCGTCTAGATGGGGGGCGATAGACCAGTAGGCTGGGGTTGCCTGCAGCTGAGTGGCCAATGCTTCAACTCCCCGATTTCCTGCTGCGCGACGGCTGCCGTGGGCCAACAAGAGTCGCGATGGCCTGGTCTCTAACCCTGCCACGCTGCTGTCAAAGAGCTGTGCCAAGGTTGTTTGCATCAGCGGCGATTGCCCTAGGTAGGGGAGAATCTGCAGCGTCAGGCGATCGCCCAGGGCAAGCTGCGCAAGCTCAACCTCATGGGGCACGTCTTCTTTGACATGGACGCCTGCCAGCAAAAACAGCGGCACGATGGTCAGCCGCTCGATGCCGGTTTTACAGAGGCGATCGCCCACCTGCAAAATTTGCTGGTGCAGCGGACAGTCGGCGAATTCCAGCGCCGCAGCCTCAACACAATAGACGCTATGAGACGGCTGCAGCCGCTGGGAGAGGGTTTTGGCAAGCTGCGCCGCCGCCACCCCAGGCCGGGGGTCACGGCTGCCATGGGTGACAATTAAAAACGCGTCGCAGCTAGACGCAGTCATGGGCAATCTAAAACTAAACAGCAGCGCTTCGGAGAATGAAGCGCTGCTTTGATGATAATCAATTTATGTGAAGGCGATCGCCAAAAGGGCATTTCACCCCATAGCACCTGTAGTACATTGCTGCTATGTCTCCTGGGGCTCGGTCACAGGGGCCGCTTTCTGGCGGGCCACCGGATTCATCCACCACTCCAGGAAGCTAAACCCCTGGGAGAACAGCAGCGTCAGCGCCAAATACACCAGCGCCACAGCCACATAAATTTCGAAGGCCCGGTAGGTCTGAGCCACGATCAGCTGTCCCCGGCGAAACAGCTCCTCATAGCCAATCACCGCCACCAAGCTAGTGTCCTTGAGCAGAGTAATAAACTCATTGCCCAGAGGCGGAATCATGCGGCGAAAGGCTTGGGGAAAGATCACATAGCGCATCGTTTGCACTGGGCCTAAACCCAAAGACTCCGAGGCTTCCTGCTGGCCTAGCTCAATGGATTGAATGCCCGCCCGGACGATTTCGGCAATGTAGGCCGAACTGTTGAGGGTGAGGGCCAGCACGGCAGCAAACAAGCGGCTGAGCCGGAAGTCGCTGCCCACGCTCTGCAGCAGCGCCGGCAGCCCAAAGTAGATCATAAAGATCTGCACCAGCAGCGGCGTCCCGCGAAAGAAGTCAACATACACCCTTGCGGCTATGCGGACAGGTTTGAGGGGCGACAGGCGGGCAATGCCCAGTAGGGAGCCGCCGATCATGCCAAACAGAATGGATAGAGCGGTGATTTGAATGGTAACCAGCGCCCCAATCAAGAGCGTTGGCATAGCCTCAGCGATCGCGTCAAAAGACAATGGTTTTCTCAGGTAGAGGTTACGGTGTTGCTTCTTCAGGAAGCTCGGGGGGCTCTGCGCCAAACCAAGTTTGGTAGATTTCGGCGTAGGTGCCGTTTTCAATGATGGTGGTCAGCCCTTCGTTGACCAGGTCAATGGTGTCGCTGTCCTGAGGCATAGCGATGCCGTAGTACTCTTCAGTGACAAGCTCACCCACCACCTTGAGGCCGCTGATATTGCCGCTGTTGATGGCGTCAAGGGTTACCGGTGCGTCGTTGATGACCGCATCGGCGTTACCGTTGGCCAACTCCTGCAGCGCCAGCGGCGCAGAATCAAAGGTGCTGACGGTTGCCCCTTCAATGCTGTTAGCCAAGTCAGCTCCCGTGGTGCCGATTTGCACCGCAATTCTCTTCCCTTCTAAATCCTCTTGGGAGGTCGTTTCCGCGTCATCTTCGGGGACTGCGATCGCCAGACCGGCCTTGAAGTACGGGCGAGAGAAGGTTACAACTTCCTGCCGCTCTTCGGTGATAGTCATAGCGCTGATGGCCGCATCCACCGTGCCGGCCTGCAGGGCTGGAATAATGCCGTCAAAGGGTAGGCTTTCGTACTCGACCGCGACGCCGCTGGCGTCGCCAATGGCATTCATCAGCTCAATGTCA
>JGI12210J13797_10282193_pt1 | contig 11880 bp, 7 predicted proteins | sample ElkSlonscriptome_3_FD_13797 | JGI IMG/M metagenome (IMG submission 13797) | reverse complement strand
GTTGATCGACATGCCGAGCGCGCAAAGATCCTTCCAGCGGCCTGCGTCAGAAAGGTCGTCGGGAGTTTCACACAAGTAATAGCGACGCTCGTCGACACGACCGTGATCGGTTTCTTTCGTATGATGCTCGCCCACGTCGATTCGGGCAAAGTCATCTTCAAGGTGGTCCAGAAAGAATTCCTTGATTCCCTCATGCAGCGTCGGTTCATTTCCTTTCAACGCCAAGCAATAGTCCGCACCTTTGTCAACGATCTTGGCAGCGATCTCGGTTTGGCATCCCATCGCCTCGATCGTCAACAAACCCCCGGAAACGTCGATCATTTTGAGCAACTTGGGGATCGCTGTGATTGCGTTACTCTTCTCGTCGACGACCGTTTGACCAAGACTGATGTGATTGGCCGTCGCCCACGCACTGACCATGTGAATGGCAGCCTTACCGGTGGCCTTGGCATAGCTTCGGCGAAGCGTCTTGCCGGCGATTACGATGACTTGGCGGCTTGTTCATCGGTATCCTTGTCGGCTTGCTTGTTCATTTCTTGGGTGTTTGGGGCTATGAAGTTGCTGACTCCCTGCTTGCCACGCCAAGTATTCGAGGCGGCTATGATCCTGCGGGTAACGGGGCAAAGGAAGTTGCTAAGACGATCATTTGCCTGATTGTCGTCGCGCCGTTTTCCATCCCTCCCGGTGACCAGCACGCTTGGCCCAGTGGAGTCGGTTCTTGCCATACTTGCGCGGCCGATTTCGTTGTCCGGTCTTGTTGCGGGGAAGATCAAACAGCTCTGCGTCACGACGAATCCTGTTTTTCACCGTTGCCCCTTCGGCGATCAAGGGGCGGACCAACGATCGGACCCGCATAGGCACCATCAAACACAACCACGAAGCCCGCCTCGGATCCCATCGCACGCAGAGTCCGCATGACTCTCTGGCAAAGCGCCAGGGCCAACTCGTGTTTGGTGCGGAATTCCAGTCATGGCGAGTTTGAAGTGCCTTGATGTCGACGTTGCGTACGTCCTTGCTCACCGGGGTCGAATTTCCTCAGGAACAAGCTGAGGATCGGCGTCCTCCGGCGGGCAACGCGCCGGCGAAGAGGATCGGCAGCCGAAAGGCGATTCGGCAGTCAAGCAGGCGGCTCATCGCATTGACCATCACGGCAAGACCACCGGTCAGAGGCACACTGGCGTGGGTGGTAGATCGCCGATCGGGATTGCGATCGGCAAGCCGCTGCCGCTTGTCATATTAAGACGGTTTACTCTTACCGGAATGTTGAGCTTGTAGTGGTCTTCCGGAGCGTTTACGATTAGCCATCCTTGGCCCTTTGAGTGTTGGTGCGGTGTGATGACCTCCAATTTCTCTGAGGGCCTTTTTCGTGGTACGCTCAATCTCGAAGTGACAGGCGATCGCCTAAAGTACAGTTTGGTACACAACGGATTAATAAAATGAGCATTTGGGCTTTGGCACTGGTTTCTATCGGCATCGTGAGCATTGTCGTCTCGCTAGCAAGACGCCGGCATTCAGCTGGCGATGACCCGTTAATAGCTGTTCACCAGGGAATGAAAGACGAACGGATCGCGGAGAGCATCGGACGCCGTCGATGGCGGGTGGAGGCGAAACTGGGTGTCCAATATGGAATCGCCTTCATTGTGCTGGGAGTTGCGTGGCAACTGTTTCTTTTTCTGTTTTGGATTTAGGAACGAACGATCAACAACTGGCGGCTTTCATTGCCCACTCTCGAGAGCTCTCCCGGCTATTCCCGCTGCGCGGGGCCGGGAGAGAAAGATCAAAAGGACAGTGATTGATCGCTCGTTCCTAAAGTGGTCGCTTGTGATCGGTGGTTGCCCGATCGCTAGCCACGAGGCATACCACACCGCTTGAATTGCTTGCGTCGAGTGACGCCGGGGTCGAAGAAATGCGTCGGGTCAGAAACGGCGAACGATTAGTTGAAACATAGAAGGTGAAACACAGAGACGCAGAGGGCACAGAGGGTAAGAAGCGGAGGGGCTCTGAGAGGGTGTCACGCATCCGAGGCGTTAGTATTAAAGAGACGAAAGGCTCCTACCCGTCCAAGCTCGGGTGTCGCCGCAAGGCAATCCAGCTCAGTCGAGGTCACGCAGTTCGGCGCTCATCACCCAGTCCACCACTTCGCTGAGCGAGACCGTGGCGAGGGCGATCGCGGTATCGCAGACCCCGTAGTACAGGCTGAGTTCGTCATCGCGGACGACGATGCCGCTCGGAAAGATGGTGTAGGGGATGTACAGGCCGAACTTCTCGTAGTAGGTCTCCGGTTCCATCAGAAAATCTTTCGGGCGGCGAAGGACCTTCGCCGGGTTCTCTAAATCCAACATCATTGCACCGAGTCGATAGACGACTCGTTTGGTCGCCGCGTCTTCGACGTCGACGCCATGGTGCAGTGCCAGCCAGCCGTGCTCGGTCTTGATCGGCGGGGTGCTCATTCCCATCCGGCCGTTTTCCCAATCGAACCGCGGCACGTCGATCAGCTCGGGCTCGGTCCACTCGTGTAGATCCTCGGAGTAGCTGATCCAGGCGGTCGGCCGATCGGTTCCATATTTTTCGCCGACAAACTGCAGGGGTCGCCGGAACGCAGCGAATCGTCCGTTGATCTTTTCGGGGAACAAAATGACGTCTCGGTCGTCGAGCGTCTTGGGGGTCGCCCAGCTGTAGTGTTCCCAGTCGCGAAGGTTCTCCGACCGCAAGATGCCGGTCCGGGTCATGTTGTCTTCCGGGTTGCCGGTGTGCCCTTCGACCTCCGGTTCGAACGACTCCGGGACGCCGACGCCGGTCGGGTGAGAGTTCCAGGCGAACGGCCGGTACGCGTAGGTCATGTAGTACACGCCGTCGATCTTCGCGATCCGCGGGTCCTGGACGCTGCCCAGCTTGCTGCCCGCCATCTCCGGGGTGAAGATCGGCTGGTCGCTGACGTGTTCGAAGTGAACGCCGTCCTGGCTCTGCATCATGCCGATGTAACAGATGAAGGGCCGCAGCTGCCCGGCGGTCCGTTCGAACAGCGTGTACACACCGTCTTCGTAGTGCACGCCTGGATTAAAAACCGTGGCCATTCGCCAAGGATATTTTCCCGGCGATATGATCGGGTTTTCGGGACAACGAATGACCTTGGGTGGTTTCTTTTCCATGTTCAATCAGAAAGGGTAGACGACTTGTTGCGGGAACAGAGCGGCCCCGGGGATCGCCGATCCGCCGGCTCACTGGGTGGCTCGCTGTTGTCTTTCGGGAAAAGGCTGCCAAGCGTACCCCGCCTGGGTAAATATTGTCCAGGACGCGGGGCCTCTCGGCACGACCCTAGGCGGATGCCGGTGCCGACGTCGGCTGGGGACCTGAGGTCATCGGTGGGTCGTCGTACTGTTCCAAGCGGTCCCACCAGCTGAACTTCATGATCAGGGACGAGATTGCCAGCACGGCGGTGGAAGCGAAAAAGAGGTCCCATTTGCGGATGACCAGAGCGACCGGCACGATGATGAGCATCAGCTGCCAGATGATGCCCAGGCCGACGTTGAACATGTCCATCCCGAATCCGTGGTTCTTTTCTGCGTCAGGATGTTCGGCCTTCACCTTCTGATAGATCGGGTCCCAAAAACCCCACGGGCGGACGTTGTAATAGAACGACTTGAGGACCTCCTCGTCGTCAGGCGGCGTCATTAGAGTTGCAACGATCGAGACGATTGCGGCAACCGGGGCGGTGACGAAGAACGAATACATGTCCTCGATCTGCCAGACGCCTGTTTCGTTCAGCACACGGAAGCCGACGGCGGCGAGCACCCCGGCAATCATGCCGGCGAAGTATCCGTACCCGTTGAATCGCCACCAGTGCCACTTCAGGATGTTGGGCACCGCATAGCCGCCGTACAGGGCGAACGTCAGCCACTTGGTGATGTCGTCGATCGAGTCGATCATCAGGGCGAAGACGACGCCGACGACGACCAGGGCGATCGAAGCGATGTAGCTCATCACCACGTATGTCCGCTGCGACGCTTCTCGGTTGATGTACCGCTTGTAAACGTCGTTGACCATGTAGGCGGCCCCCGAATTGACGGTCGAATCGAACGTGCTCATGAACGCGGCCAGCAGTCCCGCGACCAGAAAGCCCGTCAAACCGATCGGGATGAATTCGCGAATCACGAAGGGCAAAATCTGTTCGAAGTCAAAGCTGCCGCCGCCCGCGGTCATCTCCCGGACCATCGGGGTGAAGTACACCAGGCCCAGGATCGCGATCCCGCTAATCATCAAAAACCGTGGGATCAACTGGACGATCGACATCCACCAGTTCTCCAGTGCCGCTTCGCGGGCGTTGCGGACCGACAGTTGGTGCTGCATGCCGTACCCCGGGGTCGGTCCCGCCATGCTGACCATCAGGCCCTTGCCGAACATGATGGCGATGACCAAGCCGAACCAGTCGTAGTTATCTTCGACGATCTTCTCGTTCAGGCCGCTGACGTGGTTGCTCCAGTCCAGGTCCATCTTCCATCCCAGCCAAATGCTGTCCCAGCCCGCGGGCGTGGCAGCCTCCAACGCCTCGCGCGACACGTTGGTCATGGCGATGTACGCGATAAAGAGGGACGTGGCGGTCAGAAGCACAAACTGGATCAGGTCCGTCAACACGACGCTATACCAGCCGCCCATCAGCAGATAGCTGAGCGTAAAGACGAGAATAGCGATGGCGTACGAGTCGGCGCTCGTCAGCGGGCCGAAGGTCAGGTCCCATGGGAAAAAGACGACAGCGAACCGGCCGATTCCCTCGTAGGCCAGGCATAAAAAGCCGACCGACACGACGATCGCGTAGACCACCACGCTGATGTGAGACAGGGTGCCGGCGCGGCCGGTTCCGAATCGGGTCGTCATCCATTCGGCACCGGTCAGGACGTTCGATTTGCGAATCCACGGTCCCAGATAGACCTGGCGGAAGACGCGATCGAACAGCGGCCAAACCCACGGGATGAATGCGCTTTTGACGCCGTAGGTAAAGAACGCGGCGACGAACCACATTGTGCCTGCGATGTCGAACCCGCTCGCCCCGTGGGACGTTCCGATCACCCACCAGGGAAGGCTCTTGCCTGCCAAAAAGTAGGAGTCGATGTTCTCGGAGGCTTTCTTGGAGAGGTACCAGCCGGCGGCCAAAATTAGCAGGCAGTAGGCGACGATGATCGTGATGTCGACCCAGTGCATCGCGATCGCCCCGGAGGGGTCGTTTTGGGCGATCACCAGCGGTAGAGTCTCATACCAATTTGCCATCCAACGTACCCTCCGCAAGCCAAGGAAAACCACCAAGGTGGTAGAGTTGAGCAGGCACCTCCGACGGCGTCAACCAATCGCTGGCGGCGGGCCGCCCGGTGCAAAAACTGCCGGATACTTTGATTCGACCGGCTGGCAGATCAACCGTTCCGCCCGTCGAAGGGGCTTATTCCGGTCGCTGGGCAAGTCACGAGCGATCTGACGATGGATCGTTCCGCGGTGGTCGGCGAACCGACTCCACCCATCGGATCAGATCGCCCCAGTAGGCGGTCGGGTCTGGTTCGAATTCGAAAGTGTGAGCCGCTTCGGGATATTCGGTCAGCTCCTTGTCCGGGCTTCCGACCGAGTCAAAAAATCGCCGCATTGCCGTGTTGTCCACGATGCGATCCCGGCCGGCCAGCACCATCCAGGTCGGCAAGCGAATCCGGTCGACGTTCTGCCTGGCCGATTCCGTCAGCGCGCGATCGGCGAGTGCGAAGCGGAGGCTGACGCGGCGAAGCGTTGACGCGTCTGTGGCGATGTAGTGTTGCCAGCGCGGAACGTCGGTAAACAGAGCCGGGTCGCGGAGCGGAATCGGAACACGCAGGCCTCCTAGTCCCAGCCGGGTGGCCGCAGCGAGCAGCCGGTACTTCCAGGCAGGCGGAAACTGGAAGGCGTAGATGCCGGGGCAGATGAGCCCGAGACCGTCGACCAAATCGGGGCGGCGTTTCGTGATCTCCGCTGCCAATTTGCCGCCCCAGCTGATTCCGATCAGGATCCGCGGAGTCGTCGTCGGAAGCCCGGCAAGGAAGTCTTCGACGTCGCGGAGCCACGTGTGGTGGGTGTCCACGTCCCCGCGGCCGGCGGTGTTCATGCCGGAGCCGCGTCGGTCCAGGAAGGTGACGTCAAAGCCGTGTTGTGCCAGCTTGTCGCAACTCTGGGTGTACCAGCCGCTGTGGCTGATGATGCCGTGGAGAAAGATCACTTGCCCGCGTGGCGATAAACCGGCGGACGCGTGACGCCAACTTCGGGCCGCGATCGGGTAACCGTCAGCGGCGGGCTGCGTATAAATTGCAGCGGGCTGGGTTTGGATTGCAGCAGGCTGGGTTTTGATTGCAGCGGGCTGGGTTTTGATTGCAGCAGGCTGGGGCTCAGTCGAATCGGAACGGGGTTCCGTCTCAGCGGCCGTGGATTTGATCGCAGGTGTCGGTTCGGGCATCACCGTTACAGGTCCAGATCAACGAGGACGCCGCGGGGTCCCGCGTTCAAAACGACGGTTGGCCCCAATGTCACTTGCTTTTCCCAATCGCTGTGGATGTGCCCGCAGACGGCCAGCGGCGGCCGACATCGCTGGACGCACTCACGGATCGCCAAGCTTCCGCGGATCTGGCCCGAATGGTCGTGGTCCACCGTATCGATCGGCGGCGAATGAGTAACCAGCAACGCTCCGACCGGGCAATCGGCCAGCATGGTCGTCGCCTGCTGTTCGTCGAAGTCGTAGCTCCAGTCGCCGAAAGGGGTCACCGGAATCCCACCGCCGACGCCCCAGAGGTGGATCGATCGGCCGCCACCATTCAGTTCGGTCCCGCTACCGTGCAGCACCACGGCGGAAGCCCATTTCGCCGCGGCTTGACGTAATTCCTCCACCGTCTCCGCGTTACCTGGAACGATCGCGGTGGGCGTCTCGATCGCGGCGAGGATGTCCAACGTGTCGGCAAGGCCCTTGTGTCGATTGGCAAAATCACCGGCTCCGATGACCAAGTCCACGTCGGCGGCTTGTCGGACCAGGTCGGTCGCGGCGTCACGGTCGCAGTGCAAGTCACTGAAGCACAATATTCTCATCAATTCTCATCGCGGTGTTCTCGAGTCGGGAACCAAAGGCGTGGGGCGTGCTTCTTCGCAGGGCGAAGCGGGCGCACGCGTCGAGCGGTTCGGGCATTGACCATCGCCCCTCGTCCCCAATGATCGGGGAATCGTCTAACTTACTCAAGTCGCGTCGCCGCCGTTTCGGCCGACCGGCCGCCCGCCAAGAATTTGTCTGCCAGGATCGACTTGCGATTGGCAGGCCCGACTCACGATTGGATCGCACGATGCCCGCAACGCCCGCCACCGCCTCTTCCGATGTGCCGTTCCGCGAGATTAAAAAACTGTTGGTCGCGAACCGGAGCGAGATCGCCACCCGCGTCTTCCGCTCGGCGACAGAACTGGGTTTGCGGACGGTCGCGATTTATTCGCACGAGGACCGGTACGCGTTGCACCGTTTCAAAGCGGACGAGGCATACCAGATTGGCGAATCGGGCGAGCCGATCCGGTCGTATTTGAATATTGATGCCATTGTCGAATTGTGTCTGACGCACGACATCGATGCGGTTCACCCCGGATACGGCTTCCTTTCAGAGAACCCTGATTTCGCTAAAGCGCTCGATGAAGCCGGTGTCCTGTTCGTCGGGCCGAGCGAACGATCGCTGAGGGATCTGGGCGACAAGACCAGCGCCCGTGGGCTTGCCGAAGCGGCGGGAGTCCCGGTGCTCGGTGGCACCAGCCAATCGGTCACGTCGCTGCAGGAGGCACAGCAGGCCGCCGAAACGCTCGGTTACCCGATCATCTTGAAAGCGGCCAAGGGTGGCGGCGGACGCGGCATGCGGGTGGTGATGAAGCCGGAGGAGTTGGCGGGTTCGCTCGAGGCGGCACAGCGGGAGGCGAAAACCGCTTTCGGCAGCGACGAAGTTTTCTTGGAACGTTTCGTCCAACGCGCCCGTCACCTGGAGGTGCAGTTGCTGGGCGACCGCCACGGCAATTTGGTGCACCTGTTCGAACGCGACTGCAGCGTCCAGCGACGGCACCAAAAGGTCGTGGAAATCGCACCGGCCCCAAATCTGCCCGCGGAAACGCGAGCGGCGATCTGTGACGCAGCCCTTGCGATCGGTGGCGCCGTCGGCGGCGGGGCGGGATACGAGAATGCGGGTACCGTGGAGTTTCTGCTCGACGTCGATACCAACCAGTTTTATTTCATCGAGGTCAACCCACGGATCCAGGTCGAACACACGGTGACCGAAGAGGTGACTGGCATCGATGTGGTTCGCAACCAGATTCTGATCGCCCAGGGGCACCCGCTGGACGGACCGGAAATCGAATTGACGGACCAGGACTCGGTCCGGACCAGCGGCTTTGCGATCCAGTGTCGCGTGACCACGGAAGACCCGGCAACGGACTTTCGGCCGGACTACGGGCGGATCAGTCACTACCGGTCGGCCGCCGGTCTGGGCATTCGGCTCGACGCGGGCAGCGCCTTTTCCGGCGCGGTCGTCAACCCGTTTTACGATTCGATGCTGGTGAAAGTCACGGCCCGCGGACGTTCGCTCGGTGCCGCCGCCTCACGGATGGACCGGGTGCTGCAGGAGTTTCGCATCCGCGGGGTCAAAACCAACATCCCGTTCCTGCTGAAGCTGATCAATCATCCGACCTTCCTGGCCGGTGAAGCGACGACTCGAATGATCGACACGACGCCGGAACTGTTCCGGCTGCCGCGGCGACGGGACCGGGCGACCAAGCTGTTGACTTTCTTGGCCGAGACGATCGTCAACGGCAACCCGCTGGTCAGCGGCCGCCCCCAGGCGACGCGGCGACAACCGGCCCCGCGGCCGGAGACGGTCTTGGCGACGCGGCCGCCGCGCGGCACGAAAGATATCCTGCGCGACGAAGGGCCGGACGGTTTGGTCCGCTGGGTCAAGCAGCAAAAGGGGTTGTTGTTGACCGATACGACGATGCGGGACGCCCATCAATCGTTGCTGGCGACGCGGGTGCGGACCGATGACATGTTGCGGATCGCGCCGGCGTACGCTCGCCAAGCGTCCCAGTTGTTTTCGTTGGAAATGTGGGGGGGCGCCACCTTTGATACTTCGATGCGGTTTTTAAAAGAATCGCCATGGCAGCGGTTGGCTGACTTGCGTGCCGCGATCCCGAACGTATTGACGCAAATGCTGCTGCGAGCCAGCAACGCCGTCGGCTACACCAACTATCCCGACAACGTGGTGCGGCTGTTCGTCCGCGAGGCGGTGCAGGCTGGGATGGACGTCTTCCGCGTTTTCGACGCGCTGAACTGGGAAGAAAACATGCGGGTGGCGATGGACGCCGTGCTGGCCGAAGGCGGAGTTTGCGAAGCGGCGATTTGTTACACCGGCGACCTGCAGAATCCGGGTCGGACGAAATACGACCTGAATTATTACGTCGATCTGGCGAAAAAACTGGAAGCGGCTGGGGCGCACCTGCTGGCGATCAAAGACATGGCCGGCCTGCTCAAACCGGGTGCCGCGGTGCAGCTGATGCGAGCCCTTCGCGAAGAGGTCGGCCTGCCGATCCATCTGCACACTCACGACACCGCCGGGATCCAAGCGAGCACGCTGATGGCGGCCGCCGATGAAGGATTACATATTGCCGATGCGGCTTTGGCGCCGATGTCCGGCGGCACCAGCCAAGTCAACTTGAACACGCTGGTCGAAGCCTTGCGGTTTACCGATCGCGACACCGGCTTGGACAGTGACGCATTGACCGAGCTGGCCACCTATTGGCAGGCCGCCCGAGAATTTTACCGGCCGTTCGAAAGCGACGTGCTGCCCGCCACCGGCGACCTTTACGATCACGAGATGCCGGGCGGCCAATACACGAACCTGTTCCAGCAAGCCCGCGCGCTGGGGCTGGCTGACCAATGGGCGGGCGTCTGCCGAGCCTACGCCGACGTCAACCGTCTGTTCGGCGACATCGTTAAAGTGACGCCGACCAGTAAAGCGGTCGGGGACATGGCGTTGTTCTTAGTCGCCAACGAGATGTCGGCCGATGACGTGCTGACGAGTGACAAATCACTCGCCTTCCCAGCCAGCGTGCTCGACTTGATCGGTGGCCGGATGGGTCAGCCCCCGGGCGGTTTTCCCGACAAGGTGATCCAAAAAATTCTCGCGGGCGAAGAGCCGCTGACGGTCCGTCCGGGATCGACCATGCCGCCGGCCGACATTTCGGCGGCGCGTCAGAAGGCGGCAGAGCTGAGCGGCGAGAAGGAGAACGACCGCGACGCGGTGACCTATCTGCTCTACCCGAAAGTGTTCGAGGAATACACCGCCCACCGCAACCGGTACGGCGACGTCTCGGCGCTTCCCACGCCGAATTTCTTGTACGGCCAAGAACCGGGCGACGAGATCGCCGTCGACATCGAACGTGGCAAACGTCTGATCGTGAAATATCTGGCGGTGGGCCAACCCTATCCCGACGGATCGCGGACGGTCTTCTTTGAACTCAACGGTCAGCCCCGCGAGGTGTCGGTCATCGACCGATCGCTGGATGTGGATATTAAAGCCGCCGTCAAAGCGGACCCGGCCGACCCGAGTCACGTCGCCGCGTCGATGCCCGGCATGGTGATCACCGTGGCGGCCGCCGAGGGCGAAAAGGTGAAAGCGGGGCAAAAACTGATGGTGCTCGAAGCGATGAAGATGGAGACCACTATTAACGCACCGGTTGACGGTACGGTGAAGGCGATCCATACACCGCCCGGAACCCAAGTCGCGGCCGGCGACCTGTTGGCGGTGATCCAGCCGTCGTAATCAGATCAAAAAAGGTGTCCGATTCGAAAACGCATATCGGTACCGGAGACGAATGGCACTACCTTTAGCGATTGGCGGACTCGCACTGGTTGGAGTGAAGCCTTTAGGCGATTGCAAAAGACCATCGCGGGCGGCTAAAGCCTGTACTCCAACTTATGCCCGTGCCATTCGTACCAGACAGCTTTCCAAATTGGTTGAAACGGTCAGCGTCAGAGATTGAAAATGTCTTTCCACGAAATGAAAGCTGCTGCCGAGAGCGGAGACTCCTGGGCCCAGGCCGCCCTCGGGTACGCGTACGACGTGGGGCAGGGCGTGACACAAGACTTTGCTCTGGCTGCCCACTGGTATCGCCACGCAGCCGAACAGGGCGAGGCGAATGCACGATTCAATTTCGCGGAAATGCTCCGTGACGGGGTGGGCGTCGAAAATTCCCCGGAGGAAGCCCTGGCCTGGTACACGAAGGCGGGCAGGCAAGGTCATTCCAAGGCGCAATACAACATTGCGATGATGCACGTCATCGGCGAGGGGACGGAGGCCGACCATGTGACGGCGTATGCCTGGCTCGTACTCTCCGCCTCCGGCGATGCCGAAGGGGCAGACCAGGCCCGCGACATTGTCGGCAAAGGAATCGGTGAACAAATCGCCGAGGGCGACGCGCTTGCCGCCAAACTTCCCCGTAGGGCCCGCTGTGCGGGCCGAACTGTATTCACGTCGCCCGCTTCCCCACGCCAACCGCTTCCGACCCGCAAGGGTCGCAGAGGGTAGCCGGGGGAAGCGAAGCGCGCCCCCGGACCATCTTCTCAAGCTGTCGGAGGTGGTGATCAATTAATTGCCTTCGGATCGCTTCGGCTCCAACGGATTCTCGGATCTGTTCTTCTGCACTGCCCTCATCGGTGGTGAGGTATCTTGCCCGAAGTGAAGCGTCGTAGAGCGGGCGATAATGACGCCATAGATTCTGAAGGGAGCGTTCATTCTTCAGACGCTCGTTCCGCTGGCGGTGGTCATCGCAATGTTCGCCGTTGGCGGCGAAAGCAGCCTCAACTAAGTG
>JGI12210J13797_10120287_pt1 | contig 11880 bp, 7 predicted proteins | sample ElkSlonscriptome_3_FD_13797 | JGI IMG/M metagenome (IMG submission 13797) | reverse complement strand
GGAACTTGGAACAAGTTTCTGAGTGCGCTACCGCAAACTGGGAGCCAGGTGATTCGAGCAGGACTGCCGATTAGCTCGCACCCATTTTCAATCAGACCCAGGAATTCAGGCGGGGGCGTGCCCGTTGAGATACGTAACCGCCTGAACGACACAGCGCTGCGCAAAAAGATCAAGCTAGCACGACTGGTTTTATGAAACAGTGGGGTAAAGAAACCGCGCGCTGGAGCCGCTCCCTTCCCTTCTTTTCTTCCTAAGAAGCTGCATCTCAGCTTTGCCATCCGCTCGTCGGCTGATAAAGTGCCAGCGGTTAATTAGAAGACCATTATATATATGAACATCACACATACAAAGCACCTCCTCTTCGGGATCGCCCTAGCCGCGACCCCGATCCTGCAAGCCCAAGAAAAACCGGCCACCGCCCCTGATCTCCAGGACGCGGTTACCGGCAAATACTCGGAACAAACCGCAGAACGAATTGATGACAGCTTTGATATGTTGACGTCCACCCTACGGGATGCCCGTATGCAGGTCGAGCAAGCACTCGTCCAGCGTGACAAGGCCATGGCCACGCTCCATGCCCAAGCCAAGGTGCAGGCCGAATTAAAGGCCGAAATCCGCGACTTGCGCACCGAGCTGGAAGCCACCCGGAAAAGTGAAGCCAAATGGAAACATGCGGCCAAACAGCTGGCTGAGAAACTCTCAGCTGGAGAAGAAGCCTACGCCAAACTCGGCAAATTCCGCGAACAAATGGATGCGGCGCTGAACGAATTCAGCACCCTCCAAGTGGAAATCGCCAAAGTGCGGCAGGAGCTCGAAGCCCCCGCCGAGCGCCAAGCGTTGAAAGCGAAGAATGCTGAACTCCAGCAATCCGTCGTTTCCCTCGAAAAGCGCTTGGATCAGCAGGGCAAAAAGCTCGCCCAGGAAAGCAAGCAACGTCAGCAAGCCGAACAATCCATCGGCCAGCTGAAAAAACAGCTTGTTGCTTTCAAGGAAGAAGCCGGCAAGACCGAGAAAACTCTCGCTGCTCTCAAGAGCAATCGTGAGGAACTCGGCAAGCAGGTTGCTTCCCTGAAGGAATCGGAAACCAAGACTCAAAAAGCGTTGAAAGCCGCCCGCGAAGACCTCGTCAAGGCAGTCTCAGAACGCAAAGGGTCACAAACCGAACTCGCCTCAGTTCAAAAAGATCTGAAGCAGGCCCAAAGCTCCATCAAAGGCCTCAAAGATGAGCGCCAAAAGCTGCAAGCCTCGGTTGAGAAATCCAACAAGGAACTGGAAAAGCTTCGTGCCAACGAAGCCGCTGCCGTGAAAGCCGCTGACCAAGCGAAACAGGCAGCCAACCAGCTGAAAAGTAAAGTGGAAGACATGAGCAAAAAACTGGCCACCAGCAAGCAGATGCGGTCCAACCTCGAGGACACCCTTGAGAAAACGGAAAACCGCCTCGGCAAATTGCGGGAACGCGTTCAGGAGCTCACTTCGAAACAGGCCAGCGCCGATCGCAAGTCGGACGACGCCTGATTCTCAAAGCTGTCCATCAATTCTTAAAGGCGGTGCACTCCGGTGCACCGCCTTTTTTTTGCCCAATCGCCCAGGATCCAGGCGAACGTTCTGAGCCATCTCGTGACCGTTTCGGCCCTTGCCCCTCTCATACGATTGATTCCCCTGCTTCGCTCTCCCCTGAATGGCTGCAGCGGAAACGTGTATTTCCGTTTCCTCACCTTTTGCCCAACGTTGAGTTCGCACCGGTTATTTACGCCGACACATCCCCAGTCCTTATGAATCCTCCACACCGTCTCATCGCTTTTCTGTTGTGCCTTTCCCCACTCACCACCTCGGCCGCGCCCGAAGATCCAGCTTTTCTCTGGATGCAACCTCAGGCGACAATTTCTGAGACCGGCGCAATCGAATGGAAGCCGAAACCGTTCGTGGATGATTGGAGCGGCCAAGCGGTGCGATACATCGACTATGCAAACGGCGACGATACCAATTCCGGTGAATCACCCGATGCCGCCTGGAAACATCATCCCTGGGATCTCGATGCCGAGGCCAACGCAGCGGCCACCCGTGGAGCGAAAACCTACGTCTTCAAACGGGGCGTATTTTATCGAGGCCAACTTTATGCGAAGGACTCAGGAACCGAAGCCCGCCCGATTCGTCTCACCAGCTCAGCAGAGTGGGGTGAAGGGCCGGCCATTCTCGCCGGATCGATTCGCCTGCCAGATACCTGGAAACCGGTGGCGGAATCCGGCTTACCCATTCCGAGCCATCTACCAGAACAGGAAAAGGTCTGGGTGCTCGATCTGGGCGCCACGGCGTGGTGGAAGGATGGTCAACCCGGTCGTGACATCGGCAACGCCGCTTCCATCGGGCAGCCTGATCCGCAACCGCAAAAAGTCGAGGCTCCTTTCATCGGTTTATTCAGCATCGACGAAGATTTCTCGTCCAATTGGCTCCATCTCGCACGCAGCCCGAATTGGCAACCGGCTGGCAAGGAATTCGCTCATGATTATTGGGCAACCTGGGATGGTAATATCGAGACCGTCACTTCCATGGAAGGCGAACAGATCAAGACCATGGGCGGTTATGATGAAGCGTTGAAAGGAGAAGCACCGGACTTTTTCGTCGGCGGCATCGTCTGGAGCACCTACCCTTCGCTGATGGGCGGGGCAACGCCCGGCAAACCAATCAGCGAGACGATCACCAACAAAGCTGGCAAAACCTTTCATCAATATGATCCTGAAAAAGGCGGTTTCTCCATGCAGATTCCACAGGGCCGCTTTAATCCTGGGACCCGTTACAAAATCGAGAATGTCCCGGGTTACCTCGATACCGCCGGCGAGTTTTACCTTGATCAGGACAATGACCTGCTCTTTTACCGGCCCGAAGAGGGTGTCGACCCAAACACCGTCGACTTCGAATTAGCTGTCGACCATCAAACCATGGTCATCGAAGATCAACAACACATCGAAGTTTCCGGGCTCGAATTTCGATACACCGACGGCATGGTCATCGATCTTCGCGGTGATCTGAAAGGGATCACTTTCAAAAACAACACCTTTCGCGACCTGATGGAACACCCTTTTTACAATTGGATCATGTCCGACGAAAAAAGCTGGGGCCGCTGGCGCGATGCCAATAATTGGAAACTAGAGACCATGTCCGGCATCGTGATCAGTGATAATGCATTCTATCGTATCTGGGATTCCTGCATCGACTTTAGCGATGGCGGAAGCTGGCAACATAACCGGACCGGACGAGCCGTCGACAGCTATCCCTGGGGGACGCTCGAGAATGTCGAGATCCTGCGCAACCGGTTCGAAGATGTCGGCATTCGCACGCAGGACTGGCGATACACCGCGCTCCCAGTCATTAATATCCAGCGGGCTGTCACCGGCACAATTGCGGGTAATATCATCAAACGCTCGTTCGGCTCAGCCATCATGGTGCATGGCGGCACCACCAACGGCATCACCGGATCGGAGTGGCCACTGACCCGCATTTTGCTCTACCATAATTCCACGGAAGACACCGCTCTGGCCGTCAATGACTATGGCGGATTCTCGCTTTGGCAGGGTGGTGTGATCTATTCCTATGGAAACAACATCGGCAACTCCACCGGTTACATGCCGGGCGGTCTTTGGGGCAGCACCGAGCCACGCACGCTCAGTTATCCCTATTACATCGATGGCGGCTATAAAGTTGTCGCCTTCAATAACATCATCTGGGACCGCTCGATCCAATCCGACGACCCTTTCCGTAGCGAAACCGCCGGTTACTTCTCGGTTTTCGGGTTTCTCAATCATTTCACCAATAACACGCTATACCGCCACGCTCGCGCCACCGGCGGCAGCAGTGGCAATCGCACGGATCTTATTTCCAACGTGTTCGCGGATATCTCGGACGAATTCATTCAAAACAATCGGGTCGAGAATCCTTCCCTGGTCGGCGGCGGCGATACCGGCGCCTCGGGCATTCAAGGAATTTCCTCCTTAGCTTACGGCCGCAATTTCTTCCATGGAACAGCCAAGGCTGGCGAACTCGTCTCCGATACGGATGCTTTCGATGTTCCCATCGATATCACAGGCCCAACCATTGAGGCGATGGCGAAACAAATGCAGGCCTTCCCGGTGCGGTGGGGACAACTCGGCTGGAAAGTGGAAGAACAACCGGTCGTCGGCGAACTTGCGCCGGATGCTCTGACAGCAGAAGGTGACAAAGGCGCCGACTTCCGTCTCACCAAAGACTCGCCAGCCATCGATGCCGGCGCGCAATATTTTTACCCCTGGGCTCTCGCACGAACCGTGGGCGAATGGCATTTTACTGAGAATCACGCCGACCCAGCGGCTGTCATCGATTATGGATTTTTCATGAGTGAAGCTCATTTCAACCGCTTCATGTATAACCAAGTCCCGACCCACACCCTGGCAGTGAATGAAGCGAGTTTGAAAGATTATGTTCCCTCCCCATCCGAAGATTGGGTGCACGGTGCCATGCAGTTCGACGGCAACCGATACGCCGTTGTGCGCGATAAAGCGATGCGGGCCGATTTCGAACTCGGCCTCGCCGGTTACGTTACCAATCGAGGTCAACAAAGTTACGAGAATTTTGATAAAGCCGTTAATCGCGATATCTGGGAGGTGCCCAAACCCAAAACGAAGAACCGCGGTCAACCGGCCTTTACAGAAGGACAGGTGGCCATCTACCCCGGGGAGCGACGGGAGACTCTGATCAGCGATACCGGCAACCTCCTGCTTGAAGCCAAGTTCAAAACGGCACCCGGCCACGGCGGCGGTGTCATCGCTTCAAAACATGACGGCACCACCGGATACCACCTTGGGATTGGTCAAGACGGCCAGGCGCAGTTTACCATCAGCGCCAATGGCAACGATCATGTCGTCTCATCCATCGAACGGGTGAATGATGGCGAATGGTATCATCTCCTGGCCGAAATCGACCGCGAGACTGGTCGCATGACCCTTTATCTTAATGGCAAAAAAAGCAATGAAACGACAGCCGAGTTCCCTTCGGACACTTCCATCGACAACCCGGCCGACTTCTTCGTTGGCAAATCGAGTTTCCAAGAAGAAAGCGCTTTCGTTGGTGCCCTTGATTTTCTCCGACTCTGTCACACCACGCTCGAAGAATCCAAAACAACGATCGAAGAGTTGTATGCCTGGCAATACGTCGATGGCCCGTTTCTCTTCGATATGCGAGGTCAACCATCGACGGGCGACCGCCGCGATGCCGGGGCGCTTGAGAAACGCTGAAGAAACGACACCGATTATCGATCTATTCGGCAGCTTCCGTCAAAAGCGACCCCATTTGCATGCCGCTGTAAATCTGGCGATTTGGCGAAAACGTGAGGTGAAACTGGTAAATATGCTGTCGACTATTTGGGATGTTGAGAAAATTGAAATAGCTATTGTCGTTAATTCCACCTCCTTGGGAGGTCGCCACCGTCGATGTTGGTCCCGTCGCGCCGGAGTCGGGAAGAGCAAAAAATGCGCCATCAGAATTATCTCCATACGCATTATTCCAATCGCCTGCAGCGCTGTTGGCCATGGTTGCACCTTCGAGGTTAGCACTGGTCGATCTATATCCTTCATTTGAGTTTCCGGCCAATTGCTCATATGATAATTGATATCCTCTACAAGGAAGGCGTGATTGGAATTCCTTCTTGGACTGCCCGTAATTCGACCAAGAGAGTGCGCATGGGTCGCTTCCGAGGAATAATCAGCCCCTTCGCCATTGATTGTCGGTTGGAACCAATCGTCAGGAACGGTTTTTTGGAGGGCGGCCAATCGGTAATCTCCCATCGCGCCACTTTGGCCGTCTAACGCGACCCCGAGCATCGTGCCTGGCTTGAATCCTCAAGAACCGGCGAAATAGTCGATAGCCAAGATATCCTGATCGATCTTGTCGGTCTCGGTCCACGTCAGCGCATCGCGCGAAGTCAAAAGCTGGCCCCGATATTGCGCGCCGACGAAAACACCATCGCCATAGGCGATTTTCACGGCGCCCGCTCCGGCACGGTTATTAGCGATCCGTTTCCACTCACGTCCATCTTCGGAAAAGTAAGTGGCGCCTGGTGCCATCCCGACGAAGATTCCATTCGCGACGATGATCGAGCCGATATGTTCGCCCTCTTGCCCTTTTTCGATGTGGGACCATTCGCGGCCATCAACGCTAGTCATCCGCAAGCCATGTAAGCCGACACCGACAAAAACGCCGTTGCCATAGCAGATCTCGATCAGACTCTGGTCGAGCGTCTGTTTCTTATCCGAAAAGCTCCATTTTTGTCCGTCCGCACTCCAGGCTAGCTTGCCGGCTCGGCCAATGCCGACATAGGTGTCGTTTCCATATTCAACGCGGATGAGGCCGCCGGCATTCTTGTCGTCTCTTTTTCGGTGCAACGACTGCACGTTTTTCCATTCCAACCCATTCTTGGAGGTCGTGTAATAGCAGGTGATGTAGTTGGGCACCTCGCTGCCGACGGCCGCGAATTGATCGCCACCATAGCAGACATCTAACAAACGCCCGGCATCGTCACCATCAAGCAATTCAATATCCGACCAGTTGACGCCGTCTTCAGTGTGTGACCGAATCCAGCCGGCCCCACCATAAGGACCGACCGCCACCGCGATTTGACCCGGCTTGGAAGCCAGGGCCCAAAAAGCGCCAGCGACGCCTTGGTTCCCTTTTTTATCCGCACCAGACCCTTCTCCCGTGGTGGGCGGCGACCACTTCACCCCGTCCTGAGATGATAGCCGCACGCCGTTTTCACCGGCGCCAATGAAATAGCCGCCAGCCATCTCAGACAAGGTCCGGCAGGCGACCGTTGTAAGCGGCGTTCGGTGAGGTTTTACTTTCTCCGAATTCGTCGGTTTCCAATCCGAACCGGTTCATGATTTCCAGCATCAAGTTGGAATGTGGCGTCTTTTCTTGGTAAGCGACGTGACGACCGGGGCGCAACGTGCCCTGGGCATTGCCAAGGAGAGCGACTGGGAAATCTTCGCCGCTATGTCCGCCGTGCGCCATGTAAGAAGTATACATGAGCAAGGTGTTATCGAGCAGGGATGTTCCCCCTTCGTCGATAGCTTTCATCTTCCCAACAAGATGCGCGAAGCGGCGGGTGAACCATTCATGCACCTGTCGGCAGCCTTCACGGGCGATTTCATCGCTCTGACGACCGTTGCCGGTGTGTTGCAAGCTATGATAGTGCCGTTCGAAACCGACTGTCACCACGCCGGTCCATTCGTTGATGCCTTCATGGTTGAGCCCGACCACACGAGTCGTATCGGTCTGGAGCGCCAGAATCATCAGATCGCCTAGTAAATCGAGGTATTGACCATAAATATCGACCTCGCGATAAGCATCCTCTTTCTGGAGCTGATCATAGTCGTAGGTGCCATTGGCAATCATCTCTGGCACGTGCGGAGCCATGTAATCCAGGGCGGTGCTCGGGGCACGATCCGGTTTCCGCATGGCCACTTCCCTTTCGAGGAAAGCGATTTGTTTTTCAATGGAACGGACAGACGTCAGATATTGATCGAGCCGATCCCGGTCGGTTTTGCCGAGTTTCGCTTGTAATCGTTTGGTATCCTGCATGACGAGATCGAGGACGCTTCGCTCGACCGAATCGACCGGGAGACCTGCTGCGGCTCCAGCCGAAGAACTCGCCGCGCCCCATTCCGGGATGCGAGGCTCGCGATCCTTGAACATGCGCTCAAAAATGCGGCGAGGATCGGGTTCCAACGGCTGCTCATCGCCATTACGGTAATGGTGAGTCGCTTTGGCGGGGAGGTTCCCCATTTCGAGCGATGCCAGGAAGGTTTGATCGCCGATGGCTTGCGCAATCGCCTGATCAAAGGAGGAAGCGTTTGGATTGGTTTCCTTCAACGGTTTATTCTCGACCAAGCCGAGCACGCCGGTGAGATGACCTTTGTGCCGCACGCCGTGGCTCCCCTTGTTGCTATGTGAGAGGCCCGAGAGCAGGAGCATGTCGTCTTTGTAGGGCTCCATCGCTTTGAGAATGGATGGTAATTCCGTTAAGGCTCCCGTGTTTTTGGGTTTCCACGATTCGTGAACCGTCCCGGCGCCGCACGAGAAGAGGGCAAATCGCAAGGGCGGCCCCGCTTGGCGAGCGGCCGCACGTGAGACCGCGCCATAGGCAGTTGGCATCATTGCCTCGAAAAATGGCAGGGATAAAGTAGCGCCGAGGCCGCGAAGGATGGTTCGACGCGAGAGTTGTGGGGCTTTGGGTATGTGCATGATCGTCTCCTTATTGTTGCGGGTTATTAGATGGTTCGAGTTGGACAGCCTGAACGGCTGGTTGTGTTAGGGAAGAATTAGTATTAGCGACCGGGCTCGTTCCGACGCCCTGGGAGTTAATGCGGTGCTGAAAAGGATAACTGTTGACGACGGCTTTGATCGCGGACGCGAAACCGTTGCCATTTTCTTGGAGTTCCTTCACCGCTTTTCTGGCGGCAAATTCGTCATAACCGGCAAGTTCACGACCGAGCGCATACCGAAGCAATTGGTCCACAAGGTTCCGCGCGAACTCCTCGCGATTGTTCATCAAAAGCGCCTTGAAGCCGTCAACTCCCTTGAATGTCTCTCCAGAGGGTAATTTTCCGAAGGTATCGATCGCTTCACCACTCACTTCCTCCCGCCAACGGCCAACAGGATCGAAATTATCGAGGGCAAACCCAATGGGATCCATTTTTGCATGGCAGCCTGCGCAGGCAGGTTCGGAAGCGTGCATCGCCAATTTTTCGCGGAAATTCTTGGGCTGTTTTTGTTGGACCTCATCTTCGTCGAAAAAGCTGGCGTTGGGCGGTGGCGGCGGTGGCGGGGTTCCGAGAATGTGCCCCAACACCCATTTACCCCGTTCCGATGGACTGGTCCGGTCGGGGAACGAGGTCAAGGCATGGAAAGAGCCGTGTCCCAGAATGCCCCCGCGCCGATCGGCTTCCGCTTTCAAGCTGACTTTTTGGAACTCATCACCGGCCGGCATCTCAATCGGCGGCTCGGCATAGTCATCCGGCGGATAGTAGTATTCGGCGAGCTGCCGATTCAGGAAGGTATAATCGGCATCAAGAATTTCATAGATGCTGCCGTTGCTCCGCAATAGGTGCATGAGGAAAGAGGCGGTTTCCTGCGCCATCGCGTCACGAATTTCCGGTGTGAAGTCAGGGAAATACCGTTGCTCGGGCAAGGCGGCATCGAGTTTCCGGAATCCCAACCATTGCCCACCAAAATTGCGGATGAAGCGTTCAGCTTTGGGATCACGGATCATCCGGTCGACTTGTTGCATCAACACACCGGGTTGCCGTAATTCACCACGATCGGCTAGGGCGAAAAGCTCCGCGTCCGGCATGGAAGACCAAAGGAAATAACTGAGACGGGCAGCCAACTCGAAGTCGGTCACCGGATAGGATTGACCGGGTGGCACGTTGCGATCCTGTTCGATGCGGTAGAGAAAATTGGGATGAATCAAGACGGCTCGTAACGGAGCGCGGATTGACTCTTCAAAGCTATAATTCTTGCTTTGGGCCAACTGAAAGATCTGCATGAAGCGAGCGAGTTCCTCTTCTTCCAATGGACGACGGAAGGCCCAAGCAGCAAAACGATGGATAATCTGATTGGCGGCGACGGCTGGATTTTGACCCTCGACCGGTCGAGTAAAGAAAAGGCGCGCACTCGCTTCCCGGTCGAGCAAGGCTTCTTTGCCAGAAGTGGGGACGATGCGGGCCAGCATCGCATCCGCAGCGGCCAAATATTTTTCCATCAACAACGGCGAAACGCTCAGGTGATTCGCCTGGGTATCGAAATGCTCGCCAGGATCTTCCGGTTGAATCCCCGCTTCAGCGACCACATCGCTTTTCAAGCCCATCAGATCGCGCATGGTATTGCGGTATTCCGCGATGGTGAGGCGTCGCACCATGCCGGGTCCTGGACTCTTAAATTTTTCAGCATCGAAATTCAACACATGCTGGCTCAGCCAATCGACCAATTGAGCTCGTTCGGCTTTGCTGGGTTGAGCGGCTTTCTTCGGCGGCATCTCACCGAAATCAATGGCATCCAATGCGAGCACCCATTGTTTGCGGTCATTGAGCACACTGGCGAAATCTTTGGATTTGGTCAGATCGAGCGCGGCCTCCGTCTTGTTGCCGCCGTGACATTCGTAGCAATATTTCTCGACCAACGGCTGGATTTCATTGTAGTCGGGCACTGGTTCGGCAAAGGCACGGCTGCCGCTGAAGAGCGGCAAAGCAGCCAGACATGCCATCGCGACGGGGAGCAGTCGCGAGTCAGCAGTTCCAATCTGGGAGGCGGGGTAACTCATAAACTTCCTCAAGATATGGGGGTTAGCGGTCCCCTGACATGCGTGAATATGTCACCGAGATGCGTAGAACCGCTGAGACCCCCGAAATGGCACGATACGTTGGTATGCATCCGGACGGGTGGCTTACCAAAGACCGAGTTCGGCAGGGATCTTCTCGAAATCGCGCTGGCAATTCTGCCGAATGCCGGTCATGCGGGTCTCGCGAGGAGGGAGCGACTGTTTGTCGGATTGATTCGAACAGCTTCGACAGGGAAAAGGTTGCTCCTGGATGCCGGCCATATAAAATACCGTGTATGCATCACGCTGTCCGGCCCCGGAAAATCGGCTCCACCTCTCTGATCGCGGCCGAAACAGATTTCGGAAAACAACATCCCGATGGCTGGGCGACCCATTTGGAGAATGCCTGGGCGCTGGAACTGGTCGAGCGGGGGCCGGGCATGGTTCATGCCGGCGGGGTGGAAACGGTGGTGCAGGCCCGGGACGCCTTGCTGTTCCCACCGGGCGTGGAGCAGGTCTTTCCCGGTGGAAGCGCCAACCGAAGCCATTCTCAAAGATGGATCGTCTTCCACCTCCATCCGCATATCGATAACCTGCTTTCGTGGCCGGAAGTGAATGGCGCGGGCTGGAAAAAACTCCACATTGGAGAGGAGACAATCTGGCAGGAGATTCTGAATGCCCATGATCAACTCCGTTCAATCCTCTTCAAACGTTCTCCGAAACGGCGGTTGGAAGCGGCTTTCGTGGTTCTTGAGCTGATGCTGCTCTGGCTCGATGCAGGAAATCCCAACGCTCCGCGTGCGGCAGACGATCAGCGTATGATGGAGGCGACCCTCTTTATGGAACGGCACTTTCGCGATCCCTTGCGTGTGGCCGACATTGCCCGCGCATGCAATTTGTCGGAAGATCATTTTGCGCATCTTTACAAAGCGACCACCGGGATGACCCCGATGCGTCGGCTGGAGCAAATCCGCCTGTCGAGGGCGAAAGAACGTTTATTGAAAACGAACGACACCTTGGAGGCGATCGCGTTCGATTGCGGCTTCTGCAACGCCTACCATTTCAGCAACGTGTTCTATCAACGCCTCGGGATCCGGCCTTCCAACTTCCGCCAAAATGGCGGAGCGCTTACCGAGCCTGCCGCAGCAGAAGCATCCTGAAAAGGGGGAGCTGCCATCCCTTCAACCGGTAGAAACCGCTTTTTAAGCCGCAGACCAACCAGACAGATCGAACTGAAAGACTTTTACGACGACTTGTTCACTATCTATTAAGCCTTGTATGAAGTCTAAATTGTAAGAACGCGAATGCCGCGCGCTTCAGGCCGCCGCCAGCAGCCATTCCGTCGACCGGCAAATCATCTTAACTGCAGAATCCCGACTGCCCCCGCCCTCGGTCCCCACTCCCATCGAGGTTCTCCCGGCCTGGCAATGGATGCTCGGACTGGATAATGGATGTTGAGAAGACCAGCCAGTATTAGCACTGACCGCCTGATCAGGGTCAAATGGCTAACGCAACAAAAGTCGAAAAACGCATCGCCC
>JGI12210J13797_10168894_pt1 | contig 11885 bp, 11 predicted proteins | sample ElkSlonscriptome_3_FD_13797 | JGI IMG/M metagenome (IMG submission 13797) | reverse complement strand
GATTAGGATTACGAATAAGAGAAAGGTTACGAATAAACCCTGGGAATCCGCGGATGGATCGCGGTGAGAATTTCGTAGGCGATGGTGTCGCCTTGATGCCCCAGCCAGTCGGCCCAGATTTCTTCCTGGTCCTGTTGACCGATCAGCACCACTTCGTCTCCCATGGCGCATTCCAGATCAGGGCCTAAATCGACGGTGATCCAGTTCATACTGATCCGCCCCACGACTTTTACCCGTTGTCCGCGGATTAATGCCTCTCCGCGGTTACTTAAGGAACGTAAATATCCATCGGCATATCCGGTGCCCACGACGCCGATCTGAGTGGCGCGGGTGGTTCGGTAGGACGAGTAGTAGCCTACTGGCGTATTTTTGGGGACGCGTTTTACCTGCATCAAGCGTCCGGTCATTTGCAGAATGGGTTTGGTTTGGAACCGCATATCTGTATCCCGGGTTCCGTATCCATACAGAAGAATTCCAGGCCTCACCGCGTCATGATCCCATTCCGGATAATATTGGATTCCCCGTGAGCTGGAGAAGTGACGCATGAGGCGTCGACCCAGAATACGTTCTGCTTCGGTGTAGGCTTTGACAAATCGATCATGCTGGGTCTGTTGTAACCACGGCTTTTTGAGATCCACGGTGGCTAAATGACTACAGATTCCGGAAATATGCAGCCCGGGAGTCTGTAAGATGGCTTCCATCTCGGCGGTATCCTGGGATTCCAGGATACCCATTCTCCCCATGCCGGTATCTACTTTAAGGTGTACGTGCAGCGTGGATGGATGCTGTTGTGCTTCATCTCCCAACATCTTCGCGTGCCCGGCATCGACGACGGTAGGAGTGATCTTCTGTTCCATGCAGTCTGCTACTTCATGAGGATGGATGGGACCCAAGATCAGGATATCTGCATCGGGAGCAGCTTTCCGCACTTCTAGTGCTTCTTCAAAATACGCGACACAGAACCAGGAAACGCCCTCCTGGGCAGCTCTGGCAGAAACAGGGCCGATTCCATGGCCATAAGCATCCGATTTGACCGTAAACATGATTTCGGACTCCGAGGTCAGACCGGAGACGACATGACGTATGTTGTTCGCCAATTGATTCAAATCAACCTGTACCACGGGGGATTGCATGACGTAGGTCTGCCCAAGTCGTTCCCCGTCCGCAATCTTTAAATCACGTCAGATCGCATCGTGAAGCCTTATTCTTCGTAATTGTTTCATCGTTGCGTACAAATTTGTATGCATTAAGTCGGATCCTATTCAAATCTGTACGAGCCTCGGGAGCAGGCAGAGATTTTATTCTTAATTTATTAGATTTTTACACTTAATAGTCACGTGTAAAGATGTTAGGGTTGAATAAAATAAACAGTTGGCATCGAGACTGCTATGCTTGGTGATCTCAGTCTTTGATCCTATTTTAGACTGCATACAGAATTTCTATCCCACTTATGAAGACACGTTTAACCCTGTTCCTCGTTTTGATGGCCTCCCTGCCGATCATGGCCGAAGAACTTTCCTTAGCGGAGTTGACTCTCCGTGCGAACAATACCTGGATGTTGGTAGCCACCTTTTTGGTATTCATCATGCATTTGGGGTTTGCTACACTGGAAACAGGGCTCACCCGTTCAAAGAATACAGTAAACATTCTGTTTAAGAATACAGGAGTGCTTGCCATTGGACTGCTGACCTACGCGATTTGTGGATTTAATTTGATGTATCCTGGGGAATTTACTGTAGGCGGGTTTTTTGGCTTCAGCGGTTGGGGAATTTCCCCTCCTGAGGGGTACGATCCGCTCACCTATGCGGATGGCAATTATACGTATTGGACAGATTTTCTATTTCAGGGAATGTTTGCCGCGACCTGCGCTACGATTGTATCCGGTGCGGTTGCCGAACGGATCAAGCTTTCCTCTTTCCTTATTTTCTCAGCAATTTTTGTTGGATTTGTTTATCCTGTCCTCGGTTCCTGGAAGTGGGGAACCGGATGGTTGGATGACAAAGGGTTTTATGACTTTGCCGGGTCTACCCTGGTGCATTCTGTTGGAGGCTGGGCGGCCTTGGCAGGTGTTATTGTGTTGGGACCCCGGATCGGCAAATATGTAAATGGATCCGTGAAGCCCATTATGGGGCATAACCTTCCTTTGGTCGCAATCGGTGTCTTTCTTCTCTGGTTCGGTTGGTTTGGGTTCAATGGTGGCTCCGTGCTGAGTGCGGAACCCGAAGCGGTTTCCTATGTTTTTGTCACGACCTCGCTCTCCGCAGCTGCCGGGGTACTCTCTGCAATTCTTCTTTCCTGGGTGATCCAACGTAAACCGGATTTGACCATGGCCTTGAACGGTTCTCTGGCGGGGTTGGTTGGAGTAACGGCTGGTGCCGACGTGGTGGGTATCCTGGATTCCGTTTTCATCGGACTGATTAGCGGTGTGATCGTGGTCGTGGGTGTAAGTTTCTTTGATCGGTTGAAACTGGACGATCCTGTGGGTGCACTTTCCGTTCATTTGCTTTGTGGTATTTGGGGGACGTTGGCGGTTGGAATTTTCTCTCCGGAAACAGCCGGACTGGGCATTCAGCTCATAGGAGTTGCCGCCTACGGAGCAGTGTCCTTTGTTGCTGCTTTCCTAATTTTCTTGCTCCTGAAAGTCACCATTGGCATACGTGTATCTGAAGAAGAGGAGCTTAGCGGCCTCGATATCGGAGAGCATGGCATGGAGGCGTATAATGGATTCCAAATTTTTCTCACCCAATAAGGTTTCACGTACGTTCACATGAAATTAGTCGTCGCCTATATTCAACCTCACCGCCTCAACGCAGTGAAACAGGCTCTTTACGAAAAAGAAGTCGTGAAGATGTCTGTCACCACGGCATTGGGATGCGGACAGCAGATGGGATATCACGAAACCTACAGGGGCGCGGATATTGAAGTAAACCTTTTGAAGAAACTGCGCATCGAGATTGCCGTGACCGAACCCTATGTTCAAACTGCGGTCGATGCGATAATCGCCGGAGCTCGAACGGGTAAGATTGGCGACGGTAAAATTTTTGTCATGAACCTTGAGAATTGTATCCGAATTCGTACCGGGGAAACCGGAGAAGAGGCAATTGGGTAGTTTAAGTTTACGATCATTTTCGACATAATTGTCCTTTACAACTGATTTAATAACACCATTATCACACAACTTTAATTTTAATCTGACATGTGGGGTTCGCCAATCGGGCGGGACCACGATAACAAACCAAAACAGAGAGAGAAAATACCATGACAGTGAAGAAATTCATTGCACTTACAAGCGCGGCAATCGCCGTATCCATGACTGCTTCTGCGGAAGTAACTGTGGACTATGTTACCGACTACGTATTCCGGGGAGCTTTGCTCGCGGAAGACAGCATCCAGCCTGGTTTTGAAACCACTGCTTTCAGTGACGCAATCACTGTAGGTACTTGGGCTAACTTCGACTTGGACCAGTCCGAGTTCGACGAAATCGACTACTACTTCTCTTATAGCATCCCTATGAAAGAAGACAGCAAGATCGGAATCGACGTAGGATACACTGAGTACACCTACCCAGCTTCTGAGTCTGTTGCAGACCGTGAGCCTTTCATCAGCTTCGGCACAACTTACGACATGGTTGACCTCAGCCTCCTCGTTGCCTACGGCATCGACGGTGCAGTTGAAGAAAGCCTTTATGTTGAGTTTGGCGCTGGAAGCGGATTCGACCTCGCTGAAAACGTTGCGATTGGACTGAGTGCTGCACTCGGTTACAGCGATCCTGACGCCGGCGAAGCTGGATTCAGCCACCTGACACTCGGTGCTTCTACCGACCTTGTCATTCCTGAAACTGACTACGGATTCTCCGTAGGAGTAACTTACGTTGTTGAAACAGACGACGGAGTACAGGAAATCGCTGAAGAGCTTATCTTCAGTGTTGGAACTGCCCTCTAATTAGAATTTTCTAATTACAGGTTCCCCCTCCTTTCACGGAGGGGGATTTTTTTTGCCCTCATCACATGCCTGTGTGTGAATCAGTATCTTTTTCTACCTCGCAATCTTACTCGTACTCCTAATCGTACTCCTACTCGTAATCCTCAACATGTTGTGGGAGCTTGACTCAATCAGCCACGTAGGTTCTCTTTTTTGGAGCTGAGGTCGATTAGGATTAGGATTAGGATTAGGATTAAGATTAAGAGTACGAGGAGGAGTAGGAAACTGGTAGCCCGAATTCACGAACGTTTTGTTCTGGGAGAAGCTACATGGTTTCTACATAGGTTTTGTATGAAGTTGTCCGTTTTCATATCGTTCGTGTTCCTTTTAACTCTCACCGGGGTTGCTCAGGCAGAAATGCGGATCTGGAAAGCGGTGGGTGGATTTGAAACGACGGCGGCTTTTGTTTCTTTCGATGCCGGGGTTGTCACCTTACGCAAAGAAAACGGGGAGGAGATCCGGGTGCCGCTTGGTAGATTGCACCCTGGTGAGCGGGCTGAAGTTATTCGCCTTTCCAGTCAAAAGACGATTGGAGCTATGCCGCCTGGACCCGTGCAAAAGCCATCCGGTCGACGGGAAATTACCTGGCACAGTCTGGAAGGTCAGGAACCTTGGCCGGAATCGTTACGTGACCATGAACTCGATGCATTGAAATCGGTGGGCCGAACCTGGAAACATGCCGAGAGCCGTTATTTTATTTTCCATTATCAATCGCTGGGGTATGCGAAGAAAGTCTCGCGGATGGCTGATTTCATGTATCCGTATATTGCAGCGGACATTCCGGAGTTTAACGATCGTTTTGAAAAAAAATCTCATATCATTGTGGTCCGAAATCGTGTGGAGTGGTTGCAATTTTTACGAAATTCAGGGTCTTTTCACGAATGGTCAGGCGCATTTGTGCGTGGAGACGCCATGTTTTTGTACGATATGGATAATAACGAAGCGAATGCCTCGATTTTGGCCCATGAGATGAGCCATTTGGTTTTAAATCGGTTTTTTATACACCGCCCACCCCGGTGGCTGAATGAAGGTCTGGCAGAGTGGTATGGCAACACGGGGTATGAGACGTTTAAAGGTCAAAAAGTAGATGTGGAAGACGGTATGGGTCAACTTGCCGATCCGTACGACATTTCGACCCTGTTTGAGATGGAGCAGTATCCAACGGAGATGGAGGAAATTAACCGCTATTATGCTACCAGCAAACAAGTGGTAGGCATGCTGATTCTGAAGTGGGATCATTCCACATTTGTAAAATTTTTACAATCCATCACCGTAAACGGTACGTCTGTCAGAGAGCCTTTGGAGGAGATCTATGGGTTTAGTAGCCTGGAAGAAGTGCAGGCGGCTTTTGATGCGTTTTTGCGATAGATTCTATTGCAGTACGTTCACTGGAACCTCGATCACCTCGTACTCCTCTGCGTTTGTTTGTATACGGATGAAGGAATCGGCCATTTCTTGAGTGGGTTCAAAATTCTTGAGATGGATACGCCATCCGAAACGTTTCGTATTGGTCAATTCAATCTCAAGTTGTTCCTGACCCACCCATTCTACGTCCGTCACGGTCAAGGGTTTTTCAAGCCCGGGGTAGCCTTTGACCATAAGGTATCGGTTGAGTAGTTGAGGTTGTTCAGCAAGGACCAAATTGACAGAGGAAGGGGTAACCGTCACTCCTGTGTAGTTCTGCCACATCACCAAAACCCGTTCTTTTTTTGCTTCAGGGTGGGTGGTTTCGATCACAATCACATCTGTGAATTGTCCTTCCCCGGGATTTTCTTTGGGCGTCACCCGAATGATGGTGGTTTTTTTATCCGGTGAAGGCTCCACAGATACCGATACTCGATTTTTATTCGCTACAGCTTTGGTTACGTCAAAAGACTCCTGAGTCGTGCTGACCAGAGTAATTTCACCTGCTTGGATGTTATCAGGATTGATCTGTCCCAGATTCAAGGTGCGAGGGTTAATGGAAATCGGAGGAGTCGCTTCTCCGGACAACGTGACGCTTACGGTAGAGTTTTCAGGATCATTTGTGGTAAAGGTTACCACTTGATGTTGTTTCCCTGATCTTCCTTTTAAATCGATCACCACAGGCAACTCTTTGGTTTCGCCGGGTTGGATCTGTAAAGAGCGTGTGCCGGGGGTGGTACATCCGCATGAGGCACGAATGTTTCGAATGTTCAACACCCGATCCCCCGAATTTTGTAGTTGAAAGGAATGTTGAACCATCTCCCCTGTTTTCTTTTCCCCAAAAAGTACCTGGGGCTCATCAATACGGATCTGCGGGGCTGATACTCCCGGTCGAAGCAGGAGCAGCGCAAAAAGTAACCAGAAGTGAAAGCGGGTTTGACGGGAAATCAGCGGAGATAAACTTGTCGACATCATCGGAACGTTATACAGGGTAATGCTTCATCCCGTACTCCATCTCTTATGTCTACGCAACCTGATATTCCCGGTTATACCCTCGTTAGTAAAATTGCTGAAGGAGGAATGGCAGTCGTATGGCGAGCTCGTCAGGAAAATCTTGATCGGGTGGTTGCGATTAAAATCATGGACAAGAATGAGGATACGGACCCCCGCGAAGTTGAACGTTTTCTTTACGAAGCCCGAGCAGCCGCTACCTTGATTCATCCTCATATTGTTCAAGTCATTGATGCAGGTGAACTTGAGGAATGCATGTACTACATTATGGAATATGTTCCGGGACCTACTGCAGGTGATCTGGTGAATACCCAGGGAATGTTGCCGGAGTCAGAGATTTTAAAGATCGCTGCCGAGGTTACAGATGGACTGAACTATGCGTGGAAGGAACACAAGGTGGTTCATTGCGATATCAAGCCGGATAATCTGTTGCTGCACAGAAATGGCCGAACCAAAATTGCCGATTTGGGGTTGGCGCAGGTTTTGGGCAAAGAAACGGTAAGTATTGAAGACGATATGACCATTGGTACCCCCAATTACTTTGCCCCGGAACAGGCTCTGGTAGAAGAGCCTTATGACTGTAGAACCGACATGTATGCACTGGGAGCTACCATGTACCATCTGGCGACTGGAGGTCTCCCTTTTAATGGTCTTGAACCAGAAGAAGTGGCTTCTCAGCAGGTGCACGGACAAATTCCGAGTCCTTTGAAGGAGAACCCTAAGCTTTCCAAGCCTTTCTGTGGACTTGTGGAAAAGCTGATGGCCAAAAAAGCCGAAGACCGTTATGAATCCTGGGAAGAGGTATCTTCCGAACTGGAACGTGTGCAAAAGAAGTCCCCCCTTCATTCCCCACCTACCCCCGAGATTCAAAGTACCGTCGAACATACCCCACAGCCTAAGGGAAAAGCTCATCTGAAATTGGCGAATTCATCCAAGGGTGGAGAGGGAGCACATCCTCAGGTTCGGGTCGAGAAAGGAAAAGCCGCCTCGATTCATCATACTACCCTGGAACCTGTTCCTTCCATTTGGGGGAGAGTGTGCATTCTCGGAGCAGTTGCAGGTCTTCTTTATGCCTACACGTTTCTTTTCTAGATGAGTTCTCATCCTCATCTTCTTATTCTTGGTGGCGGTTCCGCGGCGGTCACCGCGGCAAGAGAGGTTGCTGACCGTGGTGGCCGGGTTACCTTGATTCATGAAGGACTTCCTCTGGGAGGGTGTTGCCTTCATGTCGGGTGTGTTCCTTCTAAATATTGGATTCGGGCCGCGGAGCAGGTTCACGCCTGTCAACAAAGCCTCTTTCCCGGACTACATCCGAAAGGGGTTGATGTAGACCAGCCCAATCTTTTCTCAGACCTCCATGAGACGATTCGGGAGTTGCGGGAGCGGAATTACGAGCCCATGTTGAATCAGTTGGAAGGGGTAGAGATGATTCGGGGGTGGGGGCGAATCGTAGATGAAACTACAGTTGAGGTGGACGGGCAAACCATTTCCGGAGACGCAATTCTCATTGCGACAGGATCCCGAACCGATCTTAGCCCTGCCGTACACCTTCCTTCGGAGCTGGTGCTTTCGAATGAGAAGTTGTTTAATCAGGAGAAACTCCCGGAAAGCGTGTTGATGATAGGGGGCGGATATATTGCCATTGAGCTGGCTCAAATGATGACCCGTTTTGGGGTTGAGGTTACAACCCTGCAACGGAGCGCGCACGTCTTGTCTTCCCAACCTGCCTATTTGGGTCAGGAACTTGCAGAGGTCTTTGAAGAAGAGGGGATGAATTTAATCTGTGGTTTTGATTCTAAAGAGATTCGTGTAGGAGGAAAAGGGGTTGAGGCTGTTGGTTCACTGAATGGGGAAGAGCGAGTGTTCACCGCGAACAAGGTGATGCTGGCCCGGGGGCGACTGGGAAATACGGACGGGCTTGGATTGGATGCGATTGGAGTTCAAACCAACCCTCATGGATTTTTACAGGTGAATGATCGATTCCAGACCTCCTGTCCAACCATCTATGGAGTGGGGGACGTACTTGGAGGTCATATGCTGGTGTATACCGCGTCGGCAGAAGCAGAGCGAATGGTGGCCGGGTTATTTGGTGAGGACGTACAACAGATTTCCGATCATTCCGTACCCTGGGTTGTTTTTACGGATCCCCAAGTGGCCGGGATTGGTTGGTCGGCAGAAGAAGCTCGTGATCAGGGAATCGAGGTGGAAGAAGCTGAACTTCCCGTGAGTCGGTGGCCGCGGTTCAGTACCATCAATGAAACCCGTGGATTTTTAAAGATGTTCCGCGACCCGGAATCAGATACTCTGGTGGGAGCACGAGCGGTCTGCCCTGAAGCCGGAGATTTAATCAGTGAGCTTGCCCTCATTCAGGAGCATCGACTTTCTCTCAAAACCATTGCCGACCGGGTGGTTCCCTACTTGACCCTGAACGAGGGAATTCAGCGCTGCGCAGCGAAATTTCATCAGTAACGTTTATGGTTTGGGGCTCGTGGCTCAGTCCGTCCCGGACTGAGTATCTTTGGTTTCGAAGCAGAAAGAATATAAGATACGCAGTTCGGGACGAACTGCGCCACGGCCTATAACCGAACAGGAAGGCTATGCGGAGGGTCGGCACTGAGCTCTACGCTTCCATCGGAATAAAGAATATGAACTTTCCCAAAATGAGGCCCGGGAAGAGAGTCATCCAAGGCATGAATATCGACCAAAACCCAGGTGATGCTGTCACGATCAGAGAGGGAGGACTGGTTCAATTCTGTGTTCCATAAATAGGTGATTCCTTGCTCCCGTAATACTTCGGGTGAACTGGGGCAGATCAACCAGTCGGGTTGAAACCCCGGCTGATCTGAAAGAATCTTCATCAACGTTTCATCCGTTTCGTCAGGGTTGACCGGAAACAGCTCCAGCGCGGGAAGTCGGCCATTTTCCTGCTCATAAAATCTCAGTGCCTGGTAGATATTTTCCAATTGATCACGACAAGCTTCTGTACTTCGAATTCCCTGATTCACCCGGATCAATAACCAGAGGAGGCTTCCAAGCATGGTAAGGATGAAAAGCCAGGGAAGAAAAACCGCTCCGGATCGTGTTTTCATAACCGACCCTCCACGTAATTTGCATAGGGGAGCGGCCATTCAAAAGGATCGGTTTTTCCATCTTCTTTCAGAGCCTCCAGAAACTCCGCGCCCTTCGTTGGATTCCCGGTTAAGGAGTAACGAATCACATCCGCCAAAATGGCATATCGTTGAAGCCTGTTTTGCGGTGACTCACGAAGGGAGACGACTTCGTCTGACTCTTCAAATCCCGCCACCCATTTGGTTAAGTGATGAAAAGGTCCACCCTCGTCGGTTCGGGTTGCGAGGAGAATATCATTGATCTTCGAGTCCCGCCCTTCCAATTTATACAGCAGAGAAGCCTCAAATCCCGCCAGTTCTCTGAGGGGAGACGGATGCTGAGGATCGGACCAAATAAATTCAAACAATTCTTCTGCCCGTAAGCTGTTATGAAGCATGATTTCCACCCGGGCCAATTCCAAACGTGTTCGTGCCAGGGGAACGCTTTGCTCGAGACGCTGGTTTAAATCAGAAGCGGCCTGCAACATGTCCCTCGCCTGCACCCAGCGTCCCCGGCGCATGGCACGTCGGGCGGACCGCATTTCGGTGTCTCCCCGATTCGAGGTGAGCCAATCAATCTGATACTCGCGACTTACTTCCCGCGCCTTGAGCAATAACTCGCGATAGTCCTGCTCTCGAAGTTTATCCTGCACAAAGAGAAATCCGCTACTTCCCAGTACGAGAAAGGTGAGACCCCCGATTACCGTGGTGCGATGGCGACGTAACCACAAATGACTCCGCGACCATGGGGAAACCCACCGACCCTGAACGGGCTTCCCATCCAACACCGCCTGCAAATCGGCTGCAAATTCCCGTGCGGAGGAATAGCGTTCCTCCACATTTTTCCGCAACGCTTTTAATAAAACAAAATTTAAGTCTTTTGAAATCGAACGACGAACCTGACGCGGAGGAATAGGGGCCTGATGTTTTACCGCATCCAGAATGGAAGTCGTGGCATCCGCTTCCTCAAGAAAGTAGGGAAGCTGACCTGTGAAGCCTTCGTACAAAACGACAGCTAACGAGTAGACATCGGATGCGGGAGTGGCCGCTTCGCTACGCGCCTGTTCGGGTGCCATGTATAACGGAGTTCCGGTTAATGCGCCGCTGGAGGTCAGGCTGGGCCAGTCGGTAAGCTCTGCCACCCCAAAATCCATGAGCAACGGTTCGTTCCGTTCGTTAAGAAGAATATTGGTAGGTTTGATATCCCGGTGAATGATTTGGTGGTCATGCGCGTATTGAATGGCCTCTGCGATTTTGAGGCCAATTTTCAGGATTTCATCCTGAGGAGGGTTTTGGTGAAGGTAGCTGTCGAGGCCACGACTGTCCTTGACCTTCTCCATGGCAATGTAGTGAATATTCTCCTCATGACCTGAGGAATACACCGTAAGAATATAAGGATGCCGACGGAGGATTTTGGTCGCCTCCGCTTCCCGACGAAACCGCTCCAACATGGTGTAGGACATGGCACCGCCCGATTGAAACACCTTCAGGGCCACTTCGTGACCGGTGGAGTCCACCGCATCATAGACATCCGCCATCGCCCCATGTCCCAACCGGCCTACCACCCGGTAGCCTCCAAGGTTCAGGCCATCGGGTAACTCGTTCATGGGGCAGGATCCGAGGTAACGGGTCGCACACTCGCAGATTCAATGGTAATACGTTTAAGAGGGGGAACTCCGTTGGTCCGAGGGTTAGCCGCCTCTTCCAATTTTTTGACCACATCGAGTCCTTCTTTTACGAAGCCGAAAACGGAGTATTTTCCATCGAGAAATGGGGTATCCCGGAAAGTGATAAAAAACTGTGACCCCGCGCTGTTGGGATTTGAAGAGCGGGCCATGCTCAGGGTGCCTGCCCGATCGTGTTTGAGTTTGGAAGAGACTTCAAGGTCGACAGAATATCCAGGCCCGCCTCGACCGTTTCCTAAGGGGCATCCTCCCTGGGCCATAAAGTCAGGCATGATGCGGTGAAAAAAGAGTCCGTCAAAATACCCTAATAAAGACAGATAGAGAATGTTCCGGGTATGGTTTGGAGCGATGGACTCTTCCAAATCCGCGATGATCGTTCCTTCGCTGGTCTCGATGACCCATTCGTACTCCTCGCCGTCTGCAAACTCCACTTCAGGGAACTTAGGTAACCGAGTTTTCCAACCGTCTTTGGAAATGTCAATTTTCCCAGAGTCCTTCGCTTCTGTGATAAAAGCTTCGAGATCTTCAAGAGCGCTGGCCTGGAGAAAGGTGATACTAAAAAGGGTGAAAAAAAGAGGGATGATGATTTTCATAAGGATCCTATCATGCGGAGAGAGCGTGGAATTGTCAATGATCTCTGAATTTCCTCAGAACATGATTCCACTGTGTGAATCGTCCTTCTGCACCTATCCACACA
>JGI12210J13797_11003695_pt1 | contig 11887 bp, 9 predicted proteins | sample ElkSlonscriptome_3_FD_13797 | JGI IMG/M metagenome (IMG submission 13797) | reverse complement strand
GCGAAGGTTCGAAATGGATTCGCGATACTCTTTCGGATCACGAAGCGGGATGTGTATGAGTTCCGAAGGTGGTAGAGCATCGATTGAGTTGGCAATTCTTCCTGCATCCACCGTTGCCGAATCGGTGTCAATTAAGATCGAATGAAGGTCGATGGGACTGGCGGAATGAAGACTCGCAATCCGACTTCTTAGGTCCTGAAGCACTTCTGCACCGACTCCGCCAAGGGCGACTAGCAATACTTTGGAAATCGTTTGATGGGGCGTGCCCACTTTTCCGTCGCCGAGCGATGGCAGGTCAGCGACTGATTTTTTATTTACGGCTGAATGAAAATTCGCCTCGGTATCATCGCTTGTCAACTCGGTATCGTGATTGCTGTTCAACACGACCTTGCTTCGCGATGCCATCATCGCTTCAATGAAACTTTGGCAATTTGCAAACCGTCGGTCTGGATTCTTTTCGAGTGCTCGAGCGACCGCTGGACGATCACTTGGTGGTAGTGGTTCCAAGTCGGGTGCATTGTGAACGTGCTGAGTCGCCAATTGGGCAATCGTCCGCCCCGAAAAGGGGCGAGTTCCCGTCAACAACTCCTGATACATCACCGCCAAACTGTATTGGTCACTATGCAGACTCGGTCGGCCATCGAATACTTCCGGCGGTGCGTAGGCCGGGGTCAATCCGCCGACAATGCTGCAGTCCGTTTCTCGGAGATCCTTCAAGAGCCCAAAATCGGCGACCTTGACATGCCCACCAACGATCAACAAATTGCCTGGTTTGATATCCAAGTGCTGGAGCTGGTACTTATGATGCAAGTAGTCGAGCGCATCGGCAGCATCATGCAAATGGGAGAGCAATTTATCCCGCGGAATGCCACATGATCCGCGGTCCCGATGCTCGCCAAAAACGTCCTCCAACGAACCCTCGGCCAATTCCGTAACGACCACCAATTGATCATCGACAATTCCAAAACGTTCAAGCGTCAGTAGAAACGGATGACTGACGCCCTTGATCCGTTCGAGACTCTTCAGTTCTCGTTCAGCGAATTGTTCGTCATGAGCACCAAAGACAAACTTGACCGCTTTCTTCAATCCCCCCGGGGCATTGCTGAGCCACACTTCGCCGAAGCCACCTTTTCCGATGAATTTTTCCAGACAATAGCCTGGGATCGGTTCATAACCGGCACAAATGTTTCTTTGTTTTGTCGTGGTCATCGCTACAAGCAACTTGGGATCATTGGACGGATAATAAATCTCGCTCTGCTCTCCGAGCGGAAAGCGTCTTCACCCAATTGAGCGAAGTTTTGTTGAGCCAATCAGTAAACGCTTTCAGCTCGGAGAGCTGAGCGACAGTGCGGCTTTCGCCGCCTTTTACAACACAAGTCTACAACTTGCTGAAATAACTTTTACAGGCTTTGTCGAGATATTCGGGACTAAGTACCAATGGGAGTTTTCGATACTTGCAAAAATTTGCGACTTGAGTCAACAAGTCGCGAGGGTGACAGCGACGCATCTTGCGGCCACTCTTCTCGTAAAATGCGAACAAATAGTCGGCAGCTTGCGGTGTCTCGGGGAACCCCAGTTTACCCATGACGTCTTGCATCAATTTTCGATACTCATCGCGAGTCGGATCCGACACAAAAATCTTGTAGGGAACTCTTCTCAAGAATGCTTCATCCACCAAGCTACTCGGGTCGATATTGGTAGAGAAAATGATCAGTTGCTCAAAGGGGATTTGAACCTTCTTTCCTGTTGGAAGCGTCAAATAGTCGATCTTGTTTTCAAGCGGTATAATCCACCGATTCAACAATTCCTCTGGCTCAATGCGTTGCCTTCCGAAGTCGTCAATCAGCAGGCAACCGCAATTGCTTTTCATCTGCAAGGGTGCTTCACAGATGTTTGAACGCGAATCATGGCGAACTTCGAGGTTGTCCATGACTAATTCGCCGCCGACGACAACGGTCGGGCGACGGATTCGGATCCAACGATGGTCCCATTCTTGACCTGTTAGAATTTCACCATCCACGTCGGGAACCGGTGCCGGGCGATGGAAGGCGTCATCCTGAAGTTTGATTAAGTTGCCATCATCGAGAAGGGCATGAGGAATCCAGACTTCTTGGCCAAGGCACTGAGTCAAACAGCGAGCGATGGTTGTTTTTCCGTTTCCTGGAGGTCCGAACAAGAACATCCCCGTGTTGCTGTTGACGGCCGGACCGAGATGATCAAGCAGTTCCTCTTGATAAGAAATCTCGCGCAACGCCGAACGAAGTTGATCGCGATCAATCGGATCTAATCCCGCAGCTTGCGCTTCGACGCTAAGCACATAGTCTCCTAAAGGCACCGGTGCGACACCCGTATAGCTGCACTGCTGCATCTGAGTTTGCGCATTCTTTTGACCGGCATCCGTGAGCGAATAGTAGTAGTCATTGAATGGAGCTGGACGTACGTGGGCGACCATTTTCCGAGTGCGAAGGAGCCCCAGTATCGGTTCGATGATGCGAAACGGCATCCCAATTCTTTCGGAACAGTTCCGGCCACTTAATGTTCCAGCTACCAACAGAATCTTTAGAAGCAATCCTTCAACGAAGGCTTCGCTAAGTCCTGTTTCCTGCATGTCACGAGGCTGCGTCGGCCAAAAGGTGTCATCGGAGAAGAGCCCCCCAAACAAGTTCGGCTCGAACGATTGAGTGTCCGTTGCGATAGCGTTCATAGCGATTGTCGTGATAATGTGGATAGATTGACGTTTAGAAGTTTGGCCTGCCGCTGAAAACGGATCGTGATTGGTTGGCTTCCGTTCAAACCTAGCTTGCAAATAAATACGAGTTTCGGGACTTTTTTGAGAATTCCACGGTTTAACCGCATACCCCTCGGGCCACGCGAGGCCGGACGCATCAACACAATGCCCAATACTCATGCGGATGACAGCTCACGGGGATAACATCGCAAATCGCGAGCTCCAACTTTCTTCATAGACAAAATCGCAAAAAATGAGTGTTTTGTTCACAGGCACACAAACACGACCTACATTTGTTTGAGAAAGCCACCTTTTTTTTTGTCTAGCGAGTTCCCCGTCCATGCCTACGATCGACAACTCAACGTTTAATCGTTTGCGACGCAATTCCGCGCCAGTGGACGGCGTTTGGTTTTTGTCTGGGCCGACACAACCGGGCGAGACGATCATTCATTTGCCGGTCGATGATGAACCCTATGTGATCGGTCGAAAGCCAGGCGTCTCTCTAAGACTCCAGTTTCGCACCGTCAGCGGACATCACGCTTCGCTAAGCATCCAAGAAGGAAGTTTGTGGCTGACGGATCTCGGCAGCACCAACGGCACCTATATCAATGGCCAACGCGTTGCACCTCACCAAGCCGTACAAATCAGTGAAGATGAACTGATTCATTTTGCCGAAGCTCCGTTTCGCGTTTATCGCCAATCGGCGACCTCCGCAACCAATGGAACCTATGCAGAAAATATCTGTGACCAAGCCTTGGCGTTGGTACAGTTCGATCGTTTGATGGCCGAACGACTTGTCCGGCCGCACTTTCAAACCATCATCGATCTGTCGTGCGAAGCGAATGAGTCGGTTCAACGATCGATCATCGGGCATGAGATCCTTGGCCGCGGCAGCGTCTTTGGGCTGGAGTCGGTCGGAGCGATGTTCCAAGCCGCAGAGCAACTCAGTTTGGAAGTGGAATTGAGTCAACTGTTGCGTTGGGAAGGCATCCGTGTCGGACGCGAGTTCAACGATAACCCACAACTCTTCGTCAATACGCATCCCAAAGAAATCGACGATCACGAGGGACTCATCGAGTCACTCGATCAAATGCGAGCGATGGCGGGCAACGCAAACATCGTCTTAGAAATACACGAATCGACTGTCACCGATCCAAAGATCATGAAGTACCTCGTCGCGGCGCTCAAAGATCTCAATATCAAATTGGCATACGATGACTTTGGGTCTGGACAAGCTCGTCTAGCCGAACTCGTCGAAGCACGTCCCGATATTGTCAAATTCGACATTTCGCTGATTCGAGGAATTGATCAAGCGGACATGGTGCGGCGAAAAATGTTGTCCAATTTAGTCAACATGGTTTGCGATCTCGATATTTTGGCGCTGGCCGAAGGCGTTGAAACCGAAGCCGAATCCAACGCTTGTATCGATCTCGGATTTCATCTCGGCCAAGGTTTTTATTACGGACGCCCAACGCCTGCGTGATGATCTGGACTCATCAAGAAGGATCGCTCAACAGCATTTTGTTGCAACCGGCAACGATCGAGGTTGTTTGCCCCTCTTTTGCCCATCGCTCGCGATACAAATAAACTGGTCCGCATAAGGACCACTGGCGATCCGCTCCAGCGTGCGGCTATCCACCTCAGCCGGTTCAGCACGCCAGTACTCGGTTCCAAATTCGTCGCGTGCAGCAGCGAAGGGACCTCGATAGATGACGATACTCGGTTCCTCTTCGGCAAGTTCTTCGTCGCTTCGATCGGAAAGGTCCGGTTTGTAGGCGATGACGGTTGCCGAACGAAATTCGATTCCTTCGACGACTTGCCAGGGCTCGTTTTGCAAGACGACCAATTCGGTCCCATAGAAACCGGCACGGGTAAAAGCATTAAGAAAATCGGTATCGCGAAAAGCACCCGAGATACATCCGCTCCACAGATCCGCATCTTGTTGCAAATGCTCGGGAATGGCTTGATCGCTAACAATGTCGCTAATGACCGCGCGGCCCCCCACTCGCAACACCCGAAAAATCTCTTCGAACAACTGTTCTTTCTCGTGGGTATCCACCAAGTTCAAAACACAATTCGATACGACGACATCGATCGAGTTGTCCGGGATCATCGGTGCCTCACGACGCATCATGCTAACCTGCGATTCAAGTTTTCGCAGTGAGGCCTCATCCGTGACGCAGTTCGCTTTGAGAAATTCTTCCACCTTGTCTCGATCGATTGCCAAATCTTGGATACGGCCTTTCAAGAATGTGACATTGTCGTAGCCGATATTCTTAGCCACCGTGATTTGACTTTCGCGAGCGAGCCGGAGCATGTTGTCGTTCATGTCGACGCCAATCACACGCCCGGTTGGACCGACGACTTGAGAGGCAATGAAGCAAATTTTTCCACCACCACTACCTAGATCCAATACCGTTTCGCCTGCGGAAACGAACTTGGAAGGATCGCCGCAGCCGTAGTCACGATCGATGACTTCTTGAGGTATCGCCTTCAAATAGCGAGCATCGTAGTCGACGGGACAACAAAGTGCTGGCTCGACCGCTTCGGCAGCCGCCGAGTACCGCGAGGCGACGACAGGTTCGGTTTCAAGTGACATAGCGAGTAGGGTTCACGTTGGTATGGAAAGTTCTTTTGAAAGTATGTGAGCCGATGGCGCTAGCCGCGGGTAGCACGAGGAACAACCAAGTGCGAAACCCGCGGCTAGCGCCGTCGGCTCTCCAAGTCCGCGTCATTCGAGCCAAGCCCGACGCAGAGCTTAACGCCAAAGCGGTAGGCTTGGTAGACCAGCAATTCCGTTGCTACTCGATGATGGTGGCAAAGTGGACCGATAGCCGCCGCCTGAGCCCGTCGACATATCGCTAACGGCCATCCCGGTTTGGCTTGGTGAACGAGGCGGATCACTTTGCATTTGCCCGACGGTCGACGCCGCGATCCGCGGTGGTAAATACGTCGGCGGTGTCTGGACAATCGCATTGGCTAACGGTGCAATGCGGGTATTTGGATCGAGTGGTCGAAGCCGCGATGCGATCGCCGACTCGGTCGTGTTCGGTGGCGATGCGACACGGCCAACCGGCTCGTAGTCAACCTTCTGCTCTCGCTCCATCCGCACGAATTGCTGAGGAACTTCGATCGTTCTTTTCTCGGCAACCCATTGGGTTCGGCTACTACGACGGTGAACCACTTCATTTCGACTTTCCCAGCGTGTTCGTGGCACGTGGTGGTACGCAACGACGGGCGGTTTGAACGGATTCCATCGTCCCTCCATTCGCGGCTCCCATGCATATTCGACAACGGGTGTGTAAACCGTTCGCGTCTCGGGCTTGGTTTCCGTTACGGTTTCAGGGCGATAGATTGTCTGTTCCCGCTTATCCACCTTGGTCTCCACCACAGGCCGCTCGATCGTCTTGGTGACCTGACGATAGACGATGCCGGTATCGGGATTGGTGTAGTAACCGCTTCCCGTTTGTGCCGATGCGGCCAGGGGATCAAACACACAAAAAAAGAGCAGAGAAAAAAAGATCAAGAATACTGCAAACTTTGCTAAAGCCCGTTGAGTCGACTCAAAATAGGATTGAGTTGTCACAGCAATTCCTCGCAGATTAGCGGATAAGCGAATAGGTCAGCTTCGTTCGTGCTTCCATTGCGAGTACGATACGTCAGCCCTTATCCTTTATTTCGGAATCCTATCCTCTCTAGCTGAGGCAATTCAATGATCGACCAGGAATTACTCAAATTGTTACGGTGTCCGCGCAGCCGCGAAACGGTACAATTGGCCCCCGAATCACTCGTTGTCAAGTTAAATGATGCAATCGGGCGTGGGGAATTACGCGATTTTGGCGACCAAAAAATTACTCAGCCCATCGACGCCGCCGTGATGGTCGACGGCGCGAAGGAAGTCTATCCGATTCGCGGGGGAATTGTGAGCATGGTCGCCGACGAAGCAATATCGATCGTGACGATCGACTACCATGAATAGAGGATTGCAACGATAGCAAAGACGTCTGTTGAAGGGAAACCAATTCGATTCCCGGTGCTTCGCTTTTGAAAAAGTCGTTTCCTTCTCAGCCGCTCAGATTTTCGAGTCATCGTGGTCATGCGGCTTGAAAGTAGCACAATTGTCGATCGATCGTCTGCAGAATGGAAGGAGGCGGATGGCGGGCAATCGATTATTTTCTCATTGCCTTGGTCAACAAACGATCAAAAGTCGATGCAAACGCTTTCTTATCTGTATCGCTATACGGATTGCTGCGTCCAACGATCATGCCCTCACCTCGCAAATCGTCCATGAAGTTGCGCATCGATAATCGAGTGGCAATCGTATCGGGCGAGTATTCATCGCCACGCGGGTCGATCACGAGCAGACCTTTTTCAACCAGTAATCCGGCGAGCGGCAGATCAGCGGTGATCGCGATGTCGCCAGCATCACTTTTAATTTGAATATAGCGATCGGCTTGGTCGGCACCCTCGCGGACGACGACAACCGATACGGTCGATGCCGATGCGGGTACCGCAATCGGTCGATTCGCCACTAGAACGGTAGCGACATTCAAACGCTTTGCAGCACGAAATACGATTTCCTTCACGTCAGTCGGTGCGGCATCGGCATCAACCCAAATCTTCATGTCGTGTGACTCCGTCGCTTCGTGTCTAAGCTTGGCCAGCAATTATTGTAACAAACCGGTGGATTGATCGAGTCCGAACATCACGTTCATGTTCTGAATCGCCGCTCCGCTGGCTCCTTTTGCCAAGTTGTCAATCGCACACACGAGTACGATCCGGTTGCCTGCATCGCGAGCGGTCATTTGAACGTAGTTGGTTCCTGCGACATGCTTAGTTGACGGCAAATGAGGCACTGGCGTGACGAACGGGCAATCAGCGTATTGAGATTGCCAACGCTTCAAGATGTCGGTCGCGGTGGTCTGTGTCGCCGCATTGGGCCGCACGTAGATCGTTGACAAGATGCCTCGATCCATCGGCGTCAGGTGGGGCGTAAACAGTAACGAGATTTCTTTGCCACCAATGCGATGAACCAAGTCAGCCATTTCGGGTTGGTGACGATGAGCCCCAACACCGTATGCTGCGATCGATTCGTTGACTTCACAATACAACGTGCCGACTTTCGCTGAACGCCCCGCACCGCTGACGCCACTTTTGCTGTCAACGATGATGTCATCGGTCTCGATCAAGCCGTCTGCGATAAGCGGAGCGATCGGCAAGATGACGGACGTCGGATAGCAACCCGGATTGGCAATCAAATCGGCATCACGAATCGCATCGGCGTAGAATTCAGGTAACCCGTAAACGGTCGTGCCAATCCGCTCGGGCCATGGATGCGTGACGCCATACCATTTCTCGTAGAGCTGACGGTTGGAGAGACGAAAATCGGCACTAAAATCAACGACTCTCGTGCCATGTTCGACTAGTTGTTTGCAGGTTTCAGCGGACGCACCGTGAGGCAAGCATGACATGACGACATCGCACTTCTTTGCGATACGCGGAGCATCGAGCGTTTCGATTGGCACATCGAGACGGCCAGCCAAAGAGGGATGGATTTCCGCCAGAGATTTACCGTCCTCCGCACGGCTTGTCGCAGCAACAATCTCTGCGTTGGGATGAGATAACAAGAGGCGTGCTACTTCCAAAGCGGTGTAGCCGGTCGCACCAACGATGCCGACTTTGATTTTCATGATTGGGGGTTGGGGTTAGGTGGTGGAGCGTACCCTAATCGCGAAGCGATGGCAGGGAATAGCCTCGGACGCTAGTCCGGGGTTCGTTTTCAGTTTGAGCCAAAAGTCCCAAAGGGACGACAGGTGTTTCGGCTGATCGCCTGTCGTCCCTTCGGGACTTTCCGATTTGGTTTGACGTAATACCCCGGACTCGCGTCCGGGGCTAATACCTACCGTCGCGTTGCGACTAAGCAGACAAATCATCGTTTCCGCTACAGCATTTCGTTTTCGCTCGTTTCTCGTTCGAATGCCGATAGCTTATACATGTCAAGAATTAGCTGCTTGTCGCATTCTCGCTGCTGGACCTTTCGGCGTGCAAACATTTTCGACTGAGTGGCGATCATGACATCGGCGGGCAATAGAGCCGTTTGGCCAAACAAACGGGCATAATTGACAAAACTTGGAACGTTCGATGTGACGAAGCCGTAAAGCATACTGCACACGCCAATCGTCTTACCGGTAAAGATACTGGTATTGATTGCCGACTTGGAATAGTCGCCTATGAAACAGCCGACGAACTGCATCCCGGTTGCTACTTTCTCGTTCCCATACTCCATGTTGATCTTGCCGTACGTATTCTTCAAATCGCTGTTACACGTTCCCGCACCGAGATTGATCCAACTTCCCAGATAGCTGTGTCCCAAGAATCCATGATGTTGTTTGTTGGTATACGGCTCGATCACCGATGCTTCGACTTCGCCACCAATTTTGACCGTGTGCCCGAGTGAAACACCGTCCTTGATGGCGGAATGCTCGATCACTTTGGTGTTGGCACCAGCATACAGCGGTCCTTCCAAATAACAGAACGGCCCCACCTTTACGTTCGACTCTAACACGATCGGGCCGTTATCGGTATTGATTGACAGGAACTCACCGAGCGCAACGCCGTCGGCAACAAAGACGCCATCCGACAACTCTTTGTAATTCCCGTTGGCCACTCGCCACTCGACGGAGTCACGCATTTCGTTCATGTGCCACGATACGATTTCGTGTGGCCAGTGGAATGCAGAGGGTGAGTTGGGCGACCGCTGCAACCGTTCGGATTCTTTGACAAGCAATTCGGTGAACGATTCATCGGATTTCGAAGTTAGCAGCGATCGTTTTGCCGCTAAGTCGGCTGCGGTCCAACGCGCTATCAAGACCGATCCATCGGCATCGTCGACCATACAGATCGAGCGGGTTTCGGTAGCGACTTCGGTTAAAACTTCGTCCAACGCCACTCGCGGGACCAAGCGGGCGTTGACGAGCATGATGCCCTCGTCGTCAATCTTCCAATTTGCGTCGACATGTTTGACCGCCGGATCGATTTGATAGTCAAGTTTTTGGATCTCGATTAGAAAATCGCGTACGTTCCCGAACAATTGGCTGCCAGATAACGGGCGACGGGACAACGGCCCTTTCACTAACAAACTCAGTCGATCGATCAACCTTAGACTTGCGCATGTCACTGCGTAGGCAGGCCTCGACTGCGTGATCGGTGCGAGGTTGCAGACACGGTTATCTTCGAAGCAAATGATCTGCATGGAAATCAGGTTAGGTACGAGGAGAATGGCGATAATGAAAAGATTACGCTACGAATCACACGAATCATCATTTAAAAATTCGTGTTGATTTGTATGATTCGTGGCAAAAATGGCACCAAGAGTCCCTCAATCCTCGAACATCTCGTCAGTGATCTCCAAGTTGGTGCTGACGTTTTGCACATCATCATGTTCATCGAGTGCTTCGAGGAGTCTCAGGACCGACTTGGCAACGGAGCCTTCGACTTCGACCGTGGTTTGCGGGATTTGGTTGATGGCCGCCATTTCAGTAGCCAACTCGGCCGTCTCAAATGCATCCCGAAGGGTATCGAATGCGTCGGGGGCGGAGGTGACTTGGATTTTTTGGTCGTCGGTCACTTCGACGTCATCGCCACCATTTTCAAGTGCGATCTCCGTCACCTTTTCTTCGTCCACCGATTCGGCGTCAAAGACAAAAAGCCCCTTGCGATCAAACAGATAGGATACGCATCCGGTGTTACCGAGATTTCCACCAAACTTACCGAACATGGTCCTCAACTCGGGGGCGGTGCGATTGCGATTATCGGTAAGGACTTCACACATCACGGCGACGCCACCGGGACCGTAGCCTTCGTAGAGTAGTTCTTCGAGGTCGCCACCTTCGATTTCGCCGGTCCCTCGTTTGATTGCCCGTTGGATGTTGTCTTTGGGCATACTGACTGCTTTTGCGTCGTCGATCGCTTTGCGCAAGCGAATGTTTGCATCGGGATCCCCGCCGCCCGACTTCGCAGCAACAATGATCGCCTTACTCAACTTGCTCCACATCTTTCCGCGTTGGGCATCGACGCGTCCTTTTCGATGTTGAATGTTCGCCCATTTTGAATGACCTGCCATATACTCTTCAACTTGCTCTATCGCGGTTTACGTTTGGTAAGTTTTCGATTGCCTGATTTCTTTTTGGAATCCGCTGCTGAAGGGGTCGCAGATTTGGTCGACTTCGTAGCAGCTTTACTTGACTTCTTCGTCGTCTTTTTTTCATTCGCAGACCTGACGGACTTTTTCTTTGAGGATTTCTTCTTAGCGGTCGTTTTGGACGCTGTGTCCTTATTCGCAGTATCTTTATTCGATGAAGAGGACGATTTCGCCGGTTTGCCGTCATTTTCAGACGCGGCTGCTACGGTCTTTTTGTCGGCAGGAGTCTTGGTGTTTTTCTTTGCCTTTGACTTGGTCTTTGCTCCCGTTTTCGCATCCGATTTTTCCGCAATGTTCGCATCCGCCAACTCTTGTTCGGCTTCCTCTTCGGCGGCAGCTGCCTTGCGAGCGGCAACGCGTTTCTTTTGCTCTTTTTTTCCACTCAGCCATTCGTCGAGTCGTTTACTCGATCCTTTGGCAACTTCGTCGACTAAACTGCGGGCCTTCTTGCTCTTTGTGTTGACACTCAATTCAACAGCTGCCTGATGAAGCAGATCGGAAAACTCGATCCCTTTACTCTTGGGAATCGCGCGTTCGAGTCCAGGCACTTTACCGCCAGCCGCTTCGGGCTGTGAAGCGATTTCGGTCACCATCAAGATAACCATTGCCGAATAGTCGACCGGAATCGAGTGTCCACCCAATCCGTGCTGAATGGTATAGCTTAAGACAAACGGGGTAACACCCGGCATCTTTTCAAATTTGGCGACGGCCTTGCCTAGGTTCTCTTTCTTCAAATGATCGATGTCAAACGTGTAGAATTCCTCGAACACCGATTGCAAATTGCTCTTGACCCGTTGAGCCGCCTTGCTCGCATCGGGCAAACGGCTGAGCACTTGACTCAATTCGCTGACAGTCGTCACGCGCACTTCATTCCAATCGAAAAAGTCTTGCTCGCATTTGGCCATCCCCTCGTCAGCCAATTCGGCAGGCGCGTCTTGTAAAAGCGAGGCGTAGATTAG
>JGI12210J13797_11138586_pt1 | contig 11889 bp, 7 predicted proteins | sample ElkSlonscriptome_3_FD_13797 | JGI IMG/M metagenome (IMG submission 13797) | reverse complement strand
CGCTAAAGTTAGAGGCGGTCTCGGCGCGATACAACGATCATCTACGCGAGGACTCATGACGCTTCAAGCCGCTCTCTTCCCCCAGGGGACCCGTGTCCGGGTGAAGGCAGGCAGGCTTCCCATGGCCCAGGAGATGCTGGGGCGCCTCGGTACGGTCGTAGCCACAGATGACTACCGCCCCGGTCACTATGCCGTCCTTCTGGACGGGGAGACCGACTCCCGCAGCTTTGCCCAGGACGAACTCGAGCGGGCCTGACCCCAGGGAGGCCGGCTCGGATCTCGAAGGGGCCTCTTCGGTTGGCCGCTCCAAGGCGTTGGACTAGATTCGAAGGTCTAGCCGGCAAGCATTTTCTGCCTGTCGACCGAGTCCTTCTTTCGCCCCAGCCATGGCCACCGAGACCTCCGAGCAGACCGAGACCCGGGACCTTGCCGGCCTCGACGCCGAGCGCCTCCTTCGCTTCTATCGCACCATGCTCACGGCCCGGTACATCGACGACCGGGAGATCAGCCTGAAGCGACAGAACAAGATCTTCTTTCAGATCTCGGGCGCCGGGCACGAGGCCATCGGAGTGGCTGTGGCCGAGCACACTCGAGCGGGCCAGGACTGGTTCTACTTCTACTACCGGGACCGCTCCTTCGCCCTGGCCCTGGGCCAGACGCCGTTGGACCATCTCCTCCAGGCCGTAGCCGCCGAGGAGGATCCCTCCTCCGGCGGACGTCAGATGCCGGGCCACTTCGGGGATCCCCGCTACAACATCGTCAGCACCTCCTCTCCTACGGGGACGCAGTTCCTCCAGGCGGTGGGATCTGCGGAGGCGGAGTACCGGGCCAAGCGGGTCGACGGACTCAGCGAGCACGTGTCGACCTTCCAGGACGACGGGATCGTCGTCTGCACCACCGGTGACGGCACGACGTCGCAAGGGGAGTTCTGGGAGGCGCTGAACACGGCGTGCAACCTGAAGCTACCGATCCTATTCATCGTCGAGGACAACGAGTACGCCATCAGCGTCCCCGTAGAGGTCCAGACCGCAGGGGGCAACGTCTCCCGCCTCCTGACGGGCTTCCCGGACCTGAGGATCCAGGAGTGTGACGGGAACGACGTCGTCGACCTCTACCGGACCGCCGGCGATCTCGTGGCCCACTGCCGGGCGGGGAACGGTCCGGCCCTCCTTCACGCCCACTGCACCCGGCCCTACTCCCACTCCATGTCCGACGACGAGCGCATGTATCGTCCGGCAGCGGAGATCGAAGCTCAGAAGGAGAAGGACTGCCTGAACCGGATCCGGCAGCTCCTGTTGGACGGGGGGATGGCGAGCGAGGAGGAGCTGGACCAGATGGCCGAAGAGGCCCGCCACGAGGTGGCCGAGGCCGCCGATGAGGCGCTGGCTCGACCACAGCCGGGGCCCGAAACCGCACTGAGGAACCTCTTCTCCGAGGAGGTTGATCCCACGGGTCCGGATTTCGACACCGAGGACGAGCCTGCGTACGAGGAAGAGAGGCTCCTCACCACGGTGGACCTCCTCAACGCCTGCATGCGAGACGAGATGGAGCGGGACCCCCGGATCGTGGTCTTCGGCCAGGATGTGGCCGATGCGTCCCGGGAGGGAGCCCTGGACGAGGTGAAGGGCAAGGGCGGGGTCTTCAAGGTGACCCACGGCCTTCAGGCCCGTTTCGGAGGCGACCGGGTCTACAACTCGCCCCTGGCCGAAGCGAACATCGTCGGGCGCGCCATCGGGATGGCTCTAAGGGGGATGCGTCCCGTGGTCGAGATCCAGTTCTTCGACTACATCTGGCCGGCGATGCAGCAGATCCGAAACGAACTCGCCACCATGCGCTACCGCTCAGACGGCGGGTTCGCCTCCCCCGTGGTGGTCCGGACGACGTACGGCGGATACCTGAAGGGCGGGGCCATCTACCACTCCCAGACCGGCGCGAGCCTCTTCACCCACACCCCCGGGCTCCGCGTGGTGATCCCCGCCACCGCCGAGGACGCGAACGGCCTTCTCAGGACGGCCATCCGTTGCGAGGACCCGGTCGTCTTCCTGGAACATAAGCACCTGTACCGGCAGGTCTACAACAAGGGCCGAAACCCGGGCTCCGACTTCATGATCCCGTTCGGGAAGGCCAAGGTGGTCCGAGAAGGCTCGCACCTCACCCTCGTGACGTGTGGCGCCTTGGTGAAACGGAGCCTCGACGCGGCCAAGCGAGCGGAGTCGGACTTCGGGATCTCCACCGAAGTCATCGACCTGCGCACCCTCTCCCCCTGGGACATCGAGCGGGTGAGCGAATCGGTGAAGCGAACCGGGAAGGCGCTGGTCGTGCACGAGGACGGGGTGACGTACGGGATCGGCGCCGAGATCGCAGCCACCATCGCCGACGAGTGCTTCCCCTGGCTCGACGGGCCCGTGAAGCGGATCGGGGCGAAGGACGTCTGGGTGGCCTACGCTCCCCGACTCGAGGAGGTCATCCTTCCCCAGACCCCGGACGTTCTGGAGGGGATCGTGGAGCTGGCGGAGTTCTGATCGCTGGAAGGAGTTGCGTCGGTTGGGCCCCGTACTTCACGCCGCTCAACGTTGCGGCAGAAGCACGTCCCGTTTGAAGGTCAGGTAGAGGTAGGCGAAGGCGGGGACCAGGAGGACGGCGCCGAGCCCCAGCACCCCGGCGACCAGGCGGAGGGTGACGGCAGGGGCGGCGCTGCCATGAATCGTATGGGCTCCCGCCACCAACCACGGGTCCATACCGAGCCCCCATCCACAGATGACGGCGGTGACCAGGATAACGGCGAGGACCCGGGCGGAGCCGAAACGACGGGCTCTGAGGGCGACTAGAGAGGCCACGAGGGCCATCGCTCCCGCTCCCAGGAGCCCGATGCCCGATAGGCGTCCCTCCAGCCGCCCGGCAAGGTCCGGGGCAGCCTCTGGNGCGAGAGCGAGGGTGACTCCGCCGAGCACCGCCACGACTCCTCCGCTCCAGAGACCTCGCACTCGGAAGTCGTCCCGGAGCTTGGCATCCTGGGTCTCCAGGGTGAGGTAGACCGCCGCCAGGAAGGCGAAGAGAGCCAGGGCCAGGCCACCCACCACCCAGGGGAAGGGTGCCAGCCAGGGACGGACGAATCCTCCCGTGACCACACCGTTCTCGTACCCGATGGCCCGGGTCGAGATGGTCCCCAGCACCACGCCGAGCATGATCGGCGTGATGATGCTGCTCCCGGCAAAGACGATCTGCCAGGTGGAGCTGTCGCCCTCTCCCTCCGGGGTCATCTTCCGGAAGACGAAGGAGGACCCACGGAGGACGATCCCCACCAGCATCACCGTCACCGGGATGTGCAGCGCCGTCATGACGGTGGAGAAGGCCGGTGGGAAGGCGGTGAACAGGAGGACGATGGCGATGATCATCCAGACATGGTTCGCCTCCCAGATCGGTCCGATGGCTCCGGCGATGGTCGTTCGTTGAGCCTTGGCCCGGGGCCCCGATGCCAGCAGGTCCCAGACGCCACCACCGAAGTCGGCGCCTCCCAGCAGGGCGTAGATCACGAGGCACGCCAGGATCGCCGCCGCGACGATCAGCTCCAGCGTCACGATTTGGTACCGGGGGATGAGGAGCGATCGCGGGCCATCCCGACGTTCCCCGGTGAATCCGCCTGCGGATCCGACCGTGGTTCTGGCCTTGGCGTCGGGGCCCCGCCCTCGGCCCCGGGACGGTCCGCTCGCCTGCCCTCCGTGCGGGCGAGGCGGAGCATCAGGCTCACGACGATGACCGAAAGCAGGATGTAGAGGCAGGTGAAGACCGTGAAGGGAACCACGAGCCCTGGGACCGGTGTGACGGCGTCGGCGGTGCGCATTACCCCGTAGATGATCCAGGGCTGACGACCGACCTCGGTGACGACCCACCCCGCCTCCATGGCCACGAAGGCCAGGGGGCCGGCGGCCACGAGGGCCATGAGGAGGGGCCGAAGCATCCACAAGGGTTTGCGACGGACCAGTCGGAAGAGGGAGAAGGCGCCGAGGCCGGCGAGGAAGGTCCCGATGCCGACCATCACCTGAAAGGCGAGATGCACCGGGAGGACCGGGGGCCGCTCGTCGTCCGGGATCGCGTCGAGTCCCGGGACGACAGCGCTGGGATCACGGGCCAGCAGCAGGCTGAGGCCACAGGGGATCTCCAGGGCGAAGTGGACCTCCTGACTCTCCACGTCGGGGATACCGCCGAGCACCAGGGGAGCGCAGGGCCCCGTTTCGAAGTGGGCCTCCATGGCGGCGAGCTTGGCCGGCTGGTGTTCGGCCACGACCCGGGCAGTCACGTCGCCGCTGATGGGCTGAAGGAGTGCGACGACGGCGCCGAAGCCGACACAGATCCTCAAGGCGGCCTGGTGGAACTCGCTGGTCGGGTCCCGAAGGAGCCGCCACGCGTGGATCGTCGCCGCCCCGAAGCCGGTGCAGATGTAGGCGGCCAGCACCATGTGAGTCGTGTTGGCGATCCAGAACGGATTGGTCATGGCGGCGATGGGGTCGATGCCCTGCGCCCCCTCTCCAGGGAGGTAGCCCGTGGGAGCGTTCATCCAGCCGTTCACACTCAAGACGAAGAGGGCCGACATCCCGCCGCTCACCGCGACCACGACGGCGGCGGCGAAGTGCGCTCGCTCCGAGATACGGTCCCAGCCGTACAGGAAGATCCCGAGGAAGATCGCCTCGGTGAAGAAGGCGAGCCCTTCCAGCGAGAAGGGCATCCCGATGAGGGGCCCCGCCACCCGCATGAACTCCGGCCACAGGAGTCCGAGCTCGAAGGAGAGCACGGTCCCGGACACGGCCCCGACCGCGAAGAGGAGCGCCAACCCCTTGGCCCACGCCCGAGTGAGGTCGAGGTAGACCCGGTTGCGTGTGCGCAACCAGAGACTCTGGGAGATGAGGATCAGGACCGGGAGGCCGACCCCCACGGCGGCGAAGACGATGTGGAAGGCCAGCGAGAGGGCCATCTGCGAGCGGGCCGCGAGAAGGTCACTCATGCCCGATTCAGTCGCTGGTGTCGCCGGCCTCGGGCCCCGAATCCACACCGGCGGCGCTGGGGGTCATGGTCATGCCTTCGACCAGATCCTCCTCCCCCCCGGCGACCGGCAGGATGAGGCGAACCGCCCGCTTGTAGAAGATGTAGTTCCACGCCCAGTTCACCAGGACCAGGACGCGGTTGCGGAATCCCACGAGCTTGGCGACGTGGATGAGAGCCCATAGAACCCAGGCCACGAATCCCGTGAAGGCCCCGCCGAAGACCTGGGCCACGGCGTGACTCCGCCCCACGACGGCGAGCATCCCGGGATCATCGTACCTGAAGGGGGGGATCTCTTCGCCAGCGAGCCACATGCGAACCGCTTCGGCGAGGTACTCCCCCTGCTGCACCGCCACCGGCGCGACCTGGGGCAGAAGCTCTCCCCCCTCATCCTGGGCCGCAGAGAGGTCTCCGGCCACGAAGATCTCGGGGTGTCCTGGAACCTGGAGCGTCGGATCCACCTTGACGCGCCCCGCCGAGCCCACCTCGAACCCCCACTGCGCGACGACGGGGTCGCCCTGGATGCCCGCGGTCCAGACCACGGTCTCCGAGGCAATGGAGGTGCCGTCCTTGAAGTCCACTCCGTCGGCCCGGATCTCGGTGACCATCGTGTTGAGCCGGATCTCCACCCTGCGTCGCTCGAGCCGATCCAGGGCATACTGGCTCAACCGGGGCTTCATGGCCGGGAGGACGCGGTCGATGGCCTCCACCAGGATGATGTTGATCTCATCCGGCGGGATGTTGGGGTAATCCTTGAGGATCGGGCCGTGCAGGAGCTCTGCCAACGCCCCGGCGTACTCCACGCCCGTGGGCCCCCCGCCAACGATCACGAAGGTGAGAAGCTGCGCCCGGCGCTCGGGATCCGGCTCGAAGGTGGCCTTCTCGAATCGCGACAGGATCGCCCGGCGCAACGGGAGGGCGTCGTCCATGATGCGGAGACGGAAGGCGTGTTCATCGGCGCCGGGCACCCCGAAGAAGGCCGGCACACTGCCCAGGGCCAGAATGAGGACATCGTAGGGCACGTCCCCCTCTGTCGTAGCCAGGACACGGCGATCCTTGTCCACGCCGATGACTTCGGCCATGCGAAACCGGACGCACCCGGCGTCCCGGAGGATCGACCGGACCGGGTAGGCGATCTCCGTCGGCCCCAACTCTGCCGCCGCTACCTGGTACAGCAGCGGATAGAAGGTGTGGTAGTTGTTCTTGTCCAGGAGCGTGACGTCCAGATCGTGCCGCGACGCCAGCCCCTGTGCCGCCCACAATCCTGCGAATCCGGCGCCGACGATGGCGACGCGGGGCACGCGGGTGGGATGGAATTCTGACATGATTCACTCGTATGTGGATGCGGGCCGCAGACCGGCGGAACCGCAGCGATTCAAGTACCTCGTAGCCCGTCGGGGGATCCTCGTTCGGAGCCCCGAAGAGCGATTGGCCAACGGATTCCAGGACTGGCGTGTCCTCTCCGCTGTGGCCCGACGCCTCTATAACACTCATTACACCACTCTGCTGCCCCAGGACACCCGGATGATGAAGATCCCAGCGAATCCGTTCCCGCGTATCGCTCTAGGCGCGCTCTTCGTCACCCTCCTCGCCGCCGGGGCCGAGCCCTCCAGCGGGCAGGACGCATCGTGGGACCCCGAGGCGATTCTCGCCGCCGAGGAATGGGTAAGCCCACCCTCCGCCGTCGCCAACGCCGTCCTGGCCCCACGCTACCTGAACGCAGAGCTTACCGAGCCCGGCCCCCGGGGCCGCTGGTTCATCCACCAGATGGGAGACGGTCCCGTTCCCATGGAGCGGTTCTCCCGCCCCTTCGACGAGCTCGGCGGCGTGTTCATCGACCGCAGGGCGAATCGCCACCGGAATCTGACGAATCGGAGCGACGTGGGCATCACTCTGATCTCCGCCCAGGACGGCGCAACAGTCGAGGTCGAGGTCCCCTCCGGTGCCCGGGTCTCCAACGCCTCGCTCTCCCCAGACGGCTCCCAGGTGGCCTTCTTCGCGCACTTCGACGACGCCTCCTACGTATACGTCGCCGAATCCGCCACGGGGAGTTCACGCCCGGTCGCGGACCGACCGGTCCTCGCCACGCTGTCCCAGACCTTCCAATGGACGTCCGACGGAAGCGAGATCGCCGTCGTCGTGATCCCGGAGAACCGTGCCCCGCGCCCGGAGGCACCGACGGTGCCATCTGGCCCGCAGGTGAAGCGGACCCTGGAGGGCGAGAACATGCTCAGGACCTATGCGTCCCTCATGGCCACGCCCCACGACGAAGCCCTGCTGAAGTGGCACGCCACCGGACAGCTCGCCTTCATCGACGCCGAGTCCGGTGACGTGGAGACGGTAGGCGCCCCAGCCATGGTGTGGGGGATGGACGTGGCGCCCGACGGCCAGCACGTCCGCGTGGAGCTGCTGCAGGAGCCCTTCAGCACCATCGTTCCGGTGAACAACTTCGGCCGCGTGGAGGAGCTGTGGGACCGCTCGGGGAACCGCATTGGCGAGGTGGGGCGCCGAGAGATGAACCTGGGGACCGACGGAAACGCCCCGAGCGCCCCTGGCGTGGGCGGCGAGGAAGAGGACCCGGAGAAGCGGCAGGTGCAGTGGTATTCCGGAGGCGCGGCGCTGACCTTCATCACTGCGGAGGATGGCGAGGACCAGGACCAGGACGAGGACGAGGGCGGGAGCGACCGGGTGGTCGTCTGGGCTGCCCCCTTCGGCGAGGATGATCAGACTGTGGTCTATACGCACGAAGGGGAGCTGGAGGCGTACGCCTTCGCCCCGGAACACGACCTCCTATTCCTGTTGGAGGACGACGGGGACGAGGAACACCAGTTCGCGGTGGAGCTGGATTCACCAGAAACCACCTATACCTTGTATCGCCACGACACCGAGGAGTTCTACGAGGACCCCGGTGATCTGGTACTGGCGAAGGGGTCGTTGATCGGGGGCCGTCGCCGTGCGTCGCAGACCGGCGACGCCGTGGTCTCCGCGGACGGGCGCCACGCCTACCTCTACGGGTCGGAGTACTCCACCGACCCCATGGAGACGGCGCCCCTCAACTACCTGGATCGGGTCGAGATCCGTACGGGCGAGGTGGAGCGGGTCTACGAAGGCCAGAATCAGGGTACTCACGAGGAGATGACAGCGATCCTGGATGTGGACGAGGGAGCGTGGGTGGTGGCTCGGCAGTCCCCCACCGAGGTACCTCAGTACTTTCGCGTTCAGGACGGAGAGCGGACCCAGCTCACACAGAATGTCGACCCGACGCCGGACCTCACCGAGGCCCCCCGCCGTCGGTTCACCGTGACCCGGCCCGACGGGTTCCGCTTCCTGGTCAACGTCACGCTGCCGCCGGGCTACCAGGAGGGGACACGACTTCCCGCCATGTTCTGGTTCTACCCCCGGGAGTATGAGGACCAGGAGAGCTATGACGAGAGGGGGCGGACGTTCAACAAGAACGCCTTCCCGGACTTCGGGACCCGTTCCATGGAGTACCTCATCCGACTGGGCTACGCCGTGGTGGAGCCCGACGCCCCCATCGTCGGCGAGAGCGGGCGGATGAACAACAACTACGAAAACGACCTCAGGAACAACCTCGCCGCCGTGATCGACGAGCTGGACGAGCGAGGGATCATCGACCGCCGTCGTTTGGGCCTGGGAGGGCACTCCTACGGCGCCTTTGGTACGCTGAACGCCATGGTCCACACCCCCTTCTTCAAGGCCGGCATCGCTGGAGACGGAAACTACAACCGGACCTTCACGCCGCTGCGGTTCCAGAGCGAGCGCCGGATCTTCTGGGATGCGAAGGACGTGTACCTGGGCATGTCGCCCTTCATGTACGCGAACCACCTCACTGGATCGGTCCTCCTCTACCACGGCCTGATGGACCAGAACGTGGGGACGGCTCCAGACCACTCGCCGCGCCTCTTCCACGCCCTGAACGGGTTGGGGAAGGACGCCGCGATGTACCTGTATCCCTTCGAGGACCATGGTCCCGCCACTCGGGAGACCCTCCTCGACCTGTGGGCTCGTTGGACCGCTTGGCTACAGGTCCACCTGGGCGATCCGCGAAGCGACGGAACGGTGACGGAGGACGGGGCCGGGTGACACCGCTTCACCCAAGCGGACGAGGTCGGGACGGCGCCCCTGCGGGGTGTCGTCGCGACTTCGCGGGAGGTCAGACGACCACCAGATCCGGGTCGACGGTCCGGGCCCACGCTACGAGCCCGCCGGCCAGATTGGCGACCCGGGGAATCCCTCGGGACCTCAGGTAATCCGCCGCCCCGGCGCTTCGGGCGCCCATGGAGCACACGGTGATCACGGGCCGATCCCGAGGAAGCTCCTCCAGCGCCGCCTCGAGATCCCCCAGCGGTGCGTGGACGGCCCCCAGCGCCTCGAGGTTTCCCTCCTTCCACTCCCACTCCTCCCGAACGTCGAGGAGGAGCGGGGCTTCGCCGCCCTCGAGCATCGCACGGAGTTCGTCCGCCTGGATCCGATCCGGGAACGGACCCTCCTGCTTCTCCACGGTCGGTAGCCCGCAGAAGTCCTGGTAATCCACCATCGTCAGCTCGCCGATGGCCGGGGAGTCGCCACACGCCGGGCACGCTGGATCGCGCCGGACGCGCACCTCTCGCCACGAGGCCTCCAGGGCGTCGAAGAGGAGGAGGCGTCCCCGGAGGCTCGATCCGATTTCGAGGACCCGCTTGATCGCCTCCAGGGCCTGCATGGAGCCCACGACCCCGGGGAGGGCCCCGAACACACCCGCTTCGGCACAGCTCGGGACCAGCTCGGCAGGCGGCGGCTCCCGGAACAGGCAACGGTAGCACGGGGCGTCGGCCCCATCGGCGAAGAGGGACACCTGCCCCTCCCATCGCAAGATCGAGCCGTACACCAGCGGCACCCCGAAACGCACGCAGGCGTCATTCACCAGGTAGCGGGTCGGAAAGTTGTCCGACCCGTCCACCACGACGTCATACCGGGGAATGATGTCTCCGGCGTTCCCGGCGTCGAGCATGACCGGGTAAGGCTCGACTGTGACGTGGGGGTTGAGGGCCTCGATCCGGTCTGCCGCCGAGACCAGCTTGGAGCGCCCAAGGTCTGGAGTTCCGTGCATGACCTGACGCTGGAGATTCGACAGGTCCACCACGTCTGGATCGATGATCCCGAGCGTCCCGACCCCGGCGGCGGCAAGGTAGAGGGCAACGGGGGACCCGAGCCCGCCGGCGCCGACGACGAGGATCCGCGCATCCCGCAAGCGACGTTGTCCCTCGGGCCCCACCTCTCCCAGGACCAGGTGGCGGGCGTAGCGGCGGACCTCGTCGGTGCCGAGGGGGCGATCGTCCATGGAGCTTGCACCCCCGGCAAGAGGTCCGGGTTCCTGGACGTCCCCGGGCCAACCTCGGAGGCTGGCCCATTCCCCCCGGTCTCCCCTAACTTCACGAGTGTTCCTTGCTGCCGACCTCAACCACCTGCCCATGTCGCTCACGCCCTTGTCGGACCCGTTCCGTCTCGCCGCTCCGTTCCGGGTGCCTTCCCTGAGTTACGGCCTGCTCGCTGCCCTCGCCTTGGCCCTCCTCACCGTTGTGGGGGCCTCCCCTGCGGAGGCGCAGGACTACTACTCCGACATCCGGCCGGTCCTGGTCGAGAACTGCATGGGGTGTCACACCGAGGAAGGGCCGTCCTGGTCCATGGAGGATCCCGAGGTCACCTACGAGGAACGACGGCGCATCGGGCGGGCCGTGGATCGGCGGATCATGCCGCCCTGGCTTGCCGCCCCGGGGCACCAGGACTACGTGGGCGACCGCTCGCTGGACGACGCGACCCTGGCCCTCATCGAGCGGTGGGTCGACGCGGGGTATCCCAAGGGAGATCCGAGGCCCGATCCAGACGTAGACATGTCGGTGAGGATGGCGGCCCACGGCGCCTTTTCCGCTGATGTCACGCTGGCGGTGAACGGAGACCCGGGCTACCTCCCGGAGCAGAGCCAGAGCGACGATTACCACTGCTTCCTGGTGGACTGGACGGGCGATGAGACCACCTACGTGACGGGGTTCCGGACCGTGCCGGGCAACACCAACGTGGCACATCACCTGGTGGTGTATTCCGTCCGCCCGGAGATGTGGTCCCGGTACCAGGAGATCGACGACGAGTACGGGCCCGGCGAGGGCTACCGGTGTTTCGGGGGCGCGCTCCCGGATCAGCTCGGGCGGCGGGAGAACCGGGCCGCCTACGAGGCCCGATACCCGGACGGGGTCCGGGAGCTGGCCCGGGCCAACGACTGGCTGGCCCACTGGGCGCCAGGGATGGACGGCCACGTCTTCCCCGAGGGCACCGGGATCAAGGTCGAGCCGGGCTCAGGCCTCGTGGTACAGATGCACTATTACGCGTCGGAGGCACCGGGCGAGGTCGATTCCGGAACCCGAATGGAGTTCATGACGGCCCGTGAGGTGGAGCGGCCCGCGGTGATGTTCGCCCAGACCCGGAACGACTGGCTCTCCGGCGAAGACAACAACACCATGGTGATTCCCGCGGGTGAGCAGCGCACCTATGGCCTCAGGGAGAACCTCGGGGAGATGATGGGCTACTTCGCCTACCTGACCGGCATCCCGGAGGAGCGGGTCCAGGCGCTGGAGGTGCACTCGGCAAACCTCCACATGCACGCCTTCGGCCACTCGGGAGACGTCACGCTGACCCGGGCGACCGGGGAGATGGAGACGCTGCTTCAGATCCCCCGGTGGGATCTCGCCTGGCAGCGTGACTTCACCTTCGAGGAGCCGAAGCTGCTCGCTCGCGAGGAGCTCGCGGATACGTGGCTCGGGGTACAGTGCACCTACGACAATCCCACCAATCAGATTG
>JGI12210J13797_10247562_pt1 | contig 11889 bp, 12 predicted proteins | sample ElkSlonscriptome_3_FD_13797 | JGI IMG/M metagenome (IMG submission 13797) | reverse complement strand
GTTATCGACAATGACGACTAATCCGTTTTGACCCTGTTGCTTAAGTTGGACAATAGCAACTTCGAGGATTTCATGATTAATATACTCTAAAATTTGACTGGTTTGGGGTTCCAAATGCTGTCTGAGTTTGGAACGCATCTGCTGACTATTTTTGGCTTTAATGGTCAGTTTGGCAATTTCATCGGGAAGGGAGATTTCAAAGTTGCCCTCGGTACTCGCTTTAACTGTACCAATCCCCGGAACTTTGGCTTCCCCTCCTACTTCTATCGGTGTCTGAAGCACATCAATGGTTTTCTGTAAAAACGCCTTAAATCCTCGTGGCTGTAGCGCCACCCGACTCGCTTCCAAACTGGCACTCACTTGGCGGGCGATCGCGAGTAGAATATCGGTAATATCAACATCTGCCACATCTAAATCATCTGTGGCTTGAAAATAGACGACATGAAAGTCCAACGCCTCCAACTCCATCTTTAACCGCAATAACTCTGTAGACTTGCCACAGCCAATATGTCCGGTGAATAATTGACAGGTGGGTTCGTTGGGTGATAGCCGTGCGATCGTCCGCTTTAATGCTTCAATTGCCTTACCACCCCGCACTCCAGCAAATTCGATATAATAATTGTGATCCTCAGCATTTTTCATGTTTAGGGTTTTGCTGGGATTACACGCCGCGAAAAATCGTTCTAAATCTAACTTCATGAGATTCTATTCAGTGATGTGACACCATTAAGCCAGCTAAGTTAAAAGTCAAGATTAAAACAAAAAATCTGCCCTAGCAAGGTAGACAGATTTATGACCAAAAATTAAGAAAAAATGACAAATGATGAATTATTAATGCGTTGAAACAGGTGCTTCTAAACCCAGCAAATTCATCAACCGTTCAATATCAAAATGTTCTGTCATAAGCTGTTGGATGCACTGGGCTTTAATAGATTCGCGCAGGCGTACTTGACCAAACGCGCGATCGATAATTTCCACCGTGGTCAGGGTATCGAGATCCACAGATAAGATAGGGATTTCTAGTTCTTCAGCCCGGTTGACAATTAACGGTTGGGGTGGTATTTGCCCCGTTAGAATTAGACAGTGGGTTGATGTTTCCAGTGCTGCCATTTGGATATCCGTGCGATCGCCTCCGGTGACGACTGCCATGTGCTTGCCTTTGCGGAAATATTTTAGGGCAGAGTTGACATTCATCGCGCCAATGGTCAAACTTTGAACCAATAAATCCACCCGATCTGGACGGCAAAGCACTTGAGCATCCAGTTGATGAATCAATTCTCGAACCGTAACGCTACGGAGCAAATCGTTCTGGGATAACATCCCTAATACAGGAATACCTTGCGCCTCTAGAAACGGTTGGACAGTGGATTGAACGATTTCCAGTTGATCAGCCGGAATCGCGTTAATCACAATTCCCCGTAAGCGATCGCCAAGTTGGTTTTTGGCAGATAGCAGTTTTTCCACCAGTAGCACCGAATGAAAACGGCTGACTAATATAATTGAAGCCTCTATTTCCTGAGCAATATCCAGCAACGAGAGGTCAAATAAATTGCCTTCAAACAACGTACTCGGTCCTTCGAGTACCATTAAATCACCAATCGGCGGCTGGAGATAGGACTTCAGCGATTGACGGTAATTGGTCGAATCCTCACCCCGCAAGCGTTTCTGCATCGTCTGATCATCCAGATAAAGTAGAGGCGATCGCACCCGTTTTTCTGGTAGATCTAGGATAGACGGAATAAACTGCACATCATCGCCTTCCCGATTCAGTTTATTCGCATACTCAGTGCAGCCTAAGAGCTTACCATAACCAATATCCAGTCCTTTACTTTTAAGCTGATGGGCAATGCCCAGAATGATGGCGGACTTGCCACTATATGCTTCAGTTGATCCGATTAGTAAATAATTCACGGATTTTGTCACCCCTAATTTCGCTCCTCCGTTCAAAATGCCACTTGAGTTTACTCGTCACGTAGTAGTTTGCGATAAAATGTCTGGGAAAAATCAGTCAAGCGGGTACGCTTGAAATTCAAAATGACTTCGATTAAGTAATTAATAAATTCAGAATTCGGCAACGTTACCTCATAACTCAGTTCCGCATTGCCGTCAAACTGTAATCGGCAGCGAGTGGGTTCTGAAGGTAGCTTGGAGACGAACCAGGTTGCCACAAAGGGAATGCTCTCACCGCCTTCAATACGGCGATTCCCTTCTAACGATCCTTGTTGATACAGACTAATCGCCAGAGGGAGAGCATTGCGTTTAGCGCCTTGATAATAAGGCATGTAGACACCGACGGCGGCTTTTTCAGCAGGCTGAAGTTTTTCGATAGACATAGCTGACTAACGTCTTGTTCCAATATTGAGAATGCCATGCACTCTCGTTGAAGACTAACAAATTATAGAAAACCGATGCGGTTGAATTAGAGAGGTTTCTCCCAAATTGTTTACTCTATCTCGATCTTAGGTGGTTTTGGTTCCTGTATGCTACTTTCTAATCAAGCATTTAGACTAAAACCGCGATTAGCCATGAGTGAGACAATCTTTAGCAAGATTATCCGTCGGGAAATCCCGGCTGACATTGTTTATGAGGATGATCTAGTCCTAGCGTTCAAGGATGTTGCACCCAAAGCCCCCGTTCATATTCTGCTCATTCCCAAAAAACCGATTCCCCAGCTAGCGGCGGCGGAGTCCGACGATCACGCCCTTATGGGACATTTGCTGTTAACCGCCAAGCGAGTGGCTGAACAAGTGGGTTTGAATCAAGGGTATCGGGTGGTGATCAACAACGGTGCTGATGGCGGTCAAACCGTGGATCATCTACATTTACACATTTTAGGCGGACGCCAGATGGACTGGCCCCCCGGTTAAGAGTTGGGGTGTGGGGGGTGGAGGTGCGGAGGGGTGGAGGTGTACAGGGGCGGGATTATCAAGATTTTTTGAATAACGTCAAGCTTGGGTATCCCATCTCAAGAGAAAAACCTGTGGAGGCTTGTAGGGGCGGGTTTAGCCATTTAATTTCGAGTCTCACCAATAATATTTCAGCAAAACCCGCCCTTACTCAAAATGGAGGAAGGTTTCTTAAGAATGATCGCCAAAATATCCTTATAAATCAGTCAAAGTCTTTAACGGTGAGTGGTGCGTTACGCTTCACTCTCCTCACCCTACAGATTTACCTCAAGTGCTGTCAAGCCAAGTTTTAAGCCCGTTACCCAATCGGCTTCCGGTTGAGATCACGAAATTCCAGTACCATAACCTAGTATGGGCTTCCTTTTCCCCAAACCACCCTTGGATTATGCGTCTTAGCTTAGAACCCTTTACTGTTCACAAGCGATTCCCCTTAACCATTAGTCGCGGCACAACCTCCCAAAGCACCAATATCTGGGTGCGGCTAGAACATCAGGGGATTGAAGGTTGGGGTGAAGCCTCTCCCTTTGCGATCGCGACTCCATCCCATCCCTTAAATCAAACTCCCCAAACGACTCAGATGTTGTTGGATGCACTGGAGTTAGTGATACCGACATTAGAAGCTTACACCCCCTGGGAACGACAGAAAATTGAACGAGTGTTGGCAGATGCGGATGCACCATCGGCGGTTAGGGCGGCGATTGATATCGCATTACAGGATTGGTTAGGAAAACACTTAGGCGTTCCCTTATGGAAATTGTGGGGATGTAATCGTCACCGGATTGTGCCAATTTCCGCCACGGTAGGAATTGGTACACCTGAAGCCGCAAAACAACGAGTGCGAAATTGGATACCGATTACTGGGGGCAATGTGCTTAAAATTAAACTCGGTTCCCCTGACGGAATTGAAGCCGATCGCGAAATGCTATTAGCTATCCGAGATGTCGCCCCCCAAGCCCAATTAACCGTTGATGCGAATGGCGGGTGGCGTGTAGACGACGCTGTGAAAATGTGCGACTGGTTAGCCCAACAGGGTGTTAAATACGTCGAACAACCCCTTAGAGCCGGACAAGAGGCGGATTTGCCTCACCTGTATTCGCGATCGCCTCTACCGATTTTTGTGGATGAAAGCTGCTTTACCAGTGAGGATATTCCACCTCTAGCGGATTGCATTCATGGGATTAATATCAAACTAATGAAATCCGGTGGATTAACCGAAGCGTTGCGGATGGTACATACGGCTAAAGCCTGTGGATTACAGGTGATGTATGGCTGCTATTCCGATAGCACCCTCGCCAATACCGCCGCCTCTCATTTATCCTCGTTCGCCGATTATCTAGATTTAGACAGTCATTTGAATTTAACCGACGATCCCTTCACCGGGGCGACGCTGCAAGATGGACGATTGATACCAAATAATTTATCAGGATTGGGAGTGCAACGCCATGTATCTAACGAGTGATCAGCGCGTCGCTATCTTATTACATAAAGGGATTCGCGGCGATCACGGCAAAACCGGATTAACGCTGCTACGGTATGGGGAAGCAACGGTGGTAGCGGTGATTGACAAAGATTGTGCGGGAGAGTCTTTATCTGAATTAACTGGAATTAACTGTAATGCGCCGATTGTGGATTCAGTCAGTTCTGCCCTCGCCTACAATCCGACTATATTAGCGATTGGAATTGCCCCATCGGGGGGACGGTTGCCAGAGGTTTGGTGGCAAGAAGTTAAGCAGGGAATCGCGGCGGGACTTTCAGTTTATAACGGCTTGCATACGCCAATGGCATCTGATCCAGAGTTACGGGAATTACTTCAACCGAATCAACAAATTTGGGATATTCGTCAGGAACCCCAGGATTTAGGGATAGGCAAAGCCCAAGCGCGATCGCTGTCTTGTCAACGGATTTTAACCGTGGGTACGGATATGAGTGTAGGGAAAATGTCTACCAGTATTGAGTTCCATCGCGCCGCTTGTCGAAAGGGAATCAAGTCTAAGTTTTTGGCAACCGGGCAAGCGGGGTTAATGATTGCTGGAGATGGTATTCCTTTAGATGCAATTCGGGTTGATTTTGCGGCGGGTGCGGTTGAACAAATCGTGATGAAATTTGGTAATGATTATGACTTATTAATCATAGAAGGGCAGGGTTCACTAATTCATCCCGGTTCTACGGCAACCTTACCCCTAATTCGAGGTACACAACCGACAGGGTTAATCGTAGTTCATCGCGCTGGACAACGACATATTCGCCATTGCCCGGATGTGCTGATTCCACCGTTACCAGAGGTTATTACACTGTATGAAACTGTGGCTAGGGCGGGAGGGGCGTTTGCACCAATTCCAGTCGTGGCAATTGCCTTAAATACGAGGCATTTGCCAGAGAAGAAAGCACAAGACGCGATCGCCCAGGTTCAGGATGAGACTGGTTTACCTTGTACGGATGTGGTGCGGTTTGGGGCAGATTTATTGGTTGATCCTGTATTGAAACTGTTATGATAATTTTCCTATTTGATGGATTAGAGTTACATCATATCGCCGTATATAGCTATTTTTCTTAAGTCAAAATAAATTCGCGAAACTGATCCGATTCGATTCTGAATACGCTTAACCGGACTATTTATAAGAATATTCAACGGATGAACGCGCTTGAGCGCTTCTGGCACGCTTCGTGCCTACGACGAATCTAGTTTATGGAGCGTGAGATTCAACTTAGGATAGACCCATTGAAATAGGATTATACGATTACTGCGATCCAAAAGATCAGGACTATGTGTTGTAATAATGATTTGAGTTTTCTGGGACGCTTGCTTAATCCACTCTGCTAAAATTTGCATCCAGGATACGTGTAATCCTAATTCAGGTTCATCAATGACTAGCAACGAAGGAAGCATGGGAGAATGTAAAAGGATTGCCCAACATAGCATTCTCACGGTTCCATCTGACATTTCATTCAGGTAAAATGGTTCGTCTATGCCATCGAAGTACCATTCGACAGTGAGAGATAAGCGACCAGAATGTATAGATCTCAGACGACGACTTTTTGGCAAGATTGATTTCATTGCCACATTAATACTATCCTCAAAATCAATATTTTTTTGACTTAAGTTATGCAAAACTAACGGCAAATTATTACCTGATGAAGATAAGTAAATGTCACTGCCACCTATTTTAGGTTCTGCCATTCTTATTTGATTTAAATCCATATTATTGGCGTTGTAAAATTGCCACATTGAAATCAATTCAACCAATTCTCTTCTGATTCTATAGACGGGAGTTTTTTCCGGAGCATGTTGGCTATATTCAAGCACTTTTGGCAAAGAAGCAAGTCCTAAATCCTTAGCTGAAATATTTTCTAATCTTTCAAAATGTGTTTTAGATTGAGCGGGTTCATCATAAACAGATACAACCCCTTTGCCGACTTCTTGGTCATGAAATTTATAATAATAAAACGGTGAACTTGATGCTGATTCCTGTAAATCAGCTCCACCGTATAAATATTCTTCGGAAATACTGACTCTGGGGTTATTTCGATCAATATAAAGCTTTAAATCAAGGATTCCATTTTGTCTATGTGTAGTACTGGTCTGTGAAAGATTGGAAAAACAATAGGCAAGGCTGACTTTAGCCGGACTATCCAGGTTCCCAGCTAAAATTTTATTCCCACCCATTTGGGCAACGGCATTTTCAAAACTACTAACCCCTCGACTTTCATCAGGAATAGTTGTTAGGCAATTTTTTAAGAACTCTAAGCAACTAATAAAATTACTTTTTCCTGAACCATTTGAACCGATAAAGACGTTAAGATTATTGAGATAGTTCGACGGATATAATTGTATATTTTTATAATTTTTTGCTGCCAGGAACTGAATAATTGGTTGATTCATTTTATTTGTAGCAAATCTGTATTTTCCCAAATATAGCAATCGCCATAGCGGTTAGGACGCATCTTATGGTAGAGACGTAGCATGCTACGTCTCTACAGTCGGGGGAAGAAATATCCAATTCATTCCACTAAGTTTAAAGAGGTGACCTCAAGGATGGTTCCTTCTAGTTTGGTGCTATCTAGTTTGACATTTGTCAAGTCCGTCCCCGCTAAATTGGCATCGCTTAAATCCGCATCTTTGAGAATCGCCGCCGTTAGCTTGGCATAGGCTAAATTAGACCGACCTAAATTGGCTCCATTCAGTTTAGCTTCTGTGAGGTTGGCTTCAATGAGGTTCGCCCCACTCAAGTTAACCCCACTCAGATTAGCATTGGTGAGGTTGACTCCAATCATATTGGTGATACTGAGATTAGCGCCGGTGAGATCGGCGTTACTCAAATTCGCTTTGATCAGGTTAGCGCCGCTCAGGTAAGCAATCATCAGGCTGCTATGACTCATATCCGCACAACTTAGTTCAGCCCCACTTAAGTTAGCGCCACTGAGATTGGCATACCGCAGGTTGGCAACGCCAAGCTTGCTGCCAATCAAATTCGCATCCTTGAGGTTAGCATCTCTAAGATCCGCATTACTGAGCGTGGCAATAATCAGATCAGCTTTACTGAGATCTGCTCCAATTAGTTTGGCATCTCGTAAGTTAGCATCACTGAGGTCAGCATTACGTAGGTTAGCCCCCATGAGGTCAGCCCCTCGTAAGTCAGTATCGCGCAAGTCAGCATTACGCAAGTCGGCATCACGCAGGTCAGCATTCTGAAAACTTCGCTCTCCTGCTGCATAACGTGACCGAAATTCGTTTGCATCCATAGGTGTAGGTAGGTTTTGTTTGTTGGGAATTCAGCTTGAACTAGCTTTTCCCAATGCTAAGTTTTAGCACGAACCAGAGGATACCGAAATCCTAACTCACGGAACTGGTTTGGGAATCTCCAGTCAAACTGATCAAGGTTCCTTCTAGCTTAGCTTGATCTAGATTGGCATCGGTCAAATCCGCGCTAGCTAAGTTGGCGTCGCGCAGATCGGCATGACACAATAATGCTCCATTTAGCTTGGCATGAGCTAGGTTGGCTCGATACAATTTGGCTTCACTTAAATTGGCACCACTGAGATTGGCTTCAATCAAGTTAGCCCCATTGAGATCAGCACTAATTAGGTTAGCACCACTGAGATCCGCTCCGATGAGATTCGTAATACTTAGATTAGCACCGCTTAAGTTAGCGTCGCTCAAGTTAACTTTAATTAAACTCGCATCACTCAGATAAGCGCGACTCAGGCTGGCGCTCTTGAGGTTAGCACCACTGAGTTCTGCACTGATTAAGTTGGCACCGATCAGATTTGCCTCACTCAGGTTAGCAACACCCATCTTGGCGCCAATCAGGTTCGCCTCACTCAAGTTAGCTCCTTTCAAATCCGCATCACTGAGGGTGGTAAAAATGAGATCTGCACCTGTTAGATTGGCACCTTGCAAGTTAGCTTCGCTTAGATTAGCACCACTCAAGTCAGAATAACTTAGGTCAGCTTGGTTTAGGTCAGCACCAATCAGATTGACACTGCGAAAATTTCTTTCTCCTGCGGCATAACGCGACCGAATTTCTGTAGCATCCATAGGTTTTATGTTGTAAATTTAGGCTTAACAAATTTTTACGGCAAAACCAGTTGTCTAATCCTGTTTGGTCACTTCACATCCAAAAAACATAAGACCAATGACCAATGAGCAATGACCCATCAAATAAAAACCCGATGTTCTAGGGATGGCATCTGGCGGCGAACTTGTTCAAGGCGAGTCGGATTAATTTCTGCGATCGCGACACCCGGTTGATCGCCAGCATCGGCTAAGATCACCCCCCAAGGGTCAACAATCATGGCGTGACCGTGGGTTTTACGCATGGCGTAATGACGCCCTGTTTGGGCGGGTGCAATCACGTAACAGGTGTTTTCAATGGCTCGTGCTTGGAGTAGGACTTGCCAATGATCTTTTCCCGTATACGCGGTAAAGGCAGCCGGAACAAACAAAATGTCAGCCCCTTTATAGGCTAAATGACGGTAAAGTTCTGGGAAGCGAACATCATAGCACACCGATAGTCCTAAGTTACCCAATGTTTCGGAGCGGCAAACGGGTGGTAGTTGATCCCCTGGCATAACCGTACTCGACTCTTGATAGGTGTTGCCATCGGGGACATTCACATCGAATAAGTGAACTTTTTGATAACGCACCAGTTCGACGCCATTGGGATCGATGAGCAAGGCGGTGTTGTAAACTTTTGTATTGTCTACAGGCACAGGAAATCCTCCCCCAAGCAGCGTGATCTGAAAGCGCTGTGCCATGGTTTTGAGGAATTTTTCACTCTGAAGGGCGATCGCGTCAGCTTGTGCCACTTTATCTTCTTCTTTACCGAGGAACGAGAAGTTTTCCGGTAAAGTAATCAGCTCAGCGCCTTGGCGCACCGCCAGTTCAATCAGTGTTTCTGCCTCAACCAGATTCTTCTCTAGGTCAGGCAAGCTTGTCATTTGCACAGCAGCGGCAAGATAAGACTTCATCGGTAGCAAGAGTAGAAATGATTTTATAGTTTAAGTTTTTGCCATTAACTATACCAGGCAACGCCGTTAGCAGCCATATCAATCCTGGATGCACTGACGCGATCGCGTCTGGGAGAGTGGGTATTGGGTCGGGTTCGGTGCATCTCCTACCTTTTTGTCACAGCTAATTTAGATTATTCTTTCTTCAGAAGGATACCCAAAACACAATGATTTAGCTAACTTACTTCGTCGCGACAACAGCGATATTCCACGCCAACCGTTTGATCAAAGGAATCTTTTTTAGACTCTGATCAATTGTCTCCAGCCGCCGATACGTCGGACTCAATTGTTCATGTTCGATAATAATCTTTTTCCAGTAACGTTCCTGATTGGGATCAACCTTTTCAATTAAATAGAAGCGCAAGAAAATCCAAAGGCTTGCCAGCCAAAAGGTATCATAGCTTACTTGCGAAAAAAGAGACTTGACCACTTTGATAATAGTAATATCCAACGGCATTTCATCATCAGTACGCACTTCAGTCGCCATACGCCGATAAACATTAATCACAGGATTATGCTTTAGCGGGTCCCAAAAACAGGCTTTTCCTCCCGGTTTAAGGACACGGTGCATTTCCTGTAGTGCGATTTTAGGATCGGGAATATGGTGCAATAAATTGGAGGCATAAACAATATCAAACGTATTGTCGGCAAAATCCAGCGCCATAGCATTCGCTGTGTGTCCCTGAATATTAACGCCGTTAGCCGCTGCTAATTTTAGCGCCACGTCTACCATTCCGGGTGAATAGTCAGCGGCGACACAATTCGCTCCTTTTTGGGCAAAATAAACGCTATTTTCACCTGCACCACAGCCTAAATCTAAGAGACGTTTACCGCGAATATCGCCCAGTTGTTGCAGAATAAATCGGTTTTCTGGGGCGGTACAGGCTTCAAAATAATCAGCCACGCGAATGCCATCGACATCAATGGCGGCTGCCCAGGTATCATGAAACTGGCGTTCTTTGTTGAGAGTTTCGTCAATCATCTTGTCGGTAAGGGTTAGGAAGAGACGGTTAGCGAGTTAATGGCAATTGTACAAGAATTTGCACTATTTATTATAAACTATGGGAGAGCCAGATTCACTTGCTTATCCTACAGTAATTAAAGGTGAAAAATAAACCCTGCCTTCATCTTAGTTTACTTAAGATAACATCTTCAGGAGAAGCAAAATAGAGCCTTGTGTTTTCAAACTCAATCACCCGTCGGCGCTCAAACTTTAGGCGATCAAATTACTCTATTCCGGTTATCAGCAAATCAGCACGGCTAATGCTCTCCATATCGGTAATTTGTAGGGTTTTCATCCGACCCAATTTCACAACACTGGGGACAGAAAAACTACACTCGCTGAGGGCGTGTCGGAGTAAGTGGAACGTCAGTTTATCTGTTTCTACACTGGTGTCTTCAGCCTGGGGACGGTATTCTGATACAAGAGAGAATGGAGACATGGCTGGAATCATCGCGATCGCGAGTGCAAGATCTGAGTTTCTATAATCTTATCGACGCAGTTTTCGTCTCAATTCCCGCAGCATCCGACTGGTTCCTTGTTCAATGGCGTGTTGCACTAATGGGGGAATCAGTTCGGTAATCGACATATCAGGAAAGATGGCTGTTTCTGAGGAAAGACTATAGTCCCCATTGCGGAAAATATATATCCTAAGCTGATGATGGCGATAAATCCAAACTTCTGGAACTTGTAACGCGGCGTAGGCGTCAAGGGTGGTTTTTGAGGTAACATCACACTCGATAGCCAGATCTGGGGGTGGGTAAATGTCCAAATCCATAGATGTGCAACCTTGGACACGGTTGGCGTTCTGGATATAGAGACAGGTATCGGGTTCAACACCAGCAATAACTGGACGTTTGAAGGTTGTTGAACCAAAGTCTTCCCAATCCCGCTCTTGGCTATCTAAAATCGTTTTGACGATATCGGCAATGATGCGATGGGGACGCTCATGAATGGCTAACGGGGACATGATTGAGAGAATGCTTTGGTAGTAGGCGATGCGGGTGTTACGGTGTTCGCCTAACTCTACCAGAATTTGTTCAAAGTCTTGCCAAGATACGTCAGAAATCTGAATGGTGCTACCTGGAGTTAGTTCAATGGCGCGAAGGGGAATAGTGACACTCAAGCTATTTTGCTCCAATTCATGCAACTAAATTAGATCCCCGACTTCTTCAAGGATACTGCTGGTCATTAACTGAGGGGTCTGACCCCTCCCCTTTCCCCCTCCCCGAACCTCTCCCTAGCCCTCTCCTACAAGGAGAGGGAAGCGGAATAATATTTTTTATTTGGAGGGGCTTTGATGCTCCCCCTTCCGTGCAAAAAAAGCGAAGCATCCTTTGTCCTCCCCGTGCAAAAAAAGTGAAACATCCTCTGTCCTCCCCCCTCTTGTAGGGGGGAACGAGGGGGGTAGGGGGGAACGAGGGGGGTTGGGAAGGGGGCTGGGGGGTTAGGTTTTTCCAATTCGCCAGCAGTATC
>JGI12210J13797_10644518_pt1 | contig 11890 bp, 11 predicted proteins | sample ElkSlonscriptome_3_FD_13797 | JGI IMG/M metagenome (IMG submission 13797) | reverse complement strand
AGCCGAATACGCAACCCGATCCCGGTGGTGTAGCCCGCCATCCGATAGCGGATGCGTCCGTCGCGATCGATGATGAAGCTGGCTGGAACGGCCTTGACGCCCCAGCGAGCCGCGATCTCGCCATTAGGATCGGCAATGGTGCGGAGGTCGAGTCCGCGGTCGTCGAGGTACTCTTCGATCTCGGCCGCGGAGCCGGACTGCATTGCGACCGTGACGACGTCGTGACGGCGGCTGAGTGCTGCGATGCTGCCCTCCTCGAGCTTGCAGATGGGACACCAGGTCGCCCAGAAATGCACCAGCCTGGGGCCGTCTGCCGGCGTGGCGAGGTCGCCCCAGTTCTCGCCAGCGATCGTTGGGGCGGCGGTCGTCGGCCCAGCCAACGGCGGGGCCGGCCCCTCGACCAGCGGCTGTGCTTGGTACCAATGAACGGCCGCGAGTATCGCGAGCAGCACGGCAGCCTCGAGGCCCCATCGGCGCAGGCGCGCCGGCCAGTGGCGCGACCGCTTGGTCGCAGGGTTCCCCTCAGGGGTTCGGGGTGCCGTCGGCTGTCGCTGCTTCATCGCGGTTGTTGAGTTGCGCTAGTGTTCGGCACAAGGCGCCGATAGGCTGGTGATCGCGCCCAACGATCCGCGCTGAATCAGGAAGGCCGCTGCTTGGCTTTGCTGCTCTGCGGCGTCGGGCCTTCGGTGTATTGGGTAAGGGCCCACGTGACCAGTCACTCGTGCGGTGTTCGTGAGCGCCCCGTTTGGGTGCGGCGGTCCCGGTACCATCATCGGGTCTAGGCTGATCAACTGCGCCGGAATCGAGACCTCGCTATGCGAAACCACGCCATGACCCCCGACCGTCTGCCACTGCCCATGCGTTTCGTTGCATCGTTCTCTCTGCTCGGCCCGCTGTTTGTTCTGGCGCCGTTTGCCGAGGCCGCCGACCCGAGTGAGGGACTCTTCGACCTGGACTCGCTCAAGGTCAAGATTACCCCGACGCTGCCGTACGCCGAGATCCGGCATGGTGGCGAAGAGGTGCTACTAATGCGGCATCAAGACCCTGGCCATACCATCGAGGCCCCTTACCAGAAGACCGCGCGGCCCTGTCCGCCCTACTGTGTGCAGCCGATGCAGATCGCGCCCGGGGTCGAGACCATCGGCGAGGTCGAGACCATCGATTACCTGAAGCGCGCCGAGGAGGCCCCGAGGGAGGTCATGGTGATCGACTCGCGCACCACCGAATGGGTTCAGCGGGGAACGATCCCGGGGTCGGTGAACATCCCCTATACGCGGCTCGATCCGGCCTATGCGGCGCCGAACGAGATTGCGGAGATCCTGCAGTTGGAGTTCGGGGCGGTCGCGGCCGACGGCCTCTGGGACTTCGCCAATGTCAAGACATTGGTCTTCTTCTGCAACGGCGCTTGGTGCGGCCAGTCGCCGACCAATATCAAGGCGCTGCTTGGCTTGGGCTATCCGGCACATAAGCTCAAGTGGTACCGCGGCGGCTTGCAGGACTGGGAGCAGCTTGGGCTGACGACCGTCGCTCCGGCGGCAGACCCTGAGTCCTGATCCGCTCGCCCAACCGGATCTGAACCGGGATCCAGCGGTGGAGGAGCCGCTGCAGCCGGCCCAAGCGGCGCCATGCGTCCAAGATGCGATCGATCTCGAGGCGCAGGCTCTGATCTTCGCTGCGGGTCACCAGTCGCAGTTGCGCCTGACTCAGCGGTCGAAAGATGGCGCTGAGCTCGTCCTCTTGCGGATCGGCAGCCAGCAGCCAGGCCGTCGCAGCATCGTGGATGAAGACCTCGATCCCGCCCGCGCGTAGTGCGGCAAGCCCCTCTTCGGCACTACTGACAGGGATCCGCTCGGCGTTGACGAGTTTCTCATGCACTAGCCTTGCGCCCAGGGTGCCGCGCACGTAACCGACACGGGCACTGGTGAGCTTGAGGTCGAGCAAACGCGGGAACCGGCCGAAATCCTCGCTGCGGATCACGGCCATTTGGCCGGTTGCCAGCACCGGGACGCCGCCGTGCAGACCCAGTGCCTGGAGCTCGGCGGGCGGCAGCTCCGAGAACGTCAGGTCGATGCGCCCGCCGCGCAGCGCGTCGATGAGGCGGCCTTCCGGCAGCTGGCGAAGGCGGTGATCGCGCTTCAGCGCATCGGCCAGCTCGTGAGCCAGGTCCACTTCCAAGCCGCGGAGCACGCCGTTGCGGGAGAACGCAAAGGGCGGCCTGTCGGCGCTGATCCCGACGAGGAGAGCGGCGTCGAGCGGGCTCACCGCGAGGGCCGGTTCCGTCCAGGCGGCGGTCGTAACGAGTAGGCAGGCTGCCGCGCGCCGGCCCAACGTGCGCCAGCCGACTAGGCTCCGGCAAAGCGCGTACCGGGCAAGCACACGAAGACCGGCAGGGCTCACGGGACCAGCGCACCAGGGAACGGCGCCGGCAGAGCGGCGCGCAGGTTCGAGCAGTCTCGCCGCGACCATCATGGACAGCGCGGGTCTGTCTCGGTGGCCAGCGCGCCGGCGCAATCGCGCACTACCGGCGAGCCCTTGATGCGCATGGTGTGCCGCTCGTGGGCGCGCTTGCGCGAAGCTCGCGGTACCAGCGTGCGCCCGGGGTCGGCGCTCAGTCGCCAGGCAGGATCGGCGTTGTCGCGCCTTGCTCCGGGTCACGCTCGATCGTGAACCAAGCCAGCTTGTCGCGAAGCCGCACCACCTCGCCGACAATGACCAGCGTCGGCGGTTCGGGCGGGTCGCTCTCGACTTCGGCCATGATCGTCGCAAGGGTCCCCACATAGACCTTCTGCATGTGGGTGGTGCCTTGCTGCACCAACGCCACCGGCATCTCGGGCGAGACGCCGTGCGTGATCAGCTGCTCGACGATCTTCGGCAGCCCCACCAACCCCATGTAGAACACGACGGTCTGATTCGGTTGTGCGAGCTGCGGCCAATTGAGGTCGATGCTGTGATCCTTGAGGTGGCCGGTGACGAAGGTCACCGACTGCGCGTAATCGCGATGCGTGAGCGGGATGCCGCCGTAACAGGCGCAGCCGTTGGCCGCCGTGATGCCCGGGACGACCTGGAACGGCACGCCTTCGGCCGCGAGTGTGTCGATCTCCTCGCCGCCGCGCCCGAAGATGAATGGGTCGCCGCCCTTGAGGCGCAAGACCCGGTGGCCCTCCTTCGCGAGCCGTGCGAGCAGCCGGTTGATCTCCTCTTGGCGCATCGTATGCTGATTGCGCTGCTTGCCGACATAGATATGCTCGGCGTCGCGGCGCACCATATCGATGATCGGTTTGGCGACGAGGCGGTCGTAGACCACCACGTCGGCCTGCTGCATCAACCGCAGCGCGCGGAACGTCAGCAGGTCTGGATCGCCGGGACCGGCGCCAACCAGATAGACCTCGCCCGTGCTCGCCGTCGTGCCGGCCGCAAGCTCTTTCTCCATCGCGACTCGCGCCTCGGCAAGATGGCCGGAAAAGATGCGTTCGGCGACGCCGCCCTGGAGGACACGGTCCCAAAACCGGCGGCGGTCGCGCTGCTGCTCGAACCGCGCTTTGACCTTGTCGCGGTAGTCGGCGCAGAGCTCCGCGAGCCGGCCGTAGCCGGCCGGGACAAGCGACTCGAGCCGAGCCCGGATCATCCGCGCGAGCACCGGCGAGGCGCTGCCGGTCGAGACCGCGACCACGACCGGCGAGCGGTCGATGATCGACGGCATGATGAAGCTGCAGTCCTCCGGCTGGTCCGCGACGTTGACTGGGATGTTGCGTGCATCGGCGAGTTCGGCGATGTGCCGGTTGACGTCGCGGTCATCGGTCGCGGCAATCACCAGGCGCATGCCGTCGATGTCCGTCTCCGTGAAGCGGCGCGGCCGGTAGATGACGCCGGTGTGGTCGATCCGCGCCCGGAACTCGGCGGTGAGGTCTGGGGCAACCACGAACAGGTGGGCGCCCGCCCGTCGCAGATTCTCGAGCTTGCGCAGGGCAATCGGTCCGCCACCGACGACGAGGCAAGGCTTGGCTTTGATATCGAGGAAGATGGGTAGGTGTTCCATCGTTGGCGCGCCTCTCACGGCGGGATGCGGTTATCTACGGATCGATCGCTTGGGTTGGCGACGGTGGCCAGGCGCACCGAGACGGCGGCGGCGACTGGAATACCGTGCGGGCCAGACCAATGATCATACGCCGAGCTTGGGCCGCTCGTGGCTGGTACAGGCGGACGGCGCAGGTTACTAAAGCATAGTTGTATGTTAATATACTGAAATACTTGGTGATTGGATAGCTCAACGGTGGTTACAGAGATCGATTCCGAAAGTCTGCGCGCGCGACTCGATAACGGCGATGACATCCTTCTGGTCGATGTCCGCACGCCGTCGGAGGTTGCGCAAGGGGCGTTACCGAACGCGATGCATATTCCGATGGCCGTGATTCCTGTGCGCGCGGGCGAGCTGCCGCGTGATCGCGACCTGGTGATCTACTGCCGCAGCGGCGCGCGCTCTTACCACACCTGCCAGTTCCTCGTCCAGCAAGGATTCGAGAACGCTGTCAATCTGCGCGGAGGCATCATCGCTTGGGCACGCCACGGCTACGAGATCGGCCCGATCGGTGATGCCTGAGCAGCCTGGACGGCGCTGCGGCGGGTGCGTCATCAGGGGTCGAAACCGCGTGCCGCGGTTGCCTTTTTGTCCGGTTTCGGCTAAAAATCAGCAGCTTCGTTTGTGCTGAAATACTTAAGCAGAAACGTGGGTCTTGGTCGAAAACGGTGCTTCCGTTTTCCTACACATTACAGAGGTTGAATCGATGGCAGATTTTGATCAAGAACTAGACGCAAGCGGCCTCAACTGCCCGCTGCCGATCTTGCGCGCCAAGAAGACGCTCAACAGCATGGATGCAGGCCAGGTCCTGCACGTGATCGCAACCGACCCCGGCTCCGTGAAAGATTTTGATGCGTTTTCAAAGCAGACCGGCAACGAGTTGATGGAGTCCAAAGAGGACGGCGGTAAGTTCTACTTCATGATCAAGAAGGCCTGACCTCCGCCTCATCCCCTACAACATGACAGGGGCTCGGCGAACGGGCTCCACTGGGAGGAAACGATGGACGAAAAGAAGCTGGCCATCATCGCCACCAAGGGCTCGCTCGATTGGGCCTACCCCCCCTTCATCCTTGCGTCGACAGCGGCCGCCCTGGGCTACCAGACACAGATCTTCTTCACCTTCTACGGTCTGCAGCTCCTAAAGAAAAAATTGGAGCTGCAGGTGACGCCCCTCGGCAACCCCGGAATGCCAATGCCGATGGGCATGGATAAGTGGTTCCCCGTGCTTGGCATGACGCTGCCCGGAATGCAGGGCATGATGACCGGGATGATGAAGAAGAAGATGAAAGACAAAGGGGTCGCGAGCGTTGATGAGCTGCGCGACCTTTGCCAAGAGGCTGAAGTCAAGCTGATCGCCTGCCAGATGACGGTGGACCTGTTCGACATGGATTCATCGCAGTTCATCGACGGCATCGAATACGCCGGAGCGGCCGCATTCTTCGAGTTCGCTGGCGAGAGCGATATTTGTCTCTATATCTGAGTCCGGATTCCGGACCGATAGATACCGCAGGGTTGCGACGCGCCAGCGTGCCGCGGCGTCGAGGCGACCAAAAAAGAAGGCCGTTCCTATCGGGGCGGCCTTGAACATTGCGCGGCGAGGATGGCGCGCATTGGGGGATCGTGGATAGGGCGCGGCGCTTCGGCGTCAGAACGCGTCGAAGGATTTGCTGATCTCGAGCCCGATTAGATGGGCGTGGGCGTCGAAGTCGCCGTTGATGGCGTCCGTCCCGTTGATATCCCCGCCACCAAGATACGGCGTCGTGCTTCGATACTTGCGCTCTTCGAACATCACGTACATGTAGCCCGCCTCGACCTGCCAGCCATTACTGAGGTAGTGGCCGACGCCTACCGCGAAGAGGTGGCGATCGTTGTCGGGAACCCGCGCGCTGAAGTGGCCGTCGCCCTGCGGCGTCTCATCATAGGAGTAGCCGAAACGGAGCTGGGTCTGGTCCTGCAGCTGATAGGTCACGCCAAGTCGGTATGCATTGGCATCTTCCCAGTCGTTGGTGTCCTTCAGAATGGTCGATCCATCGAGGTCGCCAGTGACCTTGATCTCGTCGAAGCTGCTCCAACCGTTGCGTGTCCAGTCGACCTCCACCGCGAGCGCCGGGGTCAATGCATACCGGACCCCGAGCTGTAAGCGCCAAGGCAGGTTCAGGTCCAGCTCGGCGGTTTGACTCGGCGGCAGTGCGCCGACGAGCACCATGGTCGGGTTGAGCGCGCTGTAGCTCCCTTCGACCTTCACGCTGGCGCTGGAATGGAAGTTGATGCCGGCGCTGAATGGGCCTTTCGCATACAACGCGCTCAGATTGAAGCCCCAGCCGGTGCCGTCACCCTCGAGCGCGGTGATGGTCGAATCGAGCTCCGCGGACTTGACCCAATAGATGTCCGCTCCGGCGGAGACGGCGAGCTCATCGGAGAACCCATAGGTCACCGCCGGCGTGAAGTCGAGGATCTCGAGGTTGCTCCGCGTCGGCTGGGGACTCGCCGGGATGCTGCCGCCTGGGCCGGCCGGCGGCCCCGGCAGCGGTATGCGCCCCGTGAGCGGGGGAAAGGTTTTGGCCTTCCAGCGGGTCTCCAGGCCGAACGGCGCGGTGACGCTGAGACCGGCCGACCAACGCTCGTCGATTGTCAGCGCAGCCTGGATCATCGGGGCGGCCAGCCATTCGGCGCCATCGCTATCGTGGCTGCCGCTCGACGTATCCACCGAGAAGCTCGGGCCGATCAGTAAGCTTCCGACGGCGAGCCAGCTCTCATCCTGAAAGGCCATTGCGGCGGGGTTGTAGGGCACGGCGCCGCGCTCATGAGGATTCGCGACCAGCGCATTGGCCATTCCAATACCCGCCGTCGAGATCTCGGGGACGGCGAAGCCTGATCCGAGCGCCTGCGGCGCCGCACAGAGGCCGATGACCAGGCCGGCGACAGACGGGCGCGACCAGAGCGGGTGGCGCTTCTCACACATGCATTGATCTCCTCGAGCCTGCCTGAACGCGGTGTTGCGTTTATTGGGGGGAGCCTGCTGATGTTGTGAATCTACACCGCTGTGTTGCAAAAATCCAGACCTGTTGCGCTTTCGTCTTAGCTTCGCCGAGCTTTTTGCGGCGGAACCGGTTGATTCGTGACCGCAAGCACCACAGACGCCGCGGCGAAGCTCGCGGCGGGGCTGAGCGCGGTCTGCTTGTGCTATAACACGAGCGCTGAGCTCGGCATTGAGGAGACCATGGCAGACCGTAGACTGCAGGTGTTTCACAGCGTCGCTCGGCTGATGAGCTTTACGAAAGCGGCCGAGGCGTTGCATATGACGCAGCCAGCGGTGACCTTTCAGGTTCGCCAGCTGGAAGAGCAGTTCAATACCCGGCTGTTCGATCGCGGCCGCAATTGCATCGACTTGACAGACGCCGGCAAACGGGTGTTCGAGTACGCCGACCGCATCTTTGCGCTCTACGCGGAGATGGAGCGGGGTGTTCGCGAGCTCACCGGCGATATCAGCGGCTCGTTGACGATCGGCGCCAGCACAACGATCGCCGAATACATGCTTCCGACTCTGCTTGGCGACTTCAAGAAGCGTTATCCCGAGATCGCGATCCATCTCAAGGTCTCGAACAGCGAAGGGATTGTGTCCCTGGTCGAGCGAAACGCCATCGACCTCGGCGTGGTCGAAGCACCCGTGGCAAACCGCAACCTGGCCGTCGAGCCATGCAAGCAGGACGAGCTGGTCGCCATCGTGCCGCCGGACCATGATCTGGCGCCGCTGGGCCCGGTCGCCTGCCGGCGCGTCCTGGACTACCCGTTCATCTGTCGCGAGGAGGGCTCCGGGACGCGCGAGGTCATCAACGACTATCTCGATGGGATGTTCGGTGGTGCCGGTGTGCTCAAGGTGGCAATGGAGCTCGGAAGCCCCGAGGCCATCAAGGGTGCGGTCGAGGCCGGCATGGGCGTCTCGATTGTCTCCAAGGCAACGGTTCAGAAAGAGCTCAAGCTCGGGACGCTGGTGGCACTGAGACTGGAGCCGCCGCTCTTTCGGCCATTCTCATTCGTTCATCAGAAGCAGAAGTTCAAGATCCGTGTGATGGAGGAGCTGCTTGATTTCGCGAGGACATACTGCAAAGGCGGAGCGGTCGGATAGGCGCAGGCGCCCTGCGCGCGAGCGGTTGCCGCAATGATCCCGATGGAACGTACCTCGGCGCAGGAGCGCCAACTGCTGAAGCTGTTTCGCGCGCTGCGCACCGAAGACCGCGCGGCGGTACTGGCCTTCAGCCGCTTCCTTGCTGCGGAGGCGGCGGCCGTGCCGGCGGCGGCGCCGGAGGAGCCGCGCCACGAGCCGCGCCCGGAGGAAGAGACGGTCGTTGCCGCGATCAAGCGCTTACGCCGGGTGTATCCGATGCTGGACCCCGGCAAGATGCTGCACGAGACCTCATCACTCATGGCCGCACACGTGCTGCAAGGGCGCACCGCGGAGGCGGTGATCGACGAGCTCGAGCGCCTGTTCGTCGCCTCGTATGAGGCGCGCTCCAAGCCGGAACGCGAGACGGAGACCGGAACCGGGGCCTGAGGGCCCCGGCGGCGAGGGCATTCAGCCGTTCGATGCGCTGACCGTGCCGCTTAGGACAACCCCCGACGATGCCCCTACACCCCTTCAAACGCTGGTTCCGCCGCTACTTCTCTGACCCGCAGATCGTCTTTCTGGTCTCGGCGCTTCTGATCCTGTTCGCTGTCCTGTTGTTTCTGGGGCGGATGCTGACGCCAGTGCTCGCCAGTATCGTGATTGCGTATCTGCTTGAAGGCGTGGTGGGGTTGCTGGTCCGGCACCGCTGGCCGCGCCTGGCTGCCGTCCTGGTCGTCTTCGCGCTGTTTATGCTGTTCGTGTTGTCGATGTTGCTTGGCGTGCTCCCGGCCGTCTCGCGACAGATCAGCGATCTCTTGCAGCAGCTGCCGGGCATGCTGGCGCACGGCCAGCAGTTGCTGATGCAGTTACCCGAGCGTTACCCGGAACTGCTGACCGAGGCCCAGGTCGCCGAGCTCATGAGCAGCGCTCGTCGCGAGGTCGCAGGGCTCGGCCAGCAACTGCTGTCGCTGTCCCTTTCCTCGGTGGTCGGCGTCATCACGCTGATCGTGTATTTGGTTCTGATGCCATTGCTCGTGTTTTTCTTCCTGAAGGACAAAGAGCTGATACTGAACTGGTTTAGCCGTTGGCTACCGCGCCACCGCGCGGTGGCCGACGATGTCTGGCACAAGGTCGACCAGCAGATCTCTAACTACGTCCGCGGTAAGGTCTGGGAGATCCTGGTCGTCTGGGCGGTGAGTTTTGCGACCTTCTCGTTGTTCGGTCTCAACTATGCGATGCTGCTCTCTGTGCTGGTTGGCCTGTCGGTGATCATTCCGTATATCGGCGCCTTGGTCGTGACGATCCCGTTGTTGTTGATTGCTTGGTTCCAATGGGGCTGGGGCCCCGAGTTTATCTGGTTGGCGATCGCCTATTCCGTTATCCAGACGCTCGATGGCAACGTGCTAGTGCCGGTATTGTTTTCGGAGGTCGTCGACCTGCACCCGGTCGCGATCATCGTCGCGATCCTGGTGTTCGGTGGCATCTGGGGCTTCTGGGGTGTCTTCTTCGCGATTCCGCTTGCGACCTTGGTGCAGGCGCTCCTGGGCGCGTTTCCGCATCCTGCGGAGAAGTCGCCCGCGGCGGCGGGCGCTGATCTCAACACCGGCAAGGAGCCGAGCGTGCAAGGCGCCCGCTGACGATACGCGCAAGCTCGATTCTCTTACCGGCACGCGCCGACGAATCTGAACACACGAAGTGGCTTGAGGTTTACGGCGCTCCGGCTGCTGAGAAACGGGGCCTTTCCTGCCGCGTGGCCCTGAGACGTGGCGGAGCCGGCGCTGGCTGGAACGTGCGCAGCCTTGCGCGTTCCGAAGATTACAGCGCCGCACGCATGCCCTCGAGCCGACTCAGTCCAATGTCCACTCGTGGACGGGCTTGCCGCTGGCCTGCAAGGCCAGGTAGGCCTCGGTGAGCGCGGCCATGTCCGGCCCGTGGCGGGCGACCCAGGCTCGCTGCCACGCGGCGCCGGTCCGGCGGGTGCGTGCGCGCGCCTCGATGACGCCGAGCCATTCATCGATCTCGTCGGTGTCGATCCCGAGCGCGATGAGGCCGGCGCGGGCCTTCGGCAGCACCCTCTCGAGGATCAGCCGGTGGATGGGCATTCGCTGCGCCGTGTCGTACCAGAGGATCTCGGCATCCAACCCGTGATGGGCGGCGAGATAGAAGTTGAGCCTAGCCTGATTGAAGGCAAGCCGGGATTCCGGCGGCTCCGGCTCGCCGGCGAGCGTATGCACGGCGCCGAAATAGAGCGCCGCGTTCGCGATATTGTCGATCGACGACGGCCCAGCCGCGATCACACGGTGCTCCATACGGAGGTGGGGCCGCACTGGCGTCGATGCGTCACCGGATGCGTCATCATCGAACCCGATCAACGGCCGATTCCAGCGCCAGATCGTCCCGTTGTGCAGGCGCAAATGGGCCAAGGCCTCGACTGGCGTGTCCATCAGGTGCGGCAGCAGCACCGGATAGCGCTCGATGTTGGATCGGAAGCATTCCATCACTGAATGCTCGGCATAGCGGATGCCGAACCCGACCCGCTCACGCAGCGGGCTATCGCCGACCGATACGGCTTGCTCGAACAACGGCACCCTGCTCTCACACCAGAGCTCACGGCCGAAGAGATAAGGCGAATTGGCCCCGATCGCGACGGTGGGAGCGGCGAGCATCTTCGATGCATTGAACACGCGCGCTGATTCGGCAACTCCAATCTTGAGGTGGATCTGGAAGGACGTGGCCGCCGACTCGAGCATTACGTCCGGCTGCTCGATGTCCACCGGCCGCTCGCCTTCGATCTCGAGCCTGATCGGCTTGCCGTCCCTCAGCCTCAGGATCTGCTCGTTCAAGGCCTGATACCGCGGGCGCGGCGTCATCTGAGCCGGCACCAGATGATCCGAGCGAACCGTCGGCAAGATTCCGATGGTCGCGATGTCGGCGTCGAGCGTCGCGGCCGCGCGCCGGCAATGGGCGAGGGTGCAGACGAGCTCGGCATGCAGACGCCGTAATGCGCGGCCTGTGAGCCTCTCCGGCGTGCTGTTGATCTCCAGATTGAAGCGGGCGAGCTCGGGGACGACCAGCGGATCATCGACCCGTTGCAGAAACGGCTCGATGAGGGGCGTCGGTGCTTGATGGCGCCGGTCGACCAACCAGGCCTCGAGCTCGAAGCCTCCAGAACGTGGTCCGTCCTCGAGGAAGCCGTCCTCGAACCAGTGCGCGAGCAGCTCGGTCTCGGCCCGAAGCCGGGCCTCGAACTCGCGAAAGTCGGCCGCCGTGAACGCCTTGTTCTCGATATCCTGGCCCATGGCGTGACATCGCCTCCGGTTCTGAGACCTGGCTGATCGCGGCGTCCGCGGCCGACAGTTAAGGCTTCCTTAGCATCGTCTCGAGTACTTGTAAACGCTCAGGCGTGCCGATATCGAGCCACGCCCCTCGATGATGGAGGCCTCCGCAGCGGTCCGCGTTCATCGCCTCTCGCAACAGCGGGGCCAACGCAAACGGGCCCGGCATGCAGCCATCGAACAGCGCAGGCCGGTAAACGCCGATTCCGGCAAAGGTCAGCCGCGGGCTGCCTTCGGCGCAGACGCGCCCGCAAGCGAGCGCGAAGTCGCCGTCGTGATGATGCTCTGGATTATCGACAAGCACGAGCTGGGCAAGGTCCCCAGCCCGAATGCGGAGGTGCTTGTAATCGAGGTCGCACCAGATATCGCCGTTGA
>JGI12210J13797_10168273_pt1 | contig 11890 bp, 12 predicted proteins | sample ElkSlonscriptome_3_FD_13797 | JGI IMG/M metagenome (IMG submission 13797) | reverse complement strand
CGCGCTAGAGCGCTGACCAAGAGCTGGCGTGAGGTGAGTTCGTGGTCTGGGTGTGTGCCATGGCGCGTCCGCGAGCCGAGGAGATGCTGGAGTATCTTCGAGGTGAGAGGATGGCGCCAGGGTGCGCGCTCAGGGCGCGAAGCGCCCGGGCCGGCTCTTGGTCGGCGCTCTAGCAGTTATGCTCCCTGCGTGCTCCGCATCGCCCTGCTGATCGCCCTGTGCTCCGCGTGCTCCGACGAGCCCTCGCCCGCGGCGGAGGCCCTCGGCGACGAGGAGTGGCCCGAGCCCCTCGACGACGGTGGTCTCGTGGTCCGCTGGCGGGCTCGAGACCTCTGGGGGATGGAGCACTTCGAGATCCATCGCGATGGATCGACGCTCTACTGGATCGACCGGGTGCGCTCTCCAGAGCTGCGCGTGGAGCGGACCGTGAACGCCGATGATCTGACGGCGCTGCGCGAGCGACTGCAGGAGCTCGAGTGCTGCACGCTGCAGAGCGACCCGGTGACCGCCTTCTCCACGCCGCTCTCGGAAGGGATGCTCGAGCTGCGACTGCCCGGACTCGAGTGCGACGTCCACCGGGTGCTCCGCCGCTGGGACGACGAGGCGACCGTTCGTTGCGACGACGCCGTGCGGGAGCTCCATGGACGCATCCGTCCGCGCGGCCGCCCGGCCCCGGAAGCGGAAGACGCGAACGAAGACTCAGCGGCTGAGGCGTCGGCGGAAGACCAGGCCCCCGACGAAGAGCAGGCCGACGAGGCCGTAGGCGAAGTACCACCAGGGTAGATCCACCACCTGGTAGGCCCGCAGGACGATGGAGGTCGACGCCAACACGAAGACCGCGCCGATGGCGTAGTGGAACCAGCCCTTGCTCCGCCAACCGTTGTGGAAGCTGCGGATGGCCCCGATGAAGCAGGCGCTGAACCAGAGCGGCGCCTGCTTCTCGGTGAAGAAGATCCCCGCCCCGAGCAGGGCCCACATCGCCATGGTCGCGACGCGGTGCAGCGAGGTCGCGTCGACCATGGGCGGCTGCTTCCCGTCGCCGAAGCGCTCGTAGAGGTATGCGATGATGTCCTTCGACTCCGGGAGCCAGCGGACCTCGGGCTCGCCGCTCTCGGCCGGCTCCTCGATCCGGAGCACGGGTACGGTGCCGCGGCCCATCGCGCCGACGAGCTCCTTGCGCCAGGTCGGATCGACCAGTGTGTCCCGCAGCTCGATCTCGTCTTCGATCTCGAGGGTGGCGATGGTGCGGAGCACGCTCTGGCAGTAGCCGCAGGCGTCGTATTTGTAGAGGGCCAGGCCCATGGGGATCTCCTTAGCAGAACTGCTATTGGATGCTCATGGAGCCGAAGGGTTACGCCGAGCTCGATTGCCTGACCTGTGGGGCCTGCTGCCGCACCGGGTCGGACGGGCGGATCCTGATCCCACCCGAAGACCTGATTCGCTGGCGGTCACTGGGCCGCGCGGACATCGCCGAGCAAGTGCAAGCGGGCCACTTCGGAATGGCCGCCTTCGCCACCGACGACCAAGGCGCGTGCGTTCATCTCGGCACCGACGAGAGCGAGAACGCCTGCCAAATCTACCCGATCCGAGGCACGACCTGTCGCGACTTCGAGCGCGGCAGCAAGCAGTGCCTCGAGTTCCGCCGGGAATTCGGCATCGACTGATCAGCGCTTCGCGACGAGCGCGATGATGAATCCGAGGCCGAGAGTCAGGATGATCGTGGCGCCGCTCGCGACGTTCAGGTGGTAGCTGGCGAAGAGGCCGAGCGCCGAGCCGAGCACGCCCATCAGCACGGCCCCGAGGGTCATTCGCGTGAGCGAGCGGGCGAGCAGGCCGGCGGTCGCCGCGGGGATGACGATGAAGCTGCTCACGAGCACGATGCCGACGGTCTTCACCGAGACCACGATCACGACCGCCGTCAGCGCCAGCAGCATGTAGTCGAGCGCCGCCACCGGGACCCCGCTGAGCTTGGCGAGCGCCGGGTCGAAGGTCGCGTAGGCGAGCCGGGTCCAGGTGCCGATGAGCACGAGCGCGGTCGCGCCGGCGACGATGCCGACCACGATCAGATCCTGCTCGCCGATCGCGAGGATGCTCCCGAAGAGGATCGACTCGATGTTCACCATCGGCCGGTCCGGCGGCCTCAGACCGATGAAGAGCACACCGAGCGCGAAGGACACGCTGAAGAAGACACCCGTCGCCACGTCACCGCCGAGCCGGCCGCTCCGCAGCACCCAGCCGATGCCGAGCGAGACCAGCACGGTGAAGGGCAGCGCGACCCAGGTCGCCGCGTTGGTGCTGACGTCCAGCAAGAGCCCGAGCGCGATGCCCCCGAAGGCCGCGTGCGCCAGCCCGTCGCCGATGAAGCTCATCCCGCGCTGGACGACGAAGACACCGATGGCCGCGCAGAGGCCGCCGACCATGGCGCCGCAGACCATCGCGCGGATCATGAAGGCCTGCGAGAGCGGCTCGGTGAGCCAATCCATCAGCGCTCCTCGTCGTAGCGCGTAGACTTGAGCCGCGGGTCGCCGATCGCGGGCAGGTAGGTGTGGCCGAGCAGCTCGTCGGGCAGGCCCCAGGCGATGACGCGACGGTCGAGGTAGAGCACCCGCTCTGCGGTCCGAGCGATGGTCTCCGGGTGGTGGCTGACCAGGATCGCCGCGAGCACGTCGGAGCAGCTGACCTCGTAGAGCATGTCGATGAGCTCACGGCGGCCCATGACGTCGACGCCGGCCTCGGGTTCGTCGAGGATCAGCAGCGTGGGCTCGGTGACGAGCGCGCGCGCCAAGAAGACCCGCTGCATCTCACCGCCGCTGAGATCGGTGATGGCCTTCCCCCAGAGATCGGCGGCGCCGACCCGCTCGAGGACCGCCTCGACCTTCTCCTTCTCCGTCGCTCGGATCCGAACCGGCCAGGTGCCGCGGAGGTTGGCCGCGATGAGCTCCTCGACCCGCGCCGGAAAGCTCGGGTGGAAGTGCTTGCGCTGCGGCACGTAGCCGACGGTGTGGCTGTCGATCGCCTCCTTGCCGTGGACGCGCACGTAGCCGGTGTCGGGCTCGAGGAGACCGAGGAGGATCTTGAGCAGCGTGCTCTTGCCGGCGCCATTGGGCCCGACGAGGCAGAGGAACTCCCCCTCGGGGATCCAGAAGCTGACGTCCTTCAGGACCTGCAGGTCGCCGAAGGCCTTCGAGATGTTGCGCGCCTCGAAGACGCACTTCTCTTGGTCCCGGTTCGGCTGGGTCTGTGGCGTCTGCGAGACCGTCGGCCACTCATCGCTACCGCCCACCGGGCTCAATCGCTCCCGCCGAGCGCGCGGTTCAGCACCGAGAGGTTGCTGCGCATGAGTGCCTCATAGCTCTCGCGGCCCTCGGTCCCGCCGACCGGGTCGAGCTCGAAGAGGGGCTTGCCGCTCTCGCGGGCGATGACCTGCGCCGGCCGCGGATCGAGCTGCGGTTCGCTGAAGAGCGCCGCGGCGTGGGTGGCCCGAAGCGCGGTGAGCACTTCGCGCATGTAGCGCGGCGTCGGCTCGCGCCCCGGGAAAGGCTCGACCACGGCAGCGATCTCGAGGCCGTAGCGCTCGGCGAAGTAACCGAAGGAGCCGTGAAAGGTCACGATCTCCTTCATCCGCCAGCCGCTCGCCGCGCTCTCGATCTCCTCGTGGAGCGCCGCGAGCTCGGTCTCGACCTCCTCGGCGCGGGACCGAAAGCGCTCGGCGGCCGCCGGCTTCAGCTCGGCGAAGGCCTCGGCGAAGTGGTCGGCGACCTGCTGCATTCGAATGGGATCGAGCCAGAAGTGCGGATCGAAGGCGCCGTGGTGGTGGTGGTGCTCGCCTTCGTCGTCGCCGTCCTCGTCGTGATGCTCACCCTCGTGGTCGCCGCCCTCGTCGTGATGCTCACCCTCGTGGTCGCCGCCCTCGTCGTGGTGCTCGCCCTCGTCGCCATCGTCGTCGTGATGGTCGAGCTCGCCGATCTCGTTGCCGGTCATCCGTCGCGGGTCGATCATCGGACCGAGAAGGAGCTCCTTCGCGTCGCCCGACGCGCTGTGGACGATGCGCTCGAGCCAGTCGTCCATCTCGAGGCCGACCCGAACGCTGAGATCGGTGCCGCTGAGCGCCGCGACCTCCCGCGGGCTCGGGTCGTAGCTGTGCTCGCTCCGGCCGGGCGGGAGCACGAGCACCACCTCGAGATCGTCGCCGGCGACCCGACGGGCGATGTCGTAGAGCGGAAAGACGCTCACCGCGACCTTCTCCCCGCCGGAGCCGCCGCCATCGGCGTCATCGCCGCAGCCGGCCGCCGGGGGCACCGAGAGGAGCAGAGCCAGGGCCAGCAGTCGCGCCATTCGGTGATGGAACCTCAAAGCGGCGGCTGATCCAAGGACGAAGCCGCCGGGGAATGCTCGAAGGGCTCGCCCCGTTGGCCTCGAGTGCGGGTGTTGATCGCAGGAGCGCTGGTGGGCCTCTTCGCCTGCCTGGCCGTCGCTCAGAGCGCCGGNGAGCCCCAGCGGCTGCCCCGCGGCGCGCGGATCGATCGCTTGGTCGTCGACAAGAGCGACAACCGCATGCGGGCCTTCCGAGGGGAGACCCTGGTCCAGGAGTACGAGGTCGCCATCGGCCAGGGCGGCCTCGGCCCGAAGCGCTGGGAAGGCGACCTGCACACCCCCGAAGGCTCCTACCGCATCGACCGCCGGCACCGCAGCCGGCAGTTTCTCCGCTTCCTCCACGTCTCCTACCCGAATCGCGACGACCGCCAGCGCTACCGGCGCCTCCAGGCCGAGGGCGCCGTCCCCGAGGACGCCGGCATCGGCAGCGCCATCGGCGTCCACGGCCAGCCACAGATGATCGGGGGTGGGCTCGCCGGCGTCCTCGGCCTGCACTGGACCGCCGGCTGCATCGCCGTCCGCGACCGCGAGATCCTCGACCTCTACCGGGCGGTCGTCGACGACGCCCGCATCGAGATCACCCCGTGACCCAGAAATTCCAGAGCTTGCTGTAAGTCGTCGCCCGAAGCCCCGTTGTCCCGAGGAATCCCAGCCAAGGAGATCCCTCGTGCCTCGAAAGTACTCAGCCCAACGAACCCTACTCTGGAGCAGCCTGCTCGTCGCCATCGCCTGCGGCGGCAGCTACTCCCACGTGAGCGAAGGCGACAGCGCCCGAGGCGGCGGCGCCGCATACGCCGAGTACGGCGGCGATGACGGCGTCGCGGCCGAGGAGATGGAGGCGCCGGCCGAACCGATGCCGACAGACACGGCCGGGGGCGAAGCGCGACCGACGGTGACCACGGTCGCCTCCGCGCCGCCGCCGCGAACGCTCCCGCAGCAGCAGGTCGCCGAGACCAGCACCGACACCTACGCCGAGCTCCAAGAGGCCGGCTTCGTGGACGCCGCCCAGGACGCGATGGTCACCTTCTCCCTCGACGTCGACACCGCCAGCTACACCCGCATGCGCCGCGAGGTGAACGGCGGCGGCCTGCCCGACCCGCGCTCGGTGCGGCCGGAGGAGTACCTGAACTTCTTCCGCTTCGACCAAGCCCTCGAGGGCCCGCACGCCCACCGCCACGAGGGCGCGCCCTTCACCACGAGCCTCGAGTCCGGCCCCTCGCCCTTCGGCGGCGAAGGCATGCGCCTGCTCCGCGTGGGCGTCCGCGCCGACGCGATGGACCAGGGCCAGCGACCGCCGGCCAATCTGGTCTTCCTCGTCGACGTCTCCGGCTCGATGGCCTCGCAGGGGAAGCTCGATCTGGTGAAGTTCTCCCTCGAGACCCTCGTCGATTCGCTCCGCCCGGACGACACCGTCGGCATCGTGGTCTACGCCGGCCGCGTCGGAACGCTCATCGAGCCGACCCGCGTCGAGAACCGCGGCCTGCTCCTCGAGGCCATTCGCGGGCTCACCGCCGGCGGCTCGACCAACGGTGAGGGCGGCATCCGCCACGCCTACGACCTCGCCAAGCAGCACTTCCGCCGCGGCGGCATCAACCGCGTCGTCCTCGCGACGGACGGCGACTTCAACGTCGGTCTGACCGGCGGCTCGCTCATCGAGCTCATCGAGGAGTACCGCGAGCGCGACATCACCCTGACCACCCTCGGCTTCGGCCGCGGCAACGACCGCGACCTCGAGCGGCTGGCCGACCACGGCAACGGTAACTACGCCTTCGTCGACTCACAGAACGAGGCGCTCCGCGTCCTCGCCCGCGACCTCAGCGGCACCCTTCAGGTGGTCGCCAAAGACGTGAAGATCCAGGTCGCCATGAACGACGAGGTCGTCGACCGCTTCCGGCTCATCGGCTACGAGAATCGCCGACTGGCCCACCGCGACTTCGCCGACGATAGCGTCGACGCCGCCGAGGTCGGCTCCGGCCACTTCGTCACCGCGCTCATCGAGTACCGGCTGAGGCCGAACGTCCGTGTCAGCGACCGGCGCGAGCTCGCCGAGGTCCGCGTGCGCTTCAAGAAGCCGGACGGCCGCCGCAGCCGACTGACCACCCAGAGCTTCCGGGTCAGCGACGGTGAGCGCCAGCTCTCGCAGACCTCGCCGACCTTCCGCTTCACCGCGGCCGTCGCCGAGCTCGCCGAGGTGCTCCGCCAGTCCGACCACGCCGACACCGACCTCGAAGCGGTCGCCCGCCTCGCCGACGACGCCCTCGAGCGCTGGCCGGGCCAGTGGCAGGACGGCCAGGAGTTCGTCCGCCTCGTCCGCCGCGCGGCCGAGCTTCAGCGCTGAAGCTCGCCACTCCGAACGGGCCGCTGGGGCATCTGCCCCGGCGGCCCCTTCGTCGGTGTCCCGAGGAGCGGCGCGGCGCGCTCATCGCTCCTCAGCCAACCGACGCAGCACCTTCGGAGGCAGGAACGCCTTCAGCTCCATTTCGCCCGGTCGCGGCGCCTCGCCCTCCAGCACGGCCACCCCCGCCTTCTTGAACCCAAAGGCCGTGGCGAGCGCGAGCTCACCGGTGCAGAGCCACGCGCAGAGCTCGCTCATCCACGGCTCGTGGCCGACCGCGCCCACCGACTCGCCCCGGCCCAGCTCCTCGAGCAGCGCCTCGCTCGGCTCGTCGGCCAGCTGCTCCGTCTCCTCCGGCGCTCCGTCTTTCAACAGATCCGCGACCCGAGCGGCCGTCTCCACGGCGCGCGTCCACGGGCTGGTGAGCAGCCGGTCGAGCGCGATGCCGGCCCGAGCCATCCCGGCCACGCTGTTCTCCAGCCGCCGGATCCCCTTCAACGTGAGCGGGCGGTCGGCGTCGGCCCAACCGGTACCGCGCTCCACGGCGATGGCGTGACGTACGAGGATCACCTGCATCGGCGAAGGGTACCCCTCGCGGGCCGGTCGAAGATCGTCTAAGTCTCCGGCGTATGCAGGACATCGGCGCGCACGCAGGCGACCTGAAGGCCTTCGTCGAGCAGCGGTGGGAGGAATCGATCCTCCCCGAGCTCGAGGCCTATATCGCCATCCCCAACCTCAGCCCGCACTTCGACCCCGACTGGGCCGAACACGGGCACATGGAGAAGGCCACCGAGCACATCCGCCGCTGGTGCAGCGAGCAGGCGATCGAGGGCATGTCCCTCGAGGTCGTCCGTCTCGAGGGCCGCACGCCGGTCATCTTCATGGAGATCGAGGCGAGCGGCGGCGGCAGCGACGACCGGACGGTGCTGCTCTACGGCCACCTGGACAAGCAGCCGGAGATGAGTGGCTGGGACGCGGACAAGGGCCCGTGGAAGCCGGTCCGGCAGGACGGGAAGCTCTACGGCCGCGGCGGCGCCGACGACGGTTACGCCGCCTACGCCTCGCTGACCGCCATCGCCGGCCTTCAGCGCCAAGGGCTCCCGCACGACCGCTGCGTGGTGCTGATCGAAGCTTGCGAAGAGAGCGGCAGCTTCGACCTGCCGCCCTACCTCGAGCACCTGAAGGCGCGCATCGGCACGCCTTACCTGGTCGTCTGCCTGGACTCCGGCTGCGGCGACTACGAGCGACTCTGGGGCACCACCTCGCTCCGCGGCCTCGTCGGCGGGACGCTGCGGGTGGAGAACCTGAAGCCCACCGCCGACGGATCGGCGGCCGGTGTCCACAGCGGGGACTCGGGCGGGATCGTGCCTTCCGCCGGTCGCATCGTCCGGCTGCTTCTTCAGCGGCTCGAGGACACGGCCACCGGTGCAATCCAGCTGGAGCCGCTTCAGGTGCCGATCCCCGAGGACCGCCGCGCCCAGGCCGAAGCGGCCGCCCAGATCCTGGGGGACGGGGTCTGGCAGAAGTACCCCTTCGCCGAGGGCGCCCAGCCGATGGCCGCCGGCGCCGAGGGCATCCTGAACCGCACCTGGCGGCCCATTCTCGAGGTGGTGGGCACCGACGCTCCCGATCTCCGGGCCGGCAACGTGCTGCGCGGCCGGGCGCAGGCGAAGCTCTCGATCCGCATCCCGCCCCACGTGGACCCGGAGCAGGCGACCGCCGCCATCAAGGGCGCGCTCGAAGCCGACCCGCCCACCGGCGCCACCGTGCACTTCGAAGCGGAGCAGGGCGCCGCCGGCTGGGAGGCACCGACCATGGCGCCCTGGCTCGAGGCGAGCCTGAGCGCGGCCAGCGAGGCCTTCTTCGGCCACCCGGCCGCCTTCCAGGGCGAGGGCGGCACGATCCCCTTCATGGGCATGCTCGGCGAGATGTTCCCCGAGGCGCAGTTCGTGATCACCGGCTTGCTCGGTCCCGGAAGCAACGCCCACGGCCCGAACGAGTTCCTCCACATCGACTGCGCCAAGAAGCTCACCGCCTCCATGGCCGCCGTCCTGGTACACGCGGCCACCCGCGACTGAGTTGGCCCACGAGCCCAAGCTGCTGGCGCGCGCCATCGAGTACGCGCCGACGATGTTCCTGCTCGGCCTGGCGCTGGTCGCCGGCATCGGCTTCGTCGACCTCGAGACCGGCCCGGGCTTCCGGATCTTCCCGCTCTACTTCATCCCGATCTCGCTCGGCGCCTGGGTCGCCCGACGCACCGGCGCCGCCTTCTTCGCGATCCTCTCCAGCGCGACGTGGGCATTCAGCAACTGGAGCTGGCACTCGAGCGACGCGCACTTCGCCGCCAACGTGCTCACGCAGCTGGTCGCCTTCGGATCCGTCGCCGCGCTGACCGCCTCGATGCGGCGCAACTACGACCTGGCCGTCGAGACCAGCATGGTCGACGCGTTGACCGGGCTGGCGAACACCCGAGGGTTCTACGACCGAACGCAGAGTCTGGTGGAGCTCGCGGCACGCAAGGGCGAGGCGCTCGCGCTGGTCTACCTCGACCTCGACGACTTCAAGCAGGTCAACGACGAGCGGGGCCACGCCGAGGGCGACGACGTGCTCCGGGAGCTCGCCAAGGCGATGCGCGCCTGCCTCCGGAAGACGGACATCGCGGCGCGCCTCGGTGGGGACGAGTTCGCGCTGGTGTTGGTGGACGGCACCCGGAAGGCGACCGAGCGCGCGGTGACGCGGCTTCGCGAAGGGTTCGCCGCCGCCACCAAAGAACGCGGCTGGCCCGTGAAGCTGAGCGTCGGCGCCCTGGTGCTCGACCCGGTAGCGATCGGCACGCGGCTGGTGGAGCTGATGCGCGAAGCGGACGCGCTGATGTACGAAGCGAAGGGCGAGGGGAAGGACACCGTCGTCATTCGCGAGCGCGATCAGCGCAGCTCGCAGATGACCGGTGAGTGATCGAAGTAGCGGATGTCGCTCACCGGCTCGCCTTCGGTGACGCCCGGGATCGTGCACTCGCCGGTGAGCTGGTCGCTGAGCACGTGGTCGATGTCCACGATCCCCGCGTAGGAGCCGGGCGCCGTGCGGCCGACCTCGCTGGCGAAGGTGAAGCCGGAGTCCCGCGCGAGCTCGGCGAAGCGCGTCGCGCTGTCCTCCACGCCATCGTAGCGGCCGGGGTCGGTGTTAAGGTCACCGAGCACCACGTTGACCTCACCGTTGGCCGCCGGCTCGCCGTCGAGGTCGACGAAGACCAACTCGAACTGCGCCACGCGGCAGGCGATGTCCTCGGCCGAGATCCCCGAGGAGCCGTGGATGTTGACCACCGTCAACTCGCTCCCGTCGACCCGATCGACAAGCGCGCGGCCGACCCGTGAGCCGCTGCCGCAGTCCGGCACCTCGGCGCCGTCCAGGAAGTCCATGCAAAGGTCTCCGTCGCAGCCGCGAATGGTCCCGAAGGCGCGCCGGACCGCGATGCACTTGTCGTTCTTCCCCTGATGGCAAGCCACCTGATAGCCCATGCCGAGGATGCGCTGAGCGACGCTCGGGTCTCCCGCCGACCAGCTCTCACAGACGAAGCCGGCGTGGAGCTCGGGCGGGATGGCCTCGCACTCGCCGGGGTGGAAGATCTCCTGAAAGCCGATGACGTCCGGCTGCACCTCCATCAGGAAGCGCTCGGTGTCCTCGACGACCGGGACCCAGGCGAGCCCGTCGCCGTAGTGCGTGTCCGAGATCGTCGCCTCGGCGCTGGTGTAGCCGTCGTCCGGCGCGCCATCGTGGTTCATCCCCTCGGTCGTGCCGGTGTTGAAGGTGACGACGACGATCGGGTCGTCCTCGGCACCGCAGCCGAGGGCGGCGATGAGCGCGAGTGCGAGTGCCAGCCTCATCGGATCGGCCCTCCGCTCAGCTCCCAGGGCACCTCGCGTCCGTGGGTCTCACGGTACCAACGCTGGTAGGCGTCCCACGCGGAGTCGAAGGCCGCCGCGTCCTCGAGGGACTCGTCGATGGCGCCGTCCTCGTCGATGGCGTCGTCGTCGTCGCCGTAGACCTCGGCCTCGAGCTCGGCCATCCGCCGCTCTCCCTCCTCGCGGCTGATCCGCTCGTGGCGCACGTCGCGGTAGATCCGGGTCAGCGCCCCGAGGTGCGGGTTCCGGTCCGGGCTCCGGAAATCCATCCGCATGGACATCGACGAGCCGATCGAGCTCGCGGCGTTGAGCTCCTCGGGGAACTCCCGCTCCCGGGCGTCGTAGGGCGTGAAGTCGGGCTCGTTGGTGAACATGTCGTAGAGCGGCGCGGCGGTGGCGTCCGGCCGGCCGAGCGGCGGCAGCTGCAGCAAGCGCTCGATGGTCGCGATCACGCTGGTGAAGCTCGCGAGGGTGTGGCTGACGTAGTCGCGCTTCGCCCAGGGGCTGGCGACGTGGAGCACCGAGCGATGGGACTCGACGTGGTCCCGGGACCCCTGCGGATCGTCCTCGAGGACGATGACCACCGTGAAGGGCCAGAAGGGCGAGTGGCTGAGCGCGTCGATGACGATGCCCATGCCGTAGTCGTTGTCGGCGGTCATCGAATCGGGGCTCGGGATCCCCGGGCGGGTGCCGTTGCCGTGGTCGTTGGGCAGCAGCAGATAGGTGAAGTCCGCCAGCCGCCCGGCCTCGATCTGGCGGGCCACGTAGCGGGCCTTGTCTTCGTCGGTGACCGCGTAGTTGGTGAAGGGACCGCCCGGAAAGCGGCCGTCGGTGAAGGTCGCGACCGACTCGCCAGCGGCGGTGCGGTTCGCGGTGCCCACGATCTCGCCGTAGATCTGCAGCGACCGGCCGTTGTCCACGACGTGGGTGAAGAGGTTGCCCGCCCGAGGCGCCGTGAGCGTGTCCACAGGGAATGTGCTGAAGGACCCGTGGCGAACGTCCTCGAGGTAGATGCGCTCGGCGAGCTCCGTCAGGTGGGTACCGGTGAGGAAGATGTGTCCGGTGTCCGAGTTCGGCGCCTGCACGTAGAAGTTGTCCGAGTGCGCGAACTCGGCGGCGAGCGCGTGGTGGTTCGGCGTCAGCGGCATGCCGTCGTCGGCCAGGCTCGGGTCCGCATCGACGCGCGGGTCCTCGAGGTCCCCGAGGATCGAGTCGAAGGTCTTGTTCTCTTTCACGATGAGCACGACGTGCCGGATCGGCGTCTGCCCGCCCCACTCGGTCG
>JGI12210J13797_11001946_pt1 | contig 11891 bp, 8 predicted proteins | sample ElkSlonscriptome_3_FD_13797 | JGI IMG/M metagenome (IMG submission 13797) | reverse complement strand
GCCATCTGGTGCGAACACTTTTCGTGCTATCGGACGCCACGACGGATTTCGGAGCCTTCGAAGCGAACCTGAAAGCGGTAGATTTTTTTGGTGCGACAGGTGATTTCGCCAGTCTGTAAATCGATACGATGCGGTGTTTCGGCCAAGTTGACATTGGCGACCGTTCGAAACCCACGCTCGGTGAAAACGTCGATCACCATCGCCAACGCCATCGGGTCTTCGAAAAGCGGGTCCTCGCTATTGATGACGGCCAGTCCCGAAATCGCGTGCCGCCGGATGATCGGGACGAACCGCTCCGAGACCAGATCGAGCACTTGATGGAACAGATCGCGGTGTTCGAGCTGATACGAATCCAGTCGCCTCACAAGTTCTTGCCGGGCGTGGACGCCCAGTTCAGTGGCCAGCGGTAGTCCGCGGATGGCGTCATACGTTTCCGGGTCCAATTCCAAAGACGACTGATAGGCCAGTTCGCTCAGGATGTTCCGCTCCACTTCTTCGACCGTGCCGCCGGCATCGATGAAGTGGTAGTGGTAGATCTGTTTCAGCGATTGCAGCGCGTCCCACGTTTTTTCTTTAAAGACGCGATAACGACTTTTCGCCGCCTCGGGGTCCAGATCGGTGGGACGCAGTTCAAGGATGACGCCGTCTCCCTCGGCCTGCACCCGTGAGTTGTGGCGAGCAATCTTCCGCCCGCGGAGTAACTGTCGTTCGATACTGACCTTCTCGTCGATGAAGAGCACGACGACGTGGACGGTCGGCTTACGAAAATTGATGGCATGTGGTGTCGTGTGATATTCACGGTACAGCTGGTTCATTTTCTGTACCAGCAAATGTAAACATTCCACCTGGACCCGGGTTCGCGGGAACCCGTCCAAGATGCAGCCGTCTCGGTAATCTTCTTCCAGAAGCTTCCGAAATAAGATCCCAACGACCTCCGTGTCGCCGACCATTCCGCCGGCTGCTTTGATTTGTTCTGCCTCGGGTGTGTTCAACAGCTCGCTGACGACGATCGGCGGGCAAGTGAGTCCGCGGGCTTTGGCAATGAACTCGCTGTTCGTTCCCTTTCCTGAACCAGGAGCTCCCCCGAGCAGAATCAGCTCTTTAGCAAATCGGAGGTTTTCGTGCCCGATCTCCGCTTCCAGGTCGTTCCACACGTTGGTGAAAATCACGTGTGCGTCCTTGACCTCCAGATCGTCCACCGACGACCGCGGCTTTCGCGTCTTCAGACTCGGCTCTTTCGCTGGCGTTTCGTCGACGACAACCTCGACGGGCGGATCGCCGTGATCGGTGCGGCCCGGCGTCGGCTCGTCGGCCGGCCCGCTGGCGGCGGAGACGTCAGGGCGGTGGTCGAATGTGGGATCCATGATCGTGCTTGGCGGCAAAGTGGGCGGCAGAGTGAACAGTGCGACGGTGGTCGCGGGTCGGGAGGGGTTAGCGATCATCCTAACCACCGTCCGTGGATCGCCAAAAGGGGCAGACGCCGACGGGCGCCGAATCGGGTCGATCAGGCGGCGACTGGCCCTTACGAAAAGACAACGGCCATATTCGCGACAGCCGCCCGCCTCATTCGGTCGGCCGCGCTAGCCTTACGACAGGGTACACGGCAAAGGATGGGTCCAAACTCGCCATAATCGGCGTCCCCGACGGTCGTACATTCCCGTCATGAACGGTCAGCCAAACTCGGTCTTTCCCCAAAATCTGGTTCCGCAATACTCGCGCAAAACCGGGCTCGATGCCCTCCGTCCGCGTCCCCATCACCTCATCGCCGATCTCGCGCAGCAACGGCTCGATTCGGCGGCCGGCGACTTTCAAGGCTTGACGAGCTTGCGGCGAACTCCAGGTCCTCACCCAAATGGTTCGCAAATGACGGTTCTCAACGATTGCCTCTCGGACAATTTGGCGGGCCAGTTCCTGAACCTCGGGATCCCTGACGATCTGCCGTGCCAGCTGGGCGAATTCCTCCCGAATCGCTTCGTTGGCCGACAGCTCGACCATCGTCTTCTCCAGCGCCGCGACGATTTGGTCGGTATGGTCCCGCAGAATCGGAGTGACCTCCTCGTCGACAAATCGCCGCCAAGCCGCCTGCAACATGTCGCGTTGGGGAAGGGGTGATTGGTCGTACGCGGCTCGCCAACCGAGTTGCCACAACGGGGCACGGTCCCAAATTTCGCGACCGATCTCTTCGGCGGGACCTTGGCCGTGACGCAACAGCACCGGCAGTACCTCCTCTTGCGCCAGCGGAACCAATCTTTCTTGAACGATCACCCGCCGATAGCGTGCCACGAGAGAATCGATCTGCGGCTGGTGCCGCTGGACGGACCTCTTCAATTCGGACTCGATCGCCGGCACGCTCTTGGCAAATGCATCCAAAACGACAGGCAACATGGCGTCGGTAATCGCTTCGCCGTGCTGGCGCATCGCAAACTTGATCTTTTCCATCAGTTGCCGCCGCTTCGCCTCCGGCACCAGCGTGGCCAACACCGCATCCAACTTGCCCGAGGCGCGACGGACTCGAAAGTCAAGCGTTTCGACCGGCCGGTCGACGCCGCTCAATCGCAGCGTGACGGCGTGGAGCGGCGGAGCGGCAGGCCCCGCTTCCCGCTCCGCCCTCACCGACGGGCTCGCAGCACTTTGCTGGTGCTGATCCGTTCGTCGCGTGTCGTCCGACTCGCCGGCACCTGACTGAAGCTTCTCCGAAGCGATGACGAACCCGACCTGATGCCATTGATTGCTCACACCGTCAAACTTGAACGCAGAGTCGCCTGGCTGTAGCCAGCCGGTCGGATCAACGACGGTGACTACAGTCGCTCGGCCCGAACGGTCGCCGGGAAGACCTGAGCTGCTCCAAAACAAATCTTGAACCGCCCGTCGCGTCGTCGCATCCGTTGCCGCCAAGCCGACGACGCTGACGATGACGGCCGCTGCCCAGAATCCGGCACCGATCCACCTGTTGTAACTCTTGGCCAGAGGTGCCCCGCTCATGCCGACGCCGCCTTTCGGCTCCGGAGTCGGTCAACGGTTACAGCCGCGATGATGATGACGCCCAATAAAATGTTCTCGACCTGATTCTCCAGCTCCAACGCGGTGCAGCCTAAATTGATCACCCCCATGATCAAGACGCCGCAGAGTGTCCCGACGACGCTGCCCCGCCCCCCCAGCAGTGACCCACCGCCGATCACGACGGCAGCGATGATCTCGAGCTCCAGTCCCAAGCCCGCGGTGGCATCGCCTTTCTCCAGACGCGCGATGTCGACACAACCCGCCAACCCGAAGAACGCTCCGGCCAAGGCATAGACCAGCACTTTCGTCGCGGATACCCGTACCCCGCACAGCCTCGCCGCCGCTTCGCTCGAGCCGATCGCAAAGATGTGTCGGCCAAGCACCGTCTTATGCAGCACAGCGGCGACGAGAAAGGCCAGAGCGACTGTCAGCCAAACGCCCCAGCCAAAGTTGGGCAACGGTGTATTGGGGATCCAAAGTGGATCGGGATACTGCGTTACCATCGACCGCAAGGCCTCCGGAATCGTTTCACGCGGCGGCGTAATCGTCCCGCCTTGATCGGATAACGCCTTTCCCAGACCCATGAAAATCGTCATGGAACCGAGCGTGATGATGAACGGCACCAGTTTCAAACCCGCGATCAAGATGCCGTTGAACAAGCCACACAGAGCACCCCCGGCGACGGCCAGGGATAGGGCCGCACCGATCGGAAGCCCACGGTCGAGCGCGAACGCGGCGATGCAGCCACACAAGGCGGTCGCCGTCCCCGCCGATAAGTCGATGCCACCGGCGATGATGATCAGCGTCATTCCCAGAGCGGCGATCCCCACCTTTACACTCTGAACTCCCACCAAGCGGGCGGAAGAAACGGAGGCGAAGTTCCCATGCGTCCCCATGATCTGCTCGGCCGCCGCAAAAAATCCGACGACGACCAACAAGGCGACCAAAGGGCCGAGACTGGACAACAGGCGTTTGAGCGCAGACTTCATGAGCGGGCGATAAGATAACTTCGCTGAAAATTTCACTGGGCAGGAGACATCCCACAGGGTATCACAACCGAATAGGATTCGCGTACAACCCGCGTGAATCGGGCCGACCCGATCGTCGACCCGCCCATTCCCTCTGCCTCTGAGTCTGCAGGAAATGTCGTTCCGAATCGATCTGCCGATTTACCGTGGCCCGATCGACCTGCTGCTCTATCTTGTCCGGCGTCAAGAACTGACGCTGGCGGAAGTGTCGCTGGCCAAAGTGGTCGACCAATACGTCGCCTACCTGGACGTGTTGCAAGAGCTCGACCTCGGCGAGGTCGGCGATTTTATCGAACTGGCCGCCACGCTGGTGGAAATGAAGAGCCAAGCGGTGCTGCCCAAAATCGAGGAAGCCGACGCCGAAGAGGTCGTCGAGGACTCGCACGATCAGCTCGTCGAGCGACTGCTGCAGTATAAAGAGATACGCGACGCGGCTGCCGTGCTGGACGAAATGAGTCACCGCTGGCAAAACCGCTATGAACGGCTGGCTGACGATCTGCCCGCCAAACGAAACGATCCCGCCGACCAGCCGATCGTCGAACTGGAAATCTGGGACTTGGTCAGCGCGTTCGGTCGGATCATGCGAGAGTCCGCCGGGCCACCCCCGACCGAAGTCATTTACGACGAAACGCCGATCCACATCTACATGCGGCAGATCCATGAGCAGTTAGCTCACCGCCCACGCGTGCCGCTGGTCGAACTGGTCGCGGCCGGACAACACAAGTCCGCGTATATCGGCTGGTTTCTGGCCATGTTGGAATTGACTCGGCATCACGGCGCCGCCGTCCAACAAGACGAATATGGGGACATCGAAGTCGTCCGAACCGAGGGCTATTCGTCGGACTTGGACGTCCAGGCAGTCGACAACTACAACTCATCCGCGATCGACAAGAGCAATATGCCGATTCGCATGCGGTGATTTGCCTCCCGTCCGGCAGGTTCAGAGCGTCCCGGAGGCGACTACTTCGATGTGACGCTCGAACGTCTGGTGATCGGTCCAATCGATCCCGTCGGTGGACGTAAGCAGTCGTCCCTTCCATTGGTTGCCAATGAGGCGGCCGCCAGGGCCCAAGACCGCCGACAGGGGTGCAAGGTCGGTCTCGACCCGCTCCCAGCGTCGTCCGTCCGGGGACAGATAGGTCGCGCCTAAACCGATTCCAAGGAACTGTTTGCCGTCCCAGATCGTTGCGTTGAGGTGCTCGCCCTCTTTGCCGGAATTCGTTTTCTCCCACTTCAGCCCGTCTTCGCTGCGCCAGACTTGCCCGTGCAATCCGCCGCCGACAAAGAAGCCGTCGCCGAACGCGAGCGAAATCATCGACTCCGCCGTGGTCAGATCGGCGCCTTTCCAATCCGTGCCGTCTTGGGTGGATGCCGCCATGCCACTTGGTCCCACTCCGACCAACCGGCCGTTGCCCGTGGCGTAGTGCGTCATGATGCTCCGCCCGGGCACCGAACTCTCCTTGGTCCACGATTTTCCGTCCTTGGATGTCACCACTTTTGGCTTGTGGCCCGAGTTAATGGTTTTACCAGTGCAGACGATGAACTTGTGGTCGTAATAGACCACCGAGTGGCCAACTTGATCAGACTTGACCTCATTGCGAGTCCAGCTTTCGCCGTCTTCCGAAAACTCGATCTCGGTTTTCCCGTAATAGCCACTCTTAAACAAAAGCGCACAGCGGCCGTCACCGAACGCGGCACCCGCGCAAGTCGGTCCGCCGTCATCGGAAAATTCCGTCGCTTGCCAATTCAGCCCGTCGGCCGAGACCGAACGGAACCGATCCAAGCCGCCGGCGATAAATATGGGTCCCTTCATCGAAGCCTCTCTAACAATCTGGTGGGCGATGACGGGCGAGCGTCACCCGGTCGCCCAGCTCTTTCTTCTTCGGAGTCCGAGGTAGCTACTATCGCCAGACGGTGGGTCAACTTGAACAGTCGCAACCGTCGTTAAACGGTGGACGTGTAATTTGCCCACGCCCCGGCGTGATGCACTACCGGCAAGCCTAAACCAAGTTCGGCAGACGCCCGTTATACTGCGCGTGCGACGAGGTCTGGCTTTCACCGAACTGACCACTGGTGTCCCCCATCCGCTCGAGCATCTCGACGTACAAGTTGGACATCGGAGTTTTATCCTCGTATTCGATGTGGCGACCGGGGTTCAGTTGACCCTGGGCCTTCCCGAACAATGCGACGGGATAGTCACGGCGGTGGTGTCCGCCGTTGGCCATGTACGACGTGTAAAGGATCATGGAGTTGTCCAGCAACGAGGAACCGCCCTCGTCAATGTCCTTCATTTTACGGATCATCTCCGCGAACAGGCTGGTTTGCCACTGGTGAATTTGTCGACACGCTTCGCGGGCGATCGGATCCCGCTTGTCCGGGTGCCCGTTGCCGTTGTGTTGCAGCACGTGGTAATTGCGTTCGGTACCCACAGTCACAACACCAGACCAACTTCCCACGCCTGCGGCGTCCGGCACCATGGTCATCACGCGGGTGGTGTCGGTCTGGAACGCCAAGACCATCAAGTCGGACATCACGCGGATGTACTCCGCACCGATGTTCGGATCGTGCTTGAGCACCTGCATCATCTTCTTCGACTCGTCATGCGACGGGAATTCGTCCCGCACCAACTTGCCGCTGGCGGGATTCTTCGCCTCCATCTGCTCCAGTGCGACACGTCGTTCGAACTTCTGGATCGACGTTTCCACGCCCCGCACCGACTCGAGGTACTCGTCCAACTTGACTTGGTCCGCACGACCCATCTGCTTCTTCAGTTCGCGGGTCTGGTGCAAGACTAAGTCGAGGACGCTCTTCCGCATCACCTGCTGACGACTCAGCGAGACGTCACCCAAGTCCTCGGTCTCCGCTTCCTGGCGAAGTCCCCAATTGGGAACGACCGGCTCACGCCCGCGGAACATTCGTTCGAACACGGCACTGGGCATCGACTCGGTGGGCATCGGCGTCCCGTTCTCGCGATAGGAGAAAGGCACGTCCGGCCCGACACGAAGATCAGAAATCAACGAATCTTTGCCGACCAGTTGTGCCGCCCGCTGATCGACCGAGACGGTATTGATCGGCTTGCCGTTCTCGTTGGCACAGTATTCGGCCCCGGTCAGGTGAAGGTACCAAGCCGACTTGTGACCGTTAAGTCCGTCCGCCTTTCCGTTGTGCGCTAGCCCAGAAAGGATCAGCATGTCGTCTTTGGCGAACTCCAGCGAACGCAAGATCGACGGCAGTTCCATATTCTGCAGCGGGCCAGCTTTTTCCGGCTTCCACGATTCCAATACCGTCCCCGCACCGATGGAGTAGATCCCCATTCGCAAAGGCGGGCCACTCTGCGTGGCCGTGGCTGCCGAAGCGGTCTGTGGTACCCAAGATTCAAAAAACGGTAAGGCTACGGTCGCTCCGGCAGTCCGCACGAACCCGCGTCGCGAAAACGGCTTGTGGGTCGCTTTTAAAATATTCATTTCGTTCTCCTTGGAAGGATCTCTCGTTGACCGTTCGGCGGATGCCGATTCGCCGGCCTATTAATTCCCGCATGCCAATTTGCTGGCATGCCTATTCGCCGGCGCTACCACCAGCAGGCTCGACTTGATTCACGCGGTATCGGAAAGGTCGGCTCATCACGATGCCCTTGACCACCTCCGAAAAGCGATAGTCGTTTTCGCGGACGCGGCGGGCGATGTCATCGACCGTACCACGGTCACTGTACAGCAATTCGCGTCCCAACGCGTAACTGAGCATCTGGGATATAAAATTTCGAACAAACATATCTTTCCGGTCTTTGATGACTTCCCGCATCTCCTCAAAGCCAGAAAAAGTCTCGCCAGAGGGCAGGCTTCCGTAGTTGTCCACCGGTTCGCCGCTGACTTCCTGTCGCCACATGCCGATCGGGTCGAAATTCTCTAACGCAAAACCGAGCGGGTCGATTTTACGATGACAGCCGATGCAAGCTGCGTCCTGGGCGTGCTGTTCCAACTTCTGGCGAAACGTCTCTGGTTCCGGCTGTCCCTCTTCGGGAGGCGAGAACGAACCCGCTTCCGGTGGCGGCGGTGGTGGTGGAGTGCCCAATACGACTTCCAAAATCCAGGTCCCGCGCGCGGTCGGTTTGGTGCGACTCTCGTGCGACGTCATCCAGAGCACGCCACCCATGCCCAGCAATCCGCCGCGGTGATCCTCCGGCCGCAACGCCACCCGGACCATCTCGTCTTTGCCGGCTTTTTTCGCCGAGGGGTCTTTCAAGTCGTAGAACTTCGCGAGCTCCTTGTTGACGAACGTGTAATCGCTGTCGAGAAAATCCAGGATGCTCGCATCCTCCGTTCGCATGTGCTCGAAGAAGGCTCGGATCTCTCTTGGAAACGCCTCTTCGACTTCGTCGGTCAGTTTCGAAAAACCTCGCCGCGTCGGCAGCGAAGGCAGATCCATCAATTTCAATTGCAGCCACTGATAAGCGAAATGGTCACTCAGCGTCTCCGCGTTCGGGTCCGCCAACATTCGCTCCGCCTCGGCCAATAAGACCTCTTCGTCAAGCAGTTCGCCGCTGTCGGCTTTCGCTCGCAGTTGCTCGTCGGGCATGCTCGACCACAGGAAGTACGACAGACGCGTGGCCAGTTCGTGGGCCTCCACCGGATAAATCTCACGACTGCCTTCGGGCGCCTGGTTTTCCTCCAACCGCAGCAGGAAGTGGGGCGAAGCCAGCACGGCGGCCATCGCGGATCGAAGCCCTTCTTCGTGGCTTCCCTCCAACTGCCTGGCACGCCGATAGAGAATCATCAGATGCTTCCCCTCGTCGCCTTCCAGCGGGCGCCGATAAGCCCGCGATGCGAACTTCGTCAGAATTTGGTACGCCGCTTTCATGTCCGCGACCGCTCGCTCCTTCACCGTCGCGTCGTCAGCGTATTCCGGCTCGACGAACAACACCTCCTCGCGAGCTTTCTCGGCCGATTTTCTCGCCCTGCGTTCTTCCGAGCCGCCGATCTTCGCCCAGACGCCGCTGTCGTCGCCGAGCAATTGCTTGGCAATTTCCTCGCCGGCCCGCAGGTAGCGGTCAAAGGTGTCGACACTCAATGTCATCCCGAGCGACTGGTTTACAAACTCGTGACTCTCCTTGGGAAAACTCTGGTCAATCCCCAGCCGATCAAACGGAATTTCTTCCATATGCGTCAGGTCGCGAACCGTCTGCATATATTCGTACGACGTTAGTTGGCGGATGTACGAAGGCCCCGGATGCCGGAAGGCGTCGGCAGACAGATCGATCTCCAACACCGCCTGCCGAATCCACTCGGTCAACAATTTGCGGTCCGCCTCGGTAAAGTCCGTATCAGCGGGCTCGGGAGGCATGTGCTCGGTCGCCAACGCTTCGCTGGTGCGCCGCCAAATCTCCTCACGTTCCAGAATCGCGACGGGTGTTTTCATCACCGTGAAGTCGACACCGGCTTCGCCGCCTTCCCCATGGCAGTCGAGACAGTGCGTGGCCAGCAGCGGACGCACTTTCGACGGAAAATCCCGCATGCTCAACGAACGTTCAGCAGCCGCGACGCTCAAGGCGCCTGAGACGCTACCCGCCAAAGCCAAACAAGCTACGACCAACGGGAGAGCGAACACTGACCGCGGGAGGCGGCAGAAACGGTGGGACGCGTTCGTAAAATGAGGACTCATTAGGGCGCAAAAATCGTTGGTTCAGGACAGTCGCTTGTTGGGCTACAAAATCGTAGCGGCGGGTAGGCGAATCGCGACAAAGGCGGGAACGTTCGGCGAAGTAAATTGACACCCCTTAAAAGAAGGGGCGATGCTGGCGGATCTCGCAGTCAAGCGCTTCCAGCTGTCCACCGTCCGCGATCTGTAAACGGAACACGGAGTCAACCGTCCGCTGGACGAACCTGCAAACAGCCACGCCCGACGCGGTACGGATGGCGGTCAATGGTGGGGGAGCAAGCGGAGGTTGTCCGCATGAGCTTCGGCCTCGCGGCAAATTTCGACGTCGGAACGGCCCAATCGCCATGCCGCAAGGATCACGCCGAACCGCCGATCCGAAAACTGCTTGCCCAGTGGGCGTTCAACGTGATTTTCTTCACAGTGGTTGAACGCTGCCGGACTCTGATTGTACACGACTACGGCACTTTTTTCAACGTTTTTCGCGGCTAGCGGGTCTCTTGCCACTCCTTGGCACGGCACGAAATACCTATTCGTCAAAGTCAAAACGCTCGCTTCCAAGTCGAAGAAATCGCTTCGCTCCAACTTCGACCTCACTGCTTGGTTTGACGCAAAGTGGTCAGATACTCCACGACGTCGACAAGCTGCTGCTCGGTCAAAGTTGTCGGCAGATTTTCCGGCATCATCGATTGCTGCTGCTTCATGACCTCGATGTTCCCACGTGGGATCTGACGGAGCACTCCCTCGGCGGACTTGATCGTGACGGCGTCATCCGTTTCACTCGCCAAAAGCCCCGTCACGACTTGGCCGTTGACGGTCAGAACCGACCAGTTCTCGTACCCAAGGCTGATGCCGGCGCTCGGGAACAGGATCGACTCGTAGAGTGCTTGCCGCGACAGTTTCTGGCCGATCCCGCTCAAGTCGGGTCCAATCTCTTTGCCCTGGCCGTTGACGATGTGGCAGTTGCTGCAAGTTCCGGCCTTGCGAAACACCTCGGCACCCCGCTCGATGTCGCCGCGGCGGTCGGCAAGCTTTCCAACCGGTGGCAAGACGTGATCACCTTTCGCGGCCGGTGGCGGAAACAGCTTCGCCGCCTCGACTCGGACGTCGGAGTAGTCCGATCCGTGCAACGAGGCAATGGTCACGTCGCGAATCGCGTCATCCAGCTCGCCGTCTTGGGCCATTCGAACGAGCAGCATGCCCGAGACGCCGCGGGCAGCGAGGGCGCGGACGCCCGCCCGACGAACCGCCGATTCGACGCTCTCGTCCTGAACGACCTCCAGCAACACCTCTTTCGCTCTCAAGTCGCCGGCCACTCGCAACGCCTCGGCCATATTGACTCCGCGAGCGACGTCACCGCCGCGCAGGACCGTTTCAATTCGGTCCGCCTGGTCCCAATCCAATAGCAGCCCGATCGCACGGACTGCCGCATACGTCCGCGGCTGGTCAATCGCGATTCGGAACAAATCGTCGGTGCGCGTTCGCAACCCGAACCGACGCGCCATCGTCAGAAGCAAATCCAAGTCGTCGGTTCGATCGAGCAGCTGGTCTACCCTAGCCCGGGTGATGCCATCCACTGCTTCGGACGGCGTCGGCAGGCGCACCAATGCCTCGACAGCGATTTGATAGTCACGGTCGGTCTCCAATTCGCGTTCAAACGCCAACTGCCGCAGGACGGGCTCTCGGACACTCGGATCCTGGAAGTCGAAAGCCCGCATCAACCGCGGCACTTCCTCGTCGGGCAACTGCGGGTCCCGCAACAGGTGGTGAAGCAAACGCGGCGTTTGCAACCCTCGGCTGCGCCAAACGATTTGACGACCCGACTCGCTGGTCCACGAGCCGCCGACCGCTTCCAGCCATTCCTCCAAGCACGCGTCCCACCGGCCGCGAGCCGCGATCCCCAACGCCTCCAAATACCAACGGTCGCTCGGGTCGCCGCGACGCGCCAAGTCGGCCCACAAGCTCGCCACTTCGGACGACTCGCTTTCGCTCAACGCGATCAACAGTTCGCGGCGGACCGCAGCCGAAGGGTCGTCCTTCAATCGCTGGACGACTTCCACGGGCTCGACGCCTACACGCCGCGCAGCTCGCACGCCGGTGACTCGTAAGTTCGCGTCCTCCGAATCGAACGCTTCGTCCAGGTACTTCTGCGAATCGGGAAGCATCGCCAGCAGCCAGAGTGCCCGAGCTTGCACGCGTGGGTCGTCGTCGCGG
>JGI12210J13797_10446297_pt1 | contig 11891 bp, 11 predicted proteins | sample ElkSlonscriptome_3_FD_13797 | JGI IMG/M metagenome (IMG submission 13797) | reverse complement strand
AGGCCACCCCAGCAACAGACCTATCCAACGGGCCAGAAGGCGATGTCGCGCAAGAGGACAGCCCAACCGCCGCGACGCCACCCCAAACCAGCCTGATTTCCACCGAGACTCTCTCCCCCAGCCCTATTCGAATCACCCTAGAGGGTCTGCCCCAGCCCTACGCGACCGAGAGCGCCTCTAAATCTCCCAACGTCATCCCTATTCCAGACAATCCAGTGCTCCAGGTGCCAGAAGGCTTTACCGTCAACGTCTTTGCTGACAACCTCGATCGCCCCCGCTGGCTAGCGCTGACCCCCGAGGGGGATGTGCTGGTGACCGAAACGCGACAGAACCGGATTCAGCGGCTGCAGGACGATAATAATGACGGCGTTGCAGAAACCAAAACGACGTTTGCCGATGCGAGCAACGGCCTCAACATCCCCTTCGGCATGGCCTTCGCCCAGGGCAGCTTCTTTTTAGGCAACACCGATGAGGTCCGTCGCTATCCCTACGGTGGTGAAGCGCTACAGAACAGGGGAGAACAGATTGCCACACTGCCCGGCGGCGGCTACAACCAGCATTGGACCCGCAATGTGATTGCGGCCCCCGATGGCGAGACGCTCTATGTGTCCATTGGCTCTCGCTCCAACGTCAGTTCCGAACCCCTACCCCGCGCCTCGGTGCAGCAGCTGCCCATAGACGGCGGCGGGCTAGAGACCGTGGCCTATGGTCTGCGCAACCCCGTCGGGCTAGATGTCCACCCGGTTACCAACGAGCTATACACCACCGTCAACGAACGGGACGGCATCGGCGATGACCTAGTGCCTGACTACTTCACCCGCATCCGCACCGGCGAATTCTACGGCTGGCCCTACGCCTACCTCACCCCAAATCGCCTAGACCCCCGGCAAACCCAGGGCGATCGCAGCCGTAACCCCGAGCTTGCGGCCCAGACCAAAACCCCAGACGTGCTGTTCCAGTCCCATTCAGCGGCGTTGGGGCTGCAGTTTTATGACGGCAGCACCTTTCCTGAGCGCTACCAAAACGGGGCGTTCGTTGCCTTTCGCGGCTCCTGGAACCGCAGCCAGGGCACCGGCTATAAGCTAGTGCATGTTCCTTTTGGCCCAGACAACCGCCCCCTAGGCCACTATGAAGACTTTTTGACCGGCTTTTTGGTCAACCCTACCGGACCAGACACCTGGGGCCGCCCTGTCGGGCTGCTGGTGATGCCCGACGGCAGCCTGCTCGTCACCGAAGAGATGAACGGGCGCATCTACCGCATTCAGTACGAAGGTTAACGGGCAACGGTAACGTCGAACCGGAGGGTGAAGGGCCGAAAGTTATCTCCAGTGGCGGGACGGCCTGTGAGGACAAGCTCATACTGGCCGGGGCGCGGAAACGTGACGCTGGCGCTAGGAATGCCCTGATACCCTTCGGCGGTGATGGCTTGTAGCGCAGGGGTGGCGATCGTCTCCCCTGCGGACTTGACCGATAGGGTACAGCGACAGGCCGATAGGGGAATGGTGCGGCCGCCCCGCTGGGTCAGGGCAAACCACGTTAGATTGTCTCGGCCCACTCGGGGCACATCGTTGGGCTCGATATGAAGCGTACCGCCTACGTCGTTGGCCACCTCGACCTGATGGGCCAGCGCTGGCGCTGCAGGAAGGGATAGCATGAGGGGCACCATTGCGCTGAGGCAGAGCAGTCGGGATTTGAGCGTCATTTTGTAGCAGTCTCGTTTAGGTCGTTGAGCGGTTGGAATCTTGGGATAGGGCAGGTTTTTGCCCGACGATCAGTCCGGTAGAGCCGGCGGCGCGCCATCGTAGACCGATAACAGCGATGACAGCGGCCCCAAGAAGAATCAGCATGGTGACGTTGGTCCAAGTGAGGGTAACTCGCCCTAGGTAGCGGGGGCCAATCAGGGCCGTGTGCAGCGCCCCGAGTAAAAATGCAGGCCCTGATAGCAGGTGTAGTCGCCGCCACCAGGAGCCCAGAGCGACCTGCGCCCGGTCAAAGCTCGTGAGCGCCAGGGGCGTCATCAAGACAACGGCGGCGGTGCCCAAGGCAATGCCAATCTGATGGCGTGGCAGCATGAAGGCGATCGCATCTAGGTTCCAGTTCCAGCTGTGGACTACCCTCTGCAGCATATGCACTACCGACAGCACAAAGGCCCCTACCCCCAACAGCCGTCGGTAGCGCAGCGGCGCGCTCCAGAAGCGCCTCAGCGGACGGGCTACTAAAGCGATCATGAGACAAAGCAGCGCCCCATGTCCGGCGTAGTCCAGATGCTCGCCGCTGGCCCGCATCAGCGTCAGCAGGCCGATGAGAACCGTCAGCCATCCCCCCAGCCGAAAAAGCTGGCTGCGGCGCGCTCCTGTCATCTGGTGACTCATCACACCAACCAGCACCATGGAGGGCAGCGTTCCGAGGCCAAAAGCAAACATGACCAAAGCGCCCTGCAGCGGGCTGGTGGTTTCTGCCGCTTTGATCTGGGCTGTGTAGAGAAACCCGCAGGGGACCAGGCCCCAGACGCTCCCTACCAATATTGGGGTAGCGGCAGAGGCGTGGCGCACCAGCCACTGCATCAGGGCCGTTAGCCGAGCGTGCAGCCCAAACTGCCTCATGGGGTTGAGGTTTGGCAATCGAGGTAGGGTTGGATTGATCTGGGCGACGCCTAGCCAAATCAGTAAGATACCCATGGCGATGGCGATGCCCTGGCGCAGACCGCTACCAATACCGGCCATCTGTCCCCCGGCAACCAGAACAGACCCCAAGGCCCCAATTCCGACGCCAACGCCGGTATAGCTCAGAAGTCGCCCTAGGTTGAGCAGCCCGTGGAACCGCAGATTTTGCCAGATGGTGGGGCTGAGCTGGGGAGCCTCTGGGTCATCCTCTGACGACTCAGCAGCGGTAGCCGACAGAGAGGCCGCGATCGCAATGGGACCACACATGCCGATGCAATGGCCAAAGCTGCCTAAAAAACCAAGCCCTGCGATCAGTAACAGCTCCACAGCCATAGGGGAAAAACTCCTCTGTAGATGGTCTTATCGAGTGCTACGGCACGTCAATGACGACAGTATCGCCGATGGCCTCACCATCGTGCATCAGTACCTCATGGCCGTTGGCATTTAGCTCAACCCGCAGCTCCTGAGAGCCAGGCGGCAGCGACTCTAGGTAATACCAGGGGCCATAGAGCCGCGTCACCTTGACGCCGTTGACGTACAGGTGGGCATGGCCTTCGGCAGCGCTGCTGGCCTGGTTGACCTGCTCAGGGGCGAGGGCAAAATTCTCAAGGGTCAGCTCTAGGTTCCATCCCTGCAGGGCATCATCATGCACGGTGAGCGCCACCGATGGAGTCGGTTGCCCTTCTGGAACAGATAATGTTCCATGGTCATGGTCTCCCATCGCATTCGAATCGTGGTCCGGGCCATGGTCCATGTCGTGCTCTGTGTCGTGCTCTGTGTCNTGATCTGCGGCACCATCAGAATGTCCGTGGGGCTCGCCAGCGTGACCATCGGTGGTCGTCTCGCTGTGGGCATCGGTGCCAGACCCATGGCTGTGGGCATGGACCTGAAGGGGTAGCACGGTGGAAAGGGCGATCGCAGCGGCAGTGCCAACTAGCCCGATACCCACGACAGATTTGGACATTGGTGTAAACTCTCCACCAGATGGAATGTTGCCCCTTGATAGTAGCGAATGTTGGTTCAAACCGCTATAGGATGGCTCTACTAGCTCAATTCGCTGCTTGCAGATTATCGCCACCTTGCAAAACGGAGTCATTATGAGTATGATTAATTCAAGATGATGCGATCGCGCTGACCTGCATCTGAACAGAATCATTCTGTAGCTGCGGCTTCATCCTCAAAACTTACAGCACACTGTTGCGCAACAGTCTAAATACTGGTGCCTCTTCCCGCAGACTGCAGGTATTGTTTGATTAAAAGAAACTGCAAACCCGTTTGGAGCTACCCTATGACTGCAACCACACCTCGCAACGCTACTGCCATCGCCGCTAGCCGCCGGTATCCAACCCGCATTGACCTTCCCGTTGACGTGCGAACTTCGGTCATTGAGCATCTCAACAAAACCCTGGCAACGACATTGGATCTTAAAACCCAGGCAAAGCAAGCCCACTGGAACGTCAAGGGCATGAACTTCTTTCAGCTTCACGAGCTATTTGATGAGCTGGCCGGTGAGCTAGAAGGGTATGTGGATATGGTGGCTGAGCGCATCACGGCCCTGGCTGGAACGGCCATGGGAACCGCCCGCATGGCGGCTTCCGAATCTATTTTGGAAGAATATCCCTATGACATCGTGACGGGTCGGGAGCATGTGGTGGCTCTAGCTGAGCGCTACAGCACCTTTGCCGCTCACCTGCGCGCAGCCATCGACGCTACTGATGAGCTGGGGGACCAAGACACCGCTGACCTATATACCGAGATTTCCCGCACTGCTGACATGCGGCTGTGGTTCCTAGAAGCTCATCTGGTTGAGAAGGGCGACGTTCAGTAGGCGATCGCGTCATTGACCTCTAGGGTATTGGGCGCTACATTACGTAGCGCCTTTTTGCATGCTCTAGGACGACAGACGGATACCATAGGGTCCCGTGCTCAGAGCGCTGTAGTGGCGTACCCGCACAACGTACTGGCCCGGCTCTAGGGCTTGCCGGATTTGTGACAGCAAGCCAGGGCCACTGTCGTCATCTTGAGCAATAAGGGTTGTTTCACTATTGGGGCCAAACAGGCTCAAAAAGGTGTCTGTTCTGCCGGAAGTTTCAATGGTGTAGGTTCCCGTTTGGCTAATGCTGAATCGGTAGAGATCGCTCTCGTTGGGAATGCCAATTTCCCCTTGGACCTCTGGACCATCTACAACCAGATCATCAGGCGTTACAATGCTGTCTGTCTGTACCGAGATAGCGTACGTCCCCCGGCCCGTTGGGAAGTAATGTCGGACTTCAAGGTGGTAAGTTCCTGCCGTCAGTCGGCTGCTGATGCGGGCATTTCTAGCTTCGCCGCTGTCGTCGTCTTGAATCACTAAGCTATTGCGGTTGTTGGGGCCATACAGCGACATCAGTACATCGGTCTGGCCTTCGGTCTCAATTGTGTATTCTCCCAATGTCTCGACGACAAAGCGGTAAACATCGACCTCTCCATTGCGACCAATGTTGGCCTGCAGCGGAGCTGCATTTAGCGCCAGAAGAACCGTCGGCTCTACCACATCTTGCTGCTGTAGCGACAGGCTAACAACACCTGTATCGGTCGCTGTTGCAGGTTGAAGCACAACAAAATACGTCCCGGACTGCAGGTCAACCTCACGGCTCACAAAGCCGGTGCCTTGATCCTGGATCATAAATTCCCAGCCGTCAGGGCCATACAGCTGCATCAATGTATTAGAGCTTCCCTGCTTTTCGATTCGATAGCGCCCAGCCTGCTGCAAAACAATTCGAAAGCCTTGCTCATCATCAGCATCAGCAAGCTGAATATCGACAATAGTCTGACCAATGTTCAGTACAGGCAGGAGCGTATCGTAGACATAGCTCATGGCCTGGGTGTCAATGACATCCAGAGGGCGGATCACCCCTGAGGTGTCGGGTAGGTAGGGAACAAGGGTGTCGAGGGTGCGGGCTTGACCATCATCCCAAGGCCACATAGCGTCCCGGAGGGCATGGCCGGTTGTGGGCCGCCCCGAACCATCTGGGGCGACAGTTTCGGGATAGAAGCTTGGCCCGGCATGGCCGTCGGCTTGCCATTCTGCCCACAGCCGGTCGACGTTGGCGTGATGGAGAAAGAAAATGGGGTCATTGGGTGAACTCATCCCGCCCATGGTGCCGCCCACCCAGCCATGGGGAGGGTTATGGAGCGTCACTTCCAATTCCTGAGAAAAGCCACGCTGGGGAAAGGTCGCTTCGAGGCTTTCAAGCTGCATCACCTGCTCAATCTGCGTTTCTGTTGGCAGCAAATTCGAGGCAAAGTCTAAGCGGGTGTTGCGGAGCAGGCTTGTGCCCCGAGGGTCTGTCGTGACGCTGTTGCGGTGAATTTCGTTGACCAAGGGCCAGCCATTCTCGCGGGTAAAGTGCCCTGAGGGAACAGGGCCGACAAACCCAGGGCCGCTCCCTGCAGGCCCCAAAAAGCTGTCTTGAAAGATGACGTTTTCTGTTCCTTCTAAGTCAAGCCAATCCCAATAGGGGATAGAAACCTGGGGATCGACAGCACGTAGCGCCTGCTCAAGGGTCGCGAGATATTGGCGGTGCCACGGCAAAAAAGCAGGCCGTCGGTGGCCGCCATCTATCAGCTGTATGTCACCAATGAAGCGCCGCGTGACGCCTAGGTGGAGGGCGACAATCTGGTCATAGCGGCTTATAGCCGTCCCATCATCTAGAGTTTCGACGATATCACTCTTGAGAGCCTTCAACGCGGTGACGTAGCGCTCTTGCTCACGGGGAGGAAGCTTGGCCGCACTTTTTCGGATTCGCATTATTCTAGAGCTGTAGACTAAGCACAAGAATAATCGCTCTCAATGAAAGCCACGATACAAATTAGCAATTCTTAGGATTGATTAGCGTGACGCTGGCGATCGCTATGGGCCTTGTTTTTTTGCAGTGGGTCCGTCACGCGAGTGTTACCGCTTCGCAATGTTTGACGCAGCGTCTTTTGACATGCCTTGAGTTCTTTACTCATGATGAAGCAGATTCCGTGAGTTTTGACAAAGGAGACTGTTTTGAAGCATTTGAAGCATTTGAAGCAACTGTCAGCCTGTATCGTAGCGATCGCCCTTGTGGTATTCAGCGTTATCCCGTCAGCAGCAGCAGCAGATTTAGCCGATGGGGCCAAGGTTTTCTCCAATAACTGTGCCTCTTGCCACATGGGCGGTAACAACGTCGTCAACCGCGCTAAAACCCTTAAGCAAGGAGACCTGGAAAAGTATGACATGGCGTCTTTAGAAGCAATCAAGTATCAGGTGACTAACGGCAAGCTTGCAATGCCTGCGTTTAAAGGCCGACTGAGTGAAGCGCAAATCGAAAATGTGGCTTCTTACGTTCTAGACAAAGCGGCCAGCGGCTGGTAGATCAGTTTGAGCCGTAGAGCATAGCTGTACACCTTGTGCTGAACAATATTTATGAGCCATTTATATCGATATGTCATTGCCCTCGGCATCGCGGCAGGGCTGTTGTTGATTGCTGTCGTACCGGCTAGAGCTGATGTCGCGCCCTCGCACCTGTTTCAGCAGGGCGTTGATGCGTATCAAGAGCATAATTACCCTCAAGCAATCGACACGTTCACGCAGGTCATTCAGCAGGATCAAGCCTCGTCCAAGCTGTTGGCAGCGGCCTACGGCAATCGCTGTCTAATCGAGCTAGAGCTAGATGCCTATCGGCAGGCGATCGCCGATTGCACCCAAGGACTAAAGCTGAACCCAGTTAACACTGAGTCCTACTTGAATCGTGGCCTTGCCTACTATCGCGTCAATGACTATACAGCTGCCATCAGAGACTACGATAAAAGGCTCGCTTATGTCTCTGACGACCATCGGGCCTTGTACAATCGAGGGCTTGCCAACGCGAGCCTAGAGCGATATGACCAGGCACTCAAAGACTACAGCCGATCTATCGGCGTGAGTCGTGAGCTACCGGACAAGCGAATGGCTGAGATCCACTTCGATCGAGGACTGGCCTATCTAAAGCTTGAGCAGTACAACAGCGCAGCGTCGGACTTCTCTCAGGCGATCGCCCATGACAATCTAAATACAGAAGCCTACGTGAATCGGGCCTATGCTGCCCACGCCCTAGGCGATAATAAAATGGCGTTGAGGGATCTTGACCAGGTTTTGGCTCTGAATCCGGCTCACGCCAAAGCCCACTTCAATTTGGGAATGCTGCACTGTGACCAGGGACATTTGACTGGAGCAATAGCCAATTTTGAACAAGCAGCCCGTCACTTTTTTGCTCAGAACAGCATGGAGGACTATCGCCAAGTTATGACAATTCTCCATCAGCTGCAGCCAGCGTCAGCACTGGCCTGAATCTGGCTTACCTAAATCTGGCTTACCTGAATCTGGCTTAAAAGCTCAGATTCGCTCCTCGCTCATTCGATGCCGATAGGCTAACCGCATATGTCTCCTTTACCCCATCGCCAGCCCAAGCATCTCTCCCTTGGCTCTCTAGAAGCAGAAATCATCGATATTCTCTGGCGCTGTACCTCAGCGACAGCCCAGGACATCCACCAACAGATTTTGGCAGACCCTGGGCGGGAGCTGGCCTATGCCTCGGTGATGACTGTTCTCCACCGCCTAGAAAAAAAAGGCTGGCTAGGGTGCGATCGCAGTGAACGGGCCTTTGTGTGGCAGCCTTTGGTCTCCAAACAGGATGTTCAAATTCTGAGAACCCACGACTACCTGCAAAAGTTTCTCGCCAGCGGCAGTCCCGATATCGTCGCGACCTTTGCAGATAGCCTCGATTCTACTAGCATTGAAACCTTAGAGGCCATTGCGCAGCGCCTCAAAACGGCAAGAGAGAATCAGGAGGGTGAGTCATGCACTTAATCATGCTTACGGTTGCAATCAGCATAGCCGTCTTGGTTCGGCTGGGTTGGCAGAGGTCTTACTGTAACCAGACCCAGCGGTGGCGGCAGGTGGCTACTGCATTTTTGCTGCCGCCTCTCTGCCTCGTCACAACGGCGATCGCAATTCTTGCCATGGGCACAGATGGCACAATGATTGGCGTCTCCGTGGGGCACTTAGGCTATCTAGCTGCGATCGCAAGTCTGATCGCGGCAGTTGGCGCTCTGCTGGTGCTGAGCTGGAATGCTCAACGCGCGTTGAATAAGATTCGGGCGCTGCCCAAAACAGTGCTAGATGGCCAGGTTGGCTATCAGCTCAATACCGATGTTCCTTATGCCGCTCAAGTCGGTTTCTGGCGCTCAGATCTTGTGGTCAGTCAGGGCCTGATCGACAACCTTTCGTCGCCGCACCTTAGGGCAGTTCTCGTCCACGAGCAGGCCCATGAGACTTACCACGATACATTCTGGTTCTTCTTGCTGGGCTGGCTAAGACAAACGACCGGCTGGTTGCCAAAAACCGACGAGCTTTGGCAAGAGTTGCTGCTGCTTAGAGAGCTACGGGCCGATCGGTGGGCCGCGCAGCGGGTTGACCCGCTGATTTTGGCAGAGGCTCTGTTAGCAGTAGTGCATCATCAGGCCATTACACAGGTCTATCCGATGCAGGAAAGCTATCCCTGTGCTGCATTCGACTCTAACTCCGTTGAGCGACTAGAAGAGCGAGTTGAGGCATTGCTCGATCCTTGTCAGGAGGTAAACCCTTCATCAACCTCCCCCTGGCTAACCCCGCTCATCGCGACGGCGGCATTGGCACCTATTCTGACTGTTTTCCTACATCATTAAATATGTGGCGAATGCGGCAAGAGGCAGGAGCGATGGCCCTTTTAGAGATTGGGAGTAAAGCGATCGCAGCAGCTAACGATAAAGCTCCCAGTTATTCATCAGAGTTAGCATACTGGTAGTCCCAAATCCTTTCGTTGATTCGACAACGTCGAGGTAGCTGGTGAATTCTTGACTATCTTTTTGCTGACGAGCCTCGTAGACTAATTTGGCGCACTTCTTTGCAGACGAGACGGAGTACCTTGTAAAAAGATGTTCTAGCTCAGGGTGGGTTGATCCATTCAGCTTGTCAAGTAGTCTTTCTGGCTCAGCATTGATAGAAGATTCGAGCTTCTGCAGCCGACCTTTAATATCACGCAAATCTTCGCGTTGATCGTTTTGGAAGTTGTTCAGACGGGTTTCAGTGTTATTAAGCCTTGACTCATAGTTGACAAGCTTAGGTTCAAAAGAGTTAAACTCCTGAAGGAGATCCGGATTGGAAGCTGCCTCACCGGGGGGCTTATCGACCTCACTACGAGCAGGAATTGCACCGTCCAAACTAGCAATTTGCTTCAAGATGGCATCCTCGTCTCCTTTGGGAATGATAAAAGCATTTACCATCTCACCGCGCCGCGCATCCTTCTCACGGGCACGTACAGCGGCATAGTATTCCAAATGCCCATCGAGTACGGCATAGCTGTCGAGACCCGTTTGTCGTAGAACTAGTGGACGGATCACGCCACCACCTTGAAGAATCAGGTCAGCGAGCTGCTCAATCTTCGCTTCAGAAAACTGAGACCGGGGAACATCTGATGTAATCTCGCTCACATCAGCGCGACCAAAATTTTGTACGAGATCAGGCATTATACCATCTCCATTTTCTTGAGAACTTCCGCAGCGAGCGATTCGAATTCTTCTGCCGCTTGATTAGCGCTACTATCTTTTTCCGCAAACTCAAAGATCGATTTTGGATCTGGTACTTCCAAATCTCCCATGGGTATAGTTTGATTGATACAGTGCGACAATGCTGCTCTCTCAAAGATAATTGTGTCCATTACCGGCAGCTCATAGTGCTCCTCAATTGTTGTTTTTTGTCGAGGAAAAGTGCTCTGCCTAAATTTTGCATTGGTTGAAATCTTTGAGGGTAGAACACCAATAATCTGAATTGGCGAGCTACCAATACTTTCACGAAACTCAGCGACTTCGCTTATAAAATTCTTAACGCTACTCAGCCCTTGATTCGCAAATGGTCGCAGATCGGAGGGAATAATTAAGGCATCAGCAGCAATGATGGCTACACGCGCATATAAATCACGCGAAGGTGGCGTATCAATAATTACAAAATCATATTTCTCCTCTTCTCGCTTAAGCTTCTTGAGCAGCCTTGTCCAGCTCGATATGACCGAATTTAGTTTGAACTGGCCTTCGATCAGACTGATATGAGAAGGAATCACATCGAGTTCTTGAGCGTTAAAAAGATCTGATTTTCGAGCCACCTCTGAAATATTATAGAAGTCTCCTGATTCCAGAACATGGTAAACATTTCTATCTTTAAGATCGTCATCCTCTTCAAATTGAAATTTGACAAGACCTGTTGCAAAAGTAGAATTAGCTTGAGAATCCAAATCGACTAGCAAAACACTGTAACCTTGATTCCGAAGAGCAGCTGCAAGATTAACAGACACTGTCGTTTTGCCAACTCCACCTTTATTATGATAGATCGCAATCTTTTTCATGGGTTTAACTTCCTTTGGGCGATTTATAACTGTTCTAGTAGCAGACGCTTGCAGAGAATCTCTGCCAATCAAGGTTTTGATTTCTTCAAGTCTATGCTCAATTTCGTTACCAGGGCACTGAAACCACAGCTGCATTCTGTCGCCAAATCTCTTGTAGACGCGAAAATCTTTCCCATTGGTTAAAACGCCGCACTTAGCATAAAGGCTAGTAAGGTATTGTCGGAGCCGTCGAACATAGCGGTCAAGTGAATGGCGCGGGCTCTTGGCTTCAATCACTAAACTCAGAGGAGAATTTTCGTCAAGCGTGAATGGCAAGACCTGAGCTGCGAAAGCTAAAAAGTCTAGACGGATTCGGCCCAAGGCTACTTCTTGATACCAATGATCGGGTTCATATCCAAGAGCAGGCAGCAAATAGTCAACAATCAGCTTGCTCTCGACTTCGCTTTCGTTACGGCAGCTTTCAAAATCAAACGTCAAGTCAACAACCTCTACACAGTGTATCAACCAAGGCTCTATGAAGCTCTATGCATCTTTGAGATGCGATATCCGTAGCAGCAGTAGGCCAATTCAGATACAGGCTCTATGCACTATTTGACATACTCCCCGCCCTACAGGGCGAGGATTCTGGGGTCAAACAGCGGTAGCGGGCTGAGCCCGTCTTACACCGCCTAACCCGTGGGTTGATGCCCCAACCCGTTGGATATTTATAGAGGCGTTATGGTCCCGGTCGTGGTGAGCGCTGCAGTTAGGGCAGTCCCATTCACGCTGCTTCAACTCTAGCCGGTCTAACACATGGCCGCAGGCC
>JGI12210J13797_10550888_pt1 | contig 11892 bp, 8 predicted proteins | sample ElkSlonscriptome_3_FD_13797 | JGI IMG/M metagenome (IMG submission 13797) | reverse complement strand
CCTCGCCCGCGGGCGAGCCGTCACCGCCGACGAAGTCCACGAAGCCAGGCGTCGAGTGGCACCGGGCGCAAGAGGTGGGGATCTCGGCTGGGTCGTCCTCGTTCCAGTGGTTGAAGGCCGCAGCGTCGTAGTCAGCGTGACCGGATGTGCTCCACGCCTCGAGGAAGGGAACCTCGTTCATGACCACGACGGTGAGGCTGCCGACCTCACCGGTGTCGGAGCCGGTGGCGGTGATGGTCGCCTCGCCCGGCTGCACGCCGGTGACCACGCCGGCCTCGTCGACGGTCGCGATGTCTTCGGCGCTCGACGACCAGGCGTAGGTCGCGTCCTCGCCGCCGGTCGTGTTGGCGTCGAGGGCCACCGTCGAGCCCGTCTCGATGAAGGGGGTACCGGTGACTGTGACCACCGTGGTGGGCATGGCGGTCTCGGTGACCACCACCCCGTGAGTGCTTCTCGCGCCGGTGTCGACCCCGGAGGCGGTGATGACGGATTCGCCGGGCGCGAGGGCCGTTACGACGCCCGCGTCATCGACGACGGCGACATCTTTGCGGGTCGAGTCCCAGGTGTACGCAGAATCTGCGGCCCCCTGCGTGATGGCGACGAGCGCGATCGAATCGCCCACGACCAAGCCGTGGGGGCCGTCGATGCTCAGGGTGGCCGGCGTACTGCCTACGGGGTCGTCGTCGCTGCATACGCTCACGGACAGCAGAATCATCAGTAGGAATGTGAGGCCCCTAAGTCCCTTCATGGTCTCCTCGAACTCGAGTCTTTCTCTTCGAGAGCCGATGGGCCCTCGGGTCGTGGCGGGCTTTGCAATGGTTGGGCCAAGCGTTTCGTCAAGGTGACAGATCGACGCGACCGTCGACGTGGCGAAGCGGGTGAATGATGTTGAGCAGTTGTCCAGCCGTCGGGTGGCAGTCGCTGCAGAAGGCTGGACCCGGCGGGTGTGGAGCCGGGGGCGGGAGCCCGTGGCAGGCGTCGCAGGGGAGGGGACCGGCCGTCACGCTCGTCCAGCTCGGGATGGGCGTCGTCGCGCCGGACGGGTGCCCAAAGGGAAAGACCGCGCCGTGGCAGTAGGTGTCGCTGCACGTCCCGTCTGCGTAGCTGGGAGAGCTGGTGAAGCTGCGAGCCACGCCGCTGAAGCGGAGCTCGGCCGGGCCGAAGGTGTCGACATGACCCGGGTCGAGGAGCGAGGACGGCACGGCGTGGCACTCCTCGCAGGGAACCGGGCGACTGTTGACGCTTCCTTCGACGTGCGCGCGGTGCGCGCCGACGCCGGGGAAGGAGGGGGCGGTGTTGCCGAGCAGATCTCGAGGGGGAGCGGGGCTCGTCGCGTCGCCGTGACAGCCGTTGCAGGCGACCGGTGCATCGACGTTCACCGTGCCGTCGACGTGGGCGGAGGGGGCGACGATGGTGCCGCTCGGGTCGATGACCTCCGCGTGGCACAGGGCGCACGCTTCCATCTGCGGATGGGGCGCCGGGGGCGGCATGCCGTGGCACGATGTGCAGTCTCCGCCGATCTGGCTCGTCCACGCGGGAGAGGAGGCGTGTTCGGCCGAGGGACCGTGGCACCAGCTGTCGGCGCACCGCTGAGCGTCGCGATCCCACCGTGGCGTGCGCGCATTCGTCGTGGCCACGCCCGACAGGCGCACCTCCGCCGGAGGGGGATCGAGGTGGCCTTCATCGCCAGCGGCGCTGGGCACCGTGTGGCACTCGTCGCAGGAGAGCCGTCGTGCACGCCCGCTTCCCTCGAGGTGGAGCTGATGGGCGCCCACACCGCGCACCGAAGGCGAGGTTGCACCGCTGAGGCCAGGCGGAGGCGCTCCGAGCTCGCCGGTCCCGTGGCAGTTGTCGCAGCCCTCGTCCACGTCGACCACGCCGTCGACGTGACGGCTCGGCGCGATGATGCGCCCCGTGCCGTCGATCACGTCGCCGTGGCAGACCGCGCAGTCGTCGGATGCGGGGTGGGGCGCGGCGGGCGGCATCGCGTGACAGCGCTCACAGCGAGCTTGCGGCGTCTCGGAGGGGCTCCAGTCGACGCGACGTTCGCCGTGGCAATAGACGTCCGAGCAGCTCCCCGCCGCATAGTGGGGGGTCGCTTCGTCCGCGAGTGCGAGGCCTGCGAAGAGCACCTCGGCCGGCAGGGCGGTGTCGGCGTGGCCGGGGCTATCCGTCTCCTCGGGGACCTCGTGGCAGGTCGCGCAGGGGACGCCCGCGTGCACCTCGTTGGCCATCACGTGCTGCAGGTGAGCGCCCACGCCATCACGGCGGTTCGAGGTCCGACCGTCGAGGCTCACTGGCGGGGCCGAGCGCTGCAGGGGCGTGCCGGGGCGTCTCCGAGAGCCGTGACAGGTGGTGCAGTTGTCCTCGTGGCGCGACGCGGCTCGCTCGCGCCCCTCGAGACAGCCCGCGAGCAGCGCCGCGAGCAGGACTGCCGTGAGATGGCGACTACGGGACATGGCAGTACCGGCACATGGGAGCATCGGGTGAACGCTGGCTGCGCCAACCAGACGGGTGTGGATTGCCGCCCGGGCCGCCGACGCGGTGGCAGCGGATGCAGTTGGTCGCGGGTCCCGCGTCGTGGCAGGCCGCGCAGGAGGTGATGTCGCGTCGGGCCGCCCGCCCGTGGTGGTTGCGGCCGCCCGCGTTCGGACCCACCCAGCCGATGGGGTGGGGGTTCAGCCCGTCTCGCCGCTGTCCGCTCACCCCGCGCTCGAGATGGCAGCTGTCGCAGAAAGACGGTTGGTGGCACCGCGCGCATTGGCCCTGCTGTGAGCGTGCTTCGATGGCGTGGCGAGCGACGAAGTCACCCCGGTGGATGAGGGGGCGGTCGATGGCCTCCGGAAGAATGGTCTTCAGGCCGAGGGGCTGACCTTGGCTGTGGCACCGGACGCAATCCGACTCGGCGTGGCAGGTGGCGCAGACCCCTTCGTTGCGACTGGCGACCATGCCGTGATTGCGGAAGAAGGCGCCGTCATGGCGGAGGAAGGTCTCGGGGACGAGCCGCTGCAGGTCACGTTGGCGGTGGCACGAGGCACACTCATCGGCGCGCAGACCGTCGTCGTGGCAGTCGATGCACAGCGCCATCGGAGGGAAGACCTCGCCTTCGACCCCATCCTCGGTCACGCCCGCGTGGCAGGCCACGCATTGGCCCACGAAGGCGTCGAGCTGCAGATGAGTCTCGTGCGAGAAGATGATTTCGGTGCGCTTGTGAGACCACGGACGCACTTGGGCCATCAGACGTTCCGTCGCTTCGCCGTGGCATCGTCGGCACAGGGCCGGGTCGTCGCGTCGTTGCGGTCGGTCGTTTCGAATGTCGTCGTGGCATGTCGCGCAGGTAGGGCACGGTGGTTGGCCCGGCTTGCCGCAACGATCCTCCGTGAGATGGGCGCGGTGGGGGAAGCCGGGGACGAGGAGCTCGGTACAGCCGAGCGCGAGCACGGTGACGAGGCCGAGGAGCCAGGCGTGGAGCGGCTTCATCGCACCTCTCCTTCCCAGTCGACCTCGACGCGTAGCGTGCTCTGCACGTCGGTCAGAGCGTAGGGCGAGCGCGCGAGGGAGGTCGCGATGAGCAGCTCGAGGTATCGCGCGACCTCGTAGCCGCCGCTGATCACCCCCACGACAGAAGAGGAGACGCCGGAGATCGGCTCGTCGTACAGATAGAGAAAGCCGTCGGCGGTGAGATGCGCCCGAGGCCACGGGCGCAATGAGGCCGAAGCGCGGAGCTGGTGATAGCCATTGATGGCTTCTTGCACGCGTCGGTAGCCGATTCGAGCCACCGTATGGATCGCGCCATTGTTCGATACGCGGAGGTGGCCGCCGGCGCGGTGGCCGAAAGCGCCGCCCTCGAACCGGTCGAGGTACGCGTCGCCGCCCACGCGCAGCCACGAGGTGGCGCGCCATTGGCCGTCGATGCCCCATTCGTCGAAGGCGCTGGTCGAGAAGACCGAGAGGACGGACTGGCGCGAGAGCATGAGCGCGGGTATGAGGTGCTGGTAGCTCGCGCTGAGGACCACCGAGTCGACGGGGTAGAGGTCGAGCACCGCCCGCAGATCGGGCACCTCGGTCGCGTCGACGTCGAGGAGAACGCGGCCGGTCAGGGCGAAGAGATCGAGGGGCGTGTAGCTCGCATCGAGCCCTGCGGTGCGACGCGCCAAGCCGCCATCGGCGCGCTGCTCGTGGAAGGAGAGACCGGCATCGATGACGTCATCGTCGGTGTAGTAGACGCGTCCGCCGACCAGCCAATGCTGCTCGCGCGCCGGCGCCTGCAAGACGGCCGGATCGCGCACGAGCTCCTCCGCCGCCGAGCCCAGCAGATGGTAGCCGGGCTGTTGGTTCCACCGCGGCAGCACCGTGAAGCCGCCGTAGGTCTCGAGACCCAGCCCGAAGGGCGCGTGCACGGCGGCTTGTGCGCCGTCGAAGCGGACGAAGCGCGCCGCCCCACCGCCGCGCACCTGACGGCCGAGGGTGACGTAGCCGTGGTCGAAGCGCTGGCGGATTCGGGCGACCTGGACGTCGCCGTCGAGACGCTGGAGCGGGCCCGCTTCGGCGAGGTTGAGGTTGCCCCAGGCGCCGAGCTCCACGTCGACGCTATCGTCGCCCCACGGCGTGTCGAGGTCATCGATGCGGAGACGCGCGAAGTTGTAGAGCGGGAGGGCGATACCGCCTTCGACGAGGCTGCCTCGCGCATCGTAACCCGCCCGCCGGAACAGCCGCCCGATGGTCTCTACGTGGAGGCTGTAGGCGAATAGGTCTTCTCCCTCCACCACGCCCTGCTCGGAGCGTGGCTGTGCCGCCGCGGGCGTCGCCACCAGGGTGCTGGTGGCCCCGATGGCGAAGGCTATTTCAATCGACCTCAGCCGCACCCTCACTCCGGATCCTCACCGTCGCGTCCTCGAGCAGGACCTCGTAGCGGTAGCCGCTGCCGAGATCCCTGTCGCGCACCACTAGCCCTTCGAGCACCACGACATCGCCGATCTTCGTTTGGCTCGAGGTCGTCACCACGAGGTCGTTCTGGTGGCGGCTTGCGTCGCCGGTGCCGTCCTGCACGTGGAGCCAGGTCTTGCCGAGCACATTGGGGGTGACCTTCACCACGCGGGCCACGAGCTTTACCTTCCGGCCGTCCAGCTGCGGGTCGGCGTAGAGTTGACCTACCGTGACGCCGCCCTCGAGCGGGGTGATCGCTTCCGCCGCCGGGGTCGCATCACTGGGCGTGGGATGACCCGTGGGCATGTCGCCGGTCGGTGGGTGACCGGGAGGCATGTCGCCGGTCGGTGGATGACCGGGAGGCATCGAGCCAGAACCGCTCGCGTGGCCTGGTCCGGCGTCGAGCGGAGGATGACCGGGTGGCAACGCCTTGCCTTCCACGGCGTCGAGGGGAGGCGCCGCCCCCGTCTTGGGCGCGGCGGGCGCAGGCTCGTGCTTGGCCACGGGCGCCGGCTCGCTCGAGCCCTGGTAGACGAAGGCGCCGATGGCGGCGGCACCGATGGCGGCGGTGAGGATGAATTCACTTCTCATGGGATCTCAGCGGAAGAGGTGACAGCCCGTGCATCGGGGGCTGTCGGGGTTGTGGTCCTTCATGTTCTCATGGCAGCCTTCGCAGGCGCCGCGGCCGGTGGGAACGGCGGCGCGATGCATCGATGCGTGGCAGTCGCTGCAGGTGCCGTGAGACTTGATGCGGTGCAACCCGCTCCGCTGCTGGTGGCAGCTGGTGCAGGCGGGGGCCGAGGTGAGCGCCTTGGGGCCATGGGGGGCGTGGCAGCCGTCACAGCCGCCCTTCAAGCCGCCGTGGGTGCTCGAGGCGATGCCGCCGTGGCACGACGTGCACGCCTTCTTCTTCAAGGAGCCCGCGTGGGGATCGTGGCAGCTGGCGCAAGCGCGGTGGCCCGCCGGAGCCGTCTTGGCCACGGTGGCGTGGCAGCCGTCGCAGTTCTTCACGACCACGCCGCCGTGGGGCTCATGACAGCCACGGCACGTGCCGTGCTCTTTGCGCAGGGCCCGAGTGGGGCCCTGGTGACAGCTGCTGCAGGCGGCGGCGAGGGTAGCGGGTCGGTGGGGCAGGCCGCTGTGGCAGCCGTCGCACTTGGCGTGACCCTTCCGCACGGTCGCGGCGGCCACGGTGGCGCTGTGGCAGCGGCTGCAAACGTCGGTCGAGCTCGCCGTCAGCTTGAACTGGTGGGGGGTGTGGCAGCCCTCGCAAGCCGTCTTGCCGTGGAAGGACAGGTCGGTCGCCGCGTCGTGGTGGCAGTGGCTGCAGTCGCGGGCGGGGCTCTTCTGCCCCGAAGGTGGATGCGGCGCATGGCAGGTAGCGCACACGGCGCCGGCAGCCGCCTGGGGATGGTCGGTGCTCGCACCCTGGTGGCAGCTGACGCAGGCTCTCGACACGCCACTCTTGGGTGCGTGGGGCGCGTGGCAATTCTTGCAGTCGGCGTGGGCAGCCAGGCGTCCTCCCCCGAGCACCGGCATCGCGGCGTGGCACGTTGAGCACGAGACCGCAGTCATTGCGCCAGTTTTGGCGCCTGGTGCATTTTCTGCGCCTCGATCGTGTGGGCGGTGGCACGTCGTGCAGTCGTCGTGCCCTCCTTCGAAGGTCGCGGTCGCGGGAATCGCGTGGTCACCCTCGCCGTGGCAGCTCGGACAACTCTCCCCGGCGAAGCGCGCCGCAGCGTGAAGCTGTTGATGGCAGCCACTGCAGACCTCCGACGTCGTCGGCTGCGTGCCCTGGTGGGTGTGGGGAAAGCCATCGTGGCACGAGGTGCACTCCTGCGGGCGGGCCGGCTCTTCCCCGTGGGGCTCGTGGCAGCTGTCGCAGGTGCTGCGCGCGTGCACCGACACGGCGGCGACGGGTCCTTGGGCCTCGGCGTGGCAAGGCATGCAGTCCCAAGCCTGCGGCGCGTCAGCGGCGCTAGCCCCGGCGAAAACGTGGCAAGTGGTGCACGTCGAAGCTTCGGTTGGAGCGCCCTCACGCCGCCCGTGGGCGTGGTCGACCTGCTCGGCGTGGCACGTCCGACAGGCCTCGACCGTGGGCTCGTCGATGCTCTCGGCGTCCAGGTCGTGGCAGGCGCGGCACGGGACCGCTTCTTCGAGCACGTGGACCCGATGGCCCGGCAGGCCTCTCGCTTGCTGCCAGCTCGCACCCACGGTGAGGCCCGGGCCCTCGTCGCTCTCGAGGCCGCAGGCGGCGAGCAGGCAGGTGACGAGCCCGACGACGAGGCGCCGGCGCCACGGGTTGGATTGGAAACGGGGGACCATCGGCAACGACGCGCCCGGGGCCATAAGCAACGGCTGTGCCTTCGGTCGAGCGCGGCGCGCCCGGCCTCGAACAGGCCATCGCCACCGCTCACTTGGCGTGGCCCATGCAGGGCGCCGGTCGCGGGCCTCCGCGCAGGCCGACGACGTCATCTTCCATGCATGCCTCGATCACAATGCTCGGCATCGTCTGCCTGCTGTCGGTGGCGGTGGCGCTGGCCATCATCGGCCGTCACCTCACCAAGAAGCCAGCGCTGACCTTCGCGACCAAGATGACGCTCCTGTTCGGCCTCGGCGTCTTCCCCGCCTCGGCGGCTGTCTCCAGCACCGTCACGGGCATGGAGGCGACCACGCACCGGTCCTTCTGCGGCTCGTGTCACTCCATGGATGCCTACGTCGCCGACGCCAACGATCCGCTCAGCCAATCGATGTCTGCGCGCCACGGTCGCAACCCCTACTTCGGCGACCACAACTGCTACACCTGTCACGCCGATTACGGCTTGCTCGGCTACCCCCTCACCAAGCTCAATGGCATGCGCCACGTGTACGAGTACTACCTCGGCGGATGGCGCAACAAGACGCCCGAGGAGACCCTGGCCGACATCCATCTGCGGAAGCCCTACGACAACGACAACTGCCGCCAGTGCCACACGGGCACCCTCCCCGACTGGGCCCTCATCCCCGAGCACGCCGCCCTCGAAGAGGAGCTGCAGAGCAACCAGGTCAGCTGCTCGAGTGGCGGCTGTCACGGCTACGCTCACCCCTTCAGCAAACCCGATGGCGCATCGGCCACCGGTCTGCCCCCGAGCGCGCTCACCGACGAAGGGGTCGAGTCCGGATTGCCGGAAGCGGCCCGCCAGAAGCTCCGCGAGGCCCGTCGGCAACGTGCCGAGCGCGAAGCGGCCATCGAGCGCGAGGCGCGTCAGGCCGTCGAGAAGAAGCGCGAGGCCGCGCGCGACGCGGCGCAGGAGCGTCAGGCCACACCCGCAGGGTCGGCCACGGCTCCGCCGGCATCCACGGGAGGTGCACCGTGAACCTCCGTCGTTTGGTGACGCGCTGGTCGCCCAACAAGCTCATCAAGATCGCGTGCTGGCTCGCCATCCCCGCGCTGCTGATGATGGCCTGGTCGGTCATGGTGCCCACCGTGGTGCCGGTATTGCTCGGCATGAGTCTGGGCCAAGGCCTCGGTGTTCTCGCCTTTCTCTGCTACCTGCTCGCGGTCCTGTCCGACACGTGGCGCCAAAACGAAGCGTCGCGAGAAGAGTGAGCCGACGCGAGAGCTCTACTTCTCGGGCGAGGGCGGGTCTTGGTCGACACTGAGGCCCTCGTCGTCTGGGAGGTCGACCGCCACCGCCTCGAAGCGCATTACGTAGCGTTGGCCTTGGACCATGCGCATGGCGAAGACGGGTTCGTGGCTCTTGCGCCCTGCGAGCGGTCGCTTCAGAGGCGGTCCCGGAATGACCATGGTGCCCTTCTCATGGCCGGGCTCGTAGACGAACGAGCCCGCCTCCGAGCCCGTCGAGGCGACGACCTCCCAATCGAGGATGATGTGGTCGAGCCCCGGAGGACACTTCGTCAGGGCTTTCCCGAGGTGAAACTGGGGGTACACCCGTTCGGGCCAGGCGCTGTGAAGGGTGACGTTCGAACCCGAGATGTCCGCCGTGACGTCGCGCGGCAAGACGAGGGTGCCGTCGAGGTCGAGCTCGCAGTGGGGCAACGACCCCAGGTCCCAGCTCGCCCGCTGGTAAGTGCTGGACAACGGCCGCAGGGTCTTCTCTCGCCAATAGAGCAGATAGCGGTGCGGTAGCGCGGGCTTGGCGCCGGATTCGATGGCGTGAGCCAGCTCGATGACGTCGCGCTGCGTCTCGTACCAGCGGACCCAGCTAGCGGCGTCCTGTCGAGCGTAGCCCTCATAGTGCGACGCGATCTCCGCATGGAGAGGTCGCTCTCGCGGGTAGCGGTGGAACAGAAAGAAGACCAAGTTTCGGTCGATGAGCTCGCCTTCGAGAACCTCCTCGATGCGCTGGTCGACGCGTCGCCAGGTGTCGGCGGGGAGCATGCCGGCGGCGACGTGCGCGTCGATGTCGTCCAGCGCCATCAGCATGTGGGAGCGTCGGCCGATCGTCATCGTCAGCGCATCGCGCAGTCCATCGTCTAGTGCAGCGTGGGTATGAACCACGCTGGTCGACAGCAGGGTGACCCGTGGGTTGACTATGGCGAGAGGGACGGGCACGACCTGGTTGTGGCCGATGCGTCTGAAGTAGCCGTGGTTGTCGAGCAGTGAGCCCGAGACTCGGGTGAGGGCGAGATGGTCGAAGATGTATACGCGTGCGGGGTCACTCGCGTAGCGGAGTTGCCCGATGGCATTGGCGACCACGCCCACCGGTCGCCCGACGCGCTCCGCGTAGGCTGTCAGGGCGCTTCCCTCGCGCGCCCAAGGGTCGAGGTTCTCCCCCGCCCAGACGCTGAGATTGCGATTGCGCTGGGCATAGACGTGCCGCTCGACCCCAATCCGGAAGTAGAAGTGCACCCTCTGCGAATGGGGTTGGCTGAGGAGCGCCGTGGCCCCGAGGCCCATCGCTCCCGCCACCAGGACGGCGCTGCGGTGCCGCCAGGCCGACCCGTGCCCCAAGAGAGAGCCCCCGGCGTCGACCGCTGTGAGTACGCCCAGCACCGTGGGCGCGAGGAAGAAGCGCCCGTGCATGAAGTCCCCGCCCGCGGCGTAGACGTAGGCCAGCAGCGCCACGGTGGAGGTCGCCCCGAAGAGATGGACGGACGCGATGCCTGCCGGACGTCGGCGTCGGACCCAGCCGAGCAGGGTCCCACCGGCGAGCCAAAGCGACACGAGCCCCAGGGCCACGACCATCGCGTTGAGGTGGGGATAGCTGAGCGCGAACTCTTCGAAGTAGAAGCGGCCCCTCCCGTAGCTGGAGGAGACGAGCTTCACGAAGGCGGTGTTGGGCAAGACGCTGCCGAAGCACAGCCACCGGAGCAGCGCCATCCCGAGGGGCACGCTCGCGGCGACCATTAGGGGTCGGCGGGCGCGGACGGCGGCCATCCAGACGATGTAGAGACCGAGCGCGGTCCCGAGCTCCGGTCGGGCGAAGGGCGCGAGGCCGAAGACCACGGCGGTGCTGGTCGCGCGGGGGCGATGGCCCAATCGCGTATACATCAGCACGACGAGGAGCAGGATGAGCGGCGTCTCGAGTCCCGACGACGAGAACGACACCACGAAGGGCGTGAAGAAGATCGCCGCCACTGCGAGCGCGTAGCGCCACTGGCCCTCGAGGATAGGACGCGCCACCAGCCAGTAGGCGCTGCCACAGCACGCCCACGACAGCATGAAGCAGGCCTCCCGTGGGGTGAGAAAGAAGAAGACGGCCCGGCTGATGCAGAGCGCCAAGAGCCAAACGAAGCTGGTGGCCGCGTCGATGGGCTCGCCGAGATTGAACGACAGCTCGCCGTGTTCGAAGAGGTTGCGGACGTAGCAGAGGTAGATCCAGCCGTCGTCCGCGATCCACTTCGTCTTCCACAGGAGGAAGGCGTAGAGAAACGCCCCCGAGGCGATGAGGACCAGGGCGCAGCTTCGGTCGCGGCCGAGGCGAGGTGAGGTCGAGGCAGTCATGCCGAGGGCGGCGCCGGCCTCACCTCGTCGATGACCTCGTTCCACCGGGCGAGGAATCTCGCGCGGCTGAACCGCTCGACCGACGCCGGTGCGCGCGCGCTCGTCCGCTGGAGCAGAGATGAGTCGTCGAGCAGCCGGCGCAAACCCGCCGCGTAGGCTTCGACGCCACCAGCGCGGTCGGCCATCACGCCGTTGTCGCCGTCGAACACGAATTCGTTTACGCCGGGACAGTCTGCGAAGGCGACCACGGGAAGACCACAGTGCAGCGCCTCGGCGACCGAGAGCCCGAAGCCCTCGTAGAGGGCGGGGTGCGCGAAGACGCTCGCATTGAGGTAGGACCGCTTCATGTTCTTCTCGTGTCCCATCAGCGCGACGACGTCGGCCAACCCGTGCTCGCGTATGCGTCGGTCGAGCCGCCCCCGCTCGGGACCGTCACCATAGATCTCGACGCGCCACTGGGGGAAGTCGTTGGCGAGATGCGCCCATGCATCGACGAGGGTGAGGTAGTTCTTCACTTCGGCCAGCCGGCCCGCGGCCATCACCACGGGGGGGCGCTCGGCGGGGAGAACGACGTCGTCGAGCTCGGCCGACACGTAATTCGGAATCGCGATGACCCGACTTCGAATGTCGGGCGGGAACCAGTCGGCGAAGGTCGGAAACAAGACGTGCACGCGCGCCGCGCGGCGCAACATCGCGAGCCGGAGCTTCTTGTCGATGGGGTTCTGGTCCCATCGCGCGGGATCGACGAAGTCCCTCTCCGGGACGTTGTGGTTGGTGGGGATGACGGGCACCCCCGCGAGGCTTCCCGCGACGAGGCTCACCGTATTGGCGGGCGGCAAGAAGGAGATGACCAGGTCGGGGCGCCCCTCCGCGAGGGCCGCAGTCAGGCTGCGCACGAAGTAGCCGTTCTTGGCGAGCCAGGCCGCAGGCGCGAACGCGGAGAGCTGGGGATAGGGCTTCGCGAGCGCGTCGAGCACGCGGTACGGCAGGACGCGGCGTGCTTCGCGGCGGTAGAGGTT
>JGI12210J13797_10344156_pt1 | contig 11894 bp, 8 predicted proteins | sample ElkSlonscriptome_3_FD_13797 | JGI IMG/M metagenome (IMG submission 13797) | reverse complement strand
GGCGGATCCCCGCTGCCACGGGATGGCTGTCGAACCCGACGCCCGGGGCCGAGTCGAACCCCGCAGCGTCGCCCTCCCCGTCCCAGGCACTGGCCTCACCCTGCACCGGCATCATGGCAGCTCTCAACTCCTCCACCGGCGACTGGGCCGCGACGACCCTCAGATCCATCTGGAATGGGAGGGTCCAGCCCGCGAGGTCGTAGGGCTGGTCCGGGGGGCCCTCCGGATACTGCCGAAGGTCGGGATACTCCTGGGTATCGAAGAGCTGTCGCACGAAGTTCGCGAAGGGCTGATCCATGGGGATCACCCAGGTCCCTTCCGGATGGGTCACGCCTTCGAACTCCACCGGCGCCGTGAGCTGATCGATCTCGATTCCGTTGAAGGCCAGCCTCCGGAGGAGCTCCACCGCCGCCACGGGATCCCGCTGGGCCTGGGGGACGAAGTACGCGTAGGGAGGCTCCTCCAGACCCTCCGCCACGATGTCGCGCCCCGCCTGATAGCGATTGTACAGGAGGTCGTATCGGTACTTCGCCGCGAAATCCAACACGGAGAAGGAGGCGGTGAGCATGTAGTCGACGGCGTCACCGATGCGCCACCACCCGCCCTCCCACGGCGAGGAGTACAGCGATCGAGGCCGGAGCTCCCGCTCGTCGGAGGGGAAGTCACCCAGGGTGTAGAAGTGGGGCGTGGCGTAGCGGTAGAGCGCGGTCTCCGTGAGGAACGACGCCACGTTGTGGAAGTTGTTGGCGTGGTCCATGAAGCCCGGGTACCAGTTGTCGAAGCCGGTCCCCATGTGGGTCGCTCCCTTCTGCCCCCGCTCCTCCAGCGCCTGGGACATGGCCATCCCCATGAGGTTCACGGTGCGCCACATCAGGGGGTGGACCCGGGGGGAGACGGGCTCGGCGAAGGGGGGGATCCAGATCCGCGTGGGAAAGGGCGAGGTCTGGTGGTGGTTGTAGAGGACCTGGGGCTCCCAGCCTCGGGCCACCCGGGTCACGACTCGGCTCTCGATCATGTTGATCATGTAGCCGTCCCGGTTGTTGTCGTGCCCGATGTACTTCTGGTAGAGGAAGGGGGTCGGCGAGACCTCGTAGGGCGTGCCCACATTTCCCGCGTACCACTCCGCGACCAGGGTCTGGCCGTCGGGATTGATGGACGGCCACAAGAGGAGGATGACCTCGTCCAGGATGGCCGCCACCTCGGGATCGTCGTCCCCGGTCGCCAGGTCGTAGGCGAGCTGGATGGTGTGCTGCGCGTGGGCGACCTCGGTAGCGTGGAGTCCGCCGTCGATCCAGACGAGGGCCTTCCCTTCTCGGGCCAGGGCCCGGGCCTCGTCGTCGCTGAGCCCCCGAGGGTCCGCGAGCCGTCGCGCAATCTCCCGGTGCCGTTCCAGGTTCCGGAGGTTTTCCGCGGATGAGATGAAGGCCACGGTCATCGGTCGGCCGAACGACGTCTCTCCCACGTCTCTGAGCTCGACCCGGTCCGAAGCGGTCGCCAGGGCACGGAAGTACTCCAGGGACTCCTCGTACGTCGCAAGCTCGAAGTCCGCACCGACCTCGAAGCCAAGGACCGACTCCGGCGTGGGCACGGACTGGGACTGAGCCGGGACGGCCGCGGCCCAGACCAGGAGGGCCGCAACGAAGGGTGCGCGGCAGCGAGACTGCGTCGAGTTGAACAACGGCTTCATGAGGCGCGAGTGGGACAGGAAATCTGGGGACGGGGCAGCCGCGTAAGGTGGATCTCCGCCGGCCCCAGGGCCAGAGGTGCCGTCAGGCCATACGGAGCGAGGGAGTCCGGGGCAGAGGCACCTCCGGACGTCCGACACACGACGAGAGAGCCCGCCCCCCTCCCTCAGTTCCAGTCGAGGCGGTACTCCCCCCGGATCTCGAGCTCGTCGACGTCGTCGTCGTCTCCCCAGTCCTCGCCGCCCTCGTCTTCATCTTCCTCGTCGTCGTCATCATCCCAATCGTCGTCGTCCTCCTCGTCGTCGTCGTCCCAGTCGTCGTCATCCTCCTCCCAGTCGTCCTCGTCCAGCTCGTCCTCGTCCACCTCGTCGTCGTCCCACTCCTCGTCCTCATCGGAATCGGCGGCCAACAGGACCTCCTGGAGCGGCTCTGGGGCCTCTTCTGCCAAGGATCCACGGGTCTGGAGCGTCATGGTCCTGATCTCCTCCTCGGGTACAGAACGGAGAGCGTGCCGCGGCGGGGGGCCCGCTCGTTCAGGCAACGTTGGATCGCAGTGAGGTGCGGTGTCAAGAACTCCCGGATGCACCCTCCCGGGCGTCCCGCTGGACCTGTCCCAGGGCCTGCTTGAGGAGGATCGGTCCGCCCAGGATGTTGACGATGATGATGGCCATGGCCAACGAGACTACGCCGTCGCCGATGCTCGGGAAGGCTTCTTCGATGGAGAGGATCAGCAGAAGGCTCACGCCCCCCTGAGAGACGAGCCCCTTCCACCCCAGCGTGCGGACGGATTCCGAGGCACCCCCGCGGCTGGAACCAAACCGGGCGCCGAGCCATGTGAACCCCACCCGGCCGGCGAAGAGCAGGAGAGCGGCGAGCCAGAACTCCGGGATCGCCGACAGGTCCAGGTCCGCCCCGGCGATGGCGAAGAAGAAGGCGAAGATGATGACGGAGACGGCCTCGATCCCCCGGATCATCCGGTCCCCTGCAGGGGAGAGGTTCTCGATCACGAACCCCGCCGCCACCGCCGCCAGGAGGAGTTCGAGGTGCAGGCGTTCCGAGATCACCACCAACAGATACGCGAAGAGGAAGGTGGCGAAGGGTGGCCGCGGCTTATCGTCCTCGTTTCCCAGGTAGAGGGAAAACACCCATCCGAGAAGCGCTCCGATCACCGCCGCCCCACCGACGTGCTGGGCAAGCTCCACGAAGACGTGCGGGCTGAAGGACTCCTCGGGCTGCAGCAGGGGTGCGACCAGGCTGAGCGTCAGGGTGAAGAGGACGATGACCAGGACGTCCTTCACGATCGTGACGCCCAGGACCACGTCGGTGAACTCCCCCTTTGAGTCCGACTCCTCGATGACGGCCACCGTGAGGTCCGGAGACGAGTTGGCCATCCAGACCCCCAGGAGGGCCGCGACCCCGATGGTCACGGGCCAAGCCGCTTCCGCCAGGAAGGGGATCGTGGGTCGAAGCACCGCCACGGCCCCCCCCATCCCGATCCACACCACCGCCGTCACCGCCAGGGTGATCCAGAGGATCGACCGGGCCTGGGCCCGCATGGCGCCCACCTTGAGCTCGCCACCGGCCAGGAGGGCGATCAGCGCCAGAGCGAAGTCGTCGATCAGATGGAGTTCTTCCATCGCCGACGCCGGCAGGATTCCCAGGACCGACGGGCCGGCAAGGATCCCCACCAGCAGGAACCCCGTGAGGCGTGGAAGCCCCGCCGCCGAGGCGAGTCCTCCTCCGAGTGTTGCGGCCAGGAGGACGAACCCGGTGAGGATGGTGAGCTGGCCTCCCTCGAAGCTCGGGGCGGCGAAGCTCATCGTGCCCCAGGTCACCACCATCACCAGGACCAGCGTCAGCCCTAGGCTGACGACCCGGAGAGACGTGGGAAGACCGGTGACGCGGGATCGGTTCGGAGCGGACATGAGAGAGGGAGCTGGACGGCTCTGGAGGACGGAGCTGGACGGCTCTGGAGGACAGCGGGTCGCGCACGATTGCGCCGCCGGGGTCCAGCACCGAGGTGGAGTGGCGAAGGTGACACGCAGCGGAGCACCCGGACCGCCCCCTGCCTTTCGCACGATCGTGCGGCGACCGAACATACACGGTCACCCCGGAACCCCGTCAAACCAACCTCGATCGTGCCCGCCGACTCCAATCCCGAACCGCTGCGCATCCCGACCACGGGGTCCTTCGCTCAGCGGGTGTACGCCGTGGTCCGTCAGATCCCGGAGGGGCGGGTCACCTCGTACGGCGCCGTAGCGGCTCTCGTCGGGTCTCCTCGGGCGGCCCGGGGCGTGGGCGCAGCGCTGAACGGTCTCCTGCCAGGCGAGGACGACGTGCCGTGGTGGCGGGTGGCGAACCGCGTCGGGGCGCTGAGCATCCCTGCCGACCTCGGGCTCCGAACCCTCCAGCGCACCCTCCTGGAGGCCGAGGGCGTGACCTTCCGGGAGTCCGGGCAGGTCGACCTGGACCGGCACGCCTGGGACGCCTTCGAGGAGGACGAAGCTTGAGCTGGGGTTGGCGGATCACCCTGGCCTCCTTGGACCGGCTCCCCCAGGGCGCCCTGAGTCGAGCCCTCGGATGGCTCGCCGACCGGCCCATCCCCCCATCCCTCCGCCCACTGGTCCTGGGCACCTTCGTGCGACTCACCGGCATTCGCATGGACGAGGCGGCCCGGCCCACGGACTCCTTCGGGTCCGTGAACGAGCTCTTCGTCCGCCGACTCGCCCCGGGAGCACGAAGCTGGCCCGAGGATCCCACCGTCCTTTCCTCTCCTGTCGACGGGGTGGTGGGGTTCTGTGGGCGTGTCGAGGACGGGACACTGCTCCAGGCGAAGGGCATCGCATACACCGCCGAAGAGATCCTGGGAGAGCCCGGCGCCGGGGATCGCTACGAGGGCGGCCTCTTCATGACCCTGTACCTCTCTCCTCGCCACTACCACCGGATCCACACACCCGTCCCTGGCCAGGTGGTCCGGGCCCGGCACGTTCCCGGGCACCTCATGCCGGTGAACGAGCCGGCGGTTCAGACGGTGGATCGGCTCTTTGCAACCAACGAACGCCTCATCGCGGAGCTGGATTCGGCGGCGGGACGACTCGCCGTCGTGGCGGTGGGCGCCACCAACGTCGGGCGGATCTCCGCCGCCTTCGATCCGGCGTGGGCCGGGGGACGGGGAGGATCCGTGACGAACCGGGCCTCCCCTCTGGACCCGGTGAGAGATTACCCTGAAGGGGTCCCGGTGCAGGCCGGGGCCGAGATCATGGCCTTCCACCTCGGGTCGACCGTCGTCCTGCTGACCGAACCGGGATTGGATCCATCCCCGGCGCTGGTCCCGGGGCGGGAGGTCCTCGTAGGAACTCCTTTGGCTCGCCTTTCGTCTCTTCCCCAAAACCGGAAGCCCGAGTGACTTCGAACGACAACCCCCTCCTCTTCGAAGGCGCCCGCATCCCGTTCCATCGCATCCGGGCCGTGCACGTCGAGCCCGGAATACGCACGGTGCTGGCCGAAGGCGAACGTCGCATCGAGGCGATCGCCACCGACCCGGAACCCCCGACGTGGAACAACCTCATGGAGGCCCTCGACGCCACGGGTCGTTGGGTCGGGGAGCGAACGACCCCTGTGAGTCATCTCGTGGCGGTGGCGGAGACGCCCGAGCTTCGGGCCGCGTACAATGGGGTCCTTCCCGAGATCTCTTCGTTCTGGACCCGGGTGTCGACCCACCAGGGCCTATGGGCGCGGGTGAAGGCGTACGCGGAGACCGACGAGGCGGTGGCCCTGGGCCCGCTCCGGGCGCGGCATCTGGAGAAGACGATCCGGGCCTTCCGACGCTCCGGTGCCGACCTGCCGGAAGAGGGCCGAGCTCGCCTCGAGGAGCTGAAGGTCGAGATGAGTGGATTGACGCAGCGGTTCAGCGAGAACGTCCTGGACGCCACCGCTGCCTTCGAGCTCCACATCGAGGACGAAGGCCGACTGTCCGGCATCCCGGATTCCCCCAAGGACCGGTACCGGGAGGCCGCTCGAGAACGGGATCTGAGCGGTTGGCTCCTGACGCTGGACTACCCCGCCGTCGAGCCGGTCCTCAAGTACGGCCGGGACCGGGAACTGAGGAAGGAGATCTACCAGGCCTACACGACGCGCTGCCGGGACGGAGACTTCGACAACCGGGATCTGATCCTCGAGATCCTGGCGCTCCGGCAGGAGCTCTCCGACCTCCTGGGCTACCCCAGCTACCCGGACTACGTCCTGGAAGAGCGCATGGCCCGCTCCGGCGACCGGGCCCGGGAATTCGAAGAGGATCTCGCCGAGAAGACCCGTCCCTTCTGGGAGGCGGACGTTGCGGCGCTACAGGAGCACGCGGGCACACTGGGGATGGACCGTCTCCGGCCGTGGGACGTGAGCTTCGTCGCGGAGCACCTTCGCAAGGAACGATACGCCATCGACGACGAGCTCCTTCGGCCCTACTTCCCCCTGGCCAGAGTCGAGGCCGGGCTCTTCGAGATCGCGAGTCGGGTGTTCGGAATCCACGTCGAGGAGCGCACGATCGAAGAGGTCTGGCACCCCGACGTCCGCTACTACGAGTTGACCCACGAGGACGGCACGCAGCTCGGTGGCTTCTACACGGACTGGTTCCCCCGGAAGGAGAAGCGGCAGGGCGCCTGGATGAACGACTTCATCTCCGGCGGACCTCGTGAGGACGGTGGCTTCGACCCTCACCTGGGGACGATCTGCGGCAACTTCACCCCCCCGGAGGCGGGCCGCCCGGCCCTCCTGAACCACCGGGAGGTGCAGACCCTCTTCCACGAGTTCGGTCACCTCCTCCACCACTGCACCTCCCGAGTCCCGGTCCGGGCCCTGGGAGGCCTGAATGTGGCGTGGGACTGGGTCGAACTCCCGAGTCAGATCATGGAGAACTGGACCTGGGAGAGAGAGGCGCTGAATCTCTTCGCCCGACACTGGGAGACGGACGAGCCCCTCCCCGACGAGCTCTACCAGAGGATGGTGGCAGCACGGCGCTTCATGCGGGGGTGGGGTCAGATGCGGCAGCTCTCGTTCGGGACCGTGGACCTGGCACTCCACACCGAATTCGCGCCCCGAGCCGCCGAGGCGTCGGCACACGACGCCATGACCTTCGGTCGCGCTCAATTCCTGCCCTTCAGCGTCGACGGCGAGTTCGCCGACCACCACGTCCTCACCTCCTTCTCCCACCTGTTTTCCGGCGGCTACGCAGCGGGCTACTACAGCTACCTGTGGTCCGAGGTCCTCGACGCCGATGCCTTCGGTCGCTTCCAGCGGGAGGGGATCTTCAACCGGCAGACCGGCCAGGATTACGTGGACTCAATCCTCAGCCGGGGTGACAGCGAGGCTCCGGAGGAGCTGTTCCGCCAATTCGTGGGCCGTGACCCGGATCCCGACGCCTTGATCCGCAGAAACCTGGGAACCACGGCAGCGTAAGATCCGACGCTTCCAGCGCACCGGAGAACCACATGCGAACCTCATCGACACTCGTACTGCTCACCCTTGCACTCGGCCTCACGGCGTGTGACCGGACGGGTGCGTACGGCGATGCCTCCAGCATCATCCTGGGCGCGGACCCGGAGTTGTGGGCCGAGGTCCAGGAGCAGGTCCTGGCCAGCCTCGAGCCGACCATTCAGACGGTGCGTGAGGAACGGACCTTCACCGTCACCCACCAGAATCCTCGTGAAGCGGATTGGGGCCGGCTCCGGCAGTTCAAGCAGATGCTCGTCGTGGGCACTGCCGACGACCCCTGGGTCGAGGAAGCGCTGGGTCGCGCCCGAGGCTCCGACGAGGCGTCTCCGCCTGAGATCCTCCAGGCCCGGGACGTGTGGGCCCGAGCCCAGCTCGTCACGATCCTCCTCCTCCCAGAGGGTGGGCGGGCCGAGGCCCTGCAGAGCCTCCTCCCGGAGCTCCAGCAGATCTACGATCGACAGTTCCGGCAGCTGGCCATGGACCGGATGTACATCACGGGCCGGGACAGCGCCCTCGCCGACACGCTTCGGACCGAGGCCGGCTTCTCGCTCCTCTTGCCCAGGGTCTACTACTGGGACCATCAGGACTCGGTCTACCTGTTTCGGAACGACAACCCGGATCCGTCCGAGCTGATCCGGCAGCTGGCGGTGACCTGGAGGAGCCCGATTCCAGAGGATCTCGAGGGAGAGGAGATCCTCGAATGGCGTCGGGAGCTGGCCGCAGGGCACTACTCGGAGCCCCAACAGGTCGACCTGACCGACGTCGCCGCCGGGCCCTTCGACTACCGGGGATACAGCGCCTATCAGGTGCAGGCGGTGTGGCAGAATACCCCTGAGGCGAACTGGCCCGCAGGCGGGCCCTTCATCCTCCGCTCCGTGGCCTGTCCCGACCAGGATCGACTCTACCTCCTGGATGCGTGGCTCTACGCGCCGGGGAAGGAGAAGTACCAATACATGATCCAGCTCGAGACCATCCTGGACTCCTTCTCCTGCGCAAGCTGACCCGTCAGCCCAGGGTGGGTGGCCCCGCTCCCGGCCCCTGAACGGCGTGGACAGACTCGGCCTCCCCCTCGTCTGGACCGGGACGCTCCTGCTCACCCTGGCGTACGGGTTCGCCCTCGTCCCCGGGGACCCTCCACCGTGGTCGTCCGTCGCCCTGGCCTGGGGCACAGGTGCCCTCCTGGCAGGGCTCCTCTTCCTGGGCGCCACCCGCGCGGAGGGCCTCGCCACCCCTGTGGCACTCCTCTTCGTAGGGATCGGCCTCTGGGTCGCCGGAGGCCTCTCGATCCTCCTGGCCGTGCCGGGGCTCGACGCTGCCGACGCGCCTCTCTTCCTCGGTCTCCCCAGGCGCGCCGCCTTCCTCCTCCTCGGCGTCGGGGTGGCGCCGGGCCTGGTGGTCCCCGTGGCCTACGGCGTCCTCTTCGAGCGGCATGCCCTGGGCTCCGACGACCTGGAGCGGCTCCGCCGGGTCGCCCGGGAGGTGGCCGATGAGGTGGCCATGGCCCCGTACGGCGGAGAGGTGACCGATGAGGCGACGACTGCACGGCCCGGCGGGTCGTTGACCCCGGAGGCTCGGGAGGCCCGAAGCGCCGACGGAGGGAGCCCATGACCCTCCCCGTGCAGGAGGCGATGGTCCCCCCGCACGCTCGGCCCACCGTGATCGGCGTAGCGGCGATCTACCTCCTGGTCGTGGCGGGAATTGCGGTCTGGGCCAGCCGGACGACCCGAACGCCCGACGACTTCTTCCTCGCTGGCAAGGGCATCGGCCTCCTGGCCCTGACCTTCGCGGCCCTGGCCTCCACCTTCTCGAGCTTCACCTTTCTCGGGGGGCCGAGCCTGCTCTACCTGGTGGGCCTGGGAGCCATGATGTTCGTGCTTCCCGCCACTCTGACGAACGCTCTGTCGGCGTGGGTCCTGGCGAAGCGCTTGAGGCTGATAGCCGAAGTACGCCCGGTCCTGACCCTCCCCGACGTGGTCGGCCTCCGCTACGGATCCCGGCTGGCTCAGGGGCTGTGCGCCGTCGCCATCCTCCTTGGGGTGGTGGGCTACATGGCGACGCAGGTCGCGGGGTTGGGTGTCCTCCTCGACGCGGTCTTCCAGACCGGGTACGGGTGGGGGATCTGGATCGGCACCGGGGTCGTACTGGCCTACGCCGTGGCCGGGGGGATCAAGGCGGGCATCTACACCGACCTCGCCCAGGGCGCCCTGATGGCGGTGGCCTCGGCCCTGGTCTTCCTATACGTCCTCGACGTCGGCGACGGGATGGCGGGGCTGAGCCGGACGATCCTGGCCGCGGAACCGGAGTTCCTGTCCCCGTGGGGGAGCTACACCCCTTTGGCCGCCGTCTCGCTCTACTTCGTCTTCAGCGTCGGTGTCCTGGGCCAGCCCCATGTGATGCACAAATTCTTCATGATCAAGGAGCCCCTGCGGCTCAGGTGGTACCCGCTCCTGGTGACGGTAGCGATGGTCACCGTCATCCTGATCATGTTCGGGATCGGGGTGGCGGTGAAGGCCATGGTCCTGGACGGGACGCTTCCCGCCGTCGTCGACCCGGACAACGTGGCGCCGCTGTTCCTGATCGAGCGTACGCCGGTGATCCTCGCCGCAGTGGTCTTCAGCGGGATCGCTGCGGCGGTCATGAGTAGCGTGGACTCCTTCGTGAACGTGGGCGCCGCGGCCCTGACCCACGACCTGCCCGTGGCCCTCGGCCGTCCGATTCAGGACGAGCTGCGCTGGGGCCGAATCGCCACCGTGGCTCTCGCCGTCTCCGCGGCCCTCACCGCCTGGCTCTCCAACGCCCTGGTCGTCTTTCTGGGGATCTTCGGATATGGACTCTTCGCCTCGACGCTGGTCCCTGTGCTGGCCCTGGGGCTGAACTGGAAGCGGGCCACACGGGCCGGCGCGGTGGCCTCCCTCGGTGCGGGGCTCGTCACAACGCTGGGCCTCGAGCTCCTGGCGCTGATGGGTGTCTTCTCACTCCCCGCCGGCGTCACCGCGGCTGCTCTGGCCATGGTCGTCTCCTTCCTCGCCTTCCTCGGCGTCTCGAGCCTCACCCATGACGGCCAGACCGACGAGCTCGAGCGGGATCTCCAGCTGGCGCTCACGCTGTAGCGAGGGCCGGAAACCCCTGATCCTCCCCTCCCGTACGGCGGCGGGAGGGTCGATGACGACGATGACCGGGGGGGGTATGCTGGATTCAGGGTTCGATACGGGGCGGGACTTCCTCCGCGGGGCACGTATCGCCCTCCGGAAGCTCATGCGGACTCCGCTCTTCACTACGACGGCCCTGGTCACCCTCGCCGCGGGGATCGGTGCGAACACCGCCATCTTCAGCGTGGTGAAGGCGGTGCTTCTGGACCCCCTTCCCTTCGAGGACCCTGACGGCCTCGTCGCCCTCTGGCACGAGGCCCCCGGGCTCGACTTCGACCAGCTGAACCAGTCCCCGGCAACCTACCTCACGTACCGGTCGGACTCGGAGCTGGTGGAGGACATCGCCCTATGGGACAACTCCGCCGTCCAGGTGACGGGTGCGGAGCAGCCCGAACAGCTCCCTGCGATGATGGTCACCGACGCCTTCTTCCCCCTTCTGGGGATCCAGGCCCAGTTGGGCCGCGTGATCACACCGGCGGACGACCAGCCCGCCGCCCCGCGAACCGTGATGATCTCGAACGACTATTGGCAGCGGAGCTTCGGGGGCGATGCCGCCGTGGTCGGTCGTACGCTGTCCGTCAACGGGAATCCCGCCGAGATCATTGGCGTACTGCCCGAGGGGTTCCGTTTCCTGCGGTGGAGCCCTGACGTGATCTTCCCGGCCCGCTTCGATCCGGCGGAGGTCATCATGGGACAGTTCTCCTACCAGGCCTTCGCCCGACTGCGACCCGGCGTCACCCCAGAGCGGCTGATCCTGGAGCTGGATCGACTCCTCCCGGTGGCGGTGGAACGCTACCCAGGGCCCGTGAGCATGTCCATGCTCGAGCAGGCCCGAATGGCCAACACGATCTGGTCGCTGAAGGAGGACCTCGTCGGGGACGTCCGCACGGTCCTCTGGGTCCTCCTGGGTACGGTGGCCATGGTCCTGCTGATCGCCAGCGCCAATGTGGCCAACCTCTTCCTGGTCCGGGCGGAAGGCCGGGTCCGACAGGTGGCGCTTCGGAAGGCGCTGGGGGCGGATCGGGGACGAATCGCCCGGAACTTCCTGTCCGAGAGCGTGCTCCTCGGCGTCCTCGGTGGCGTACTGGGAACCGCTCTCGCCGCGCTGGGGCTCCAGGCGCTGCTGGCGATGGCTCCGGATCAGCTCCCTCGCCTCGAGGCCGTGGGAATCGACACGACGGTGCTAGCCTTCACCCTGGTGATCTCCGTCCTCTCCGGGGTCCTGTTCGGGCTCGTTCCCCTGTGGCGCTACGGCAGGCCCGACCTCGTCACCACCCTCAAGGAGGGTGGCCGGGGAGGCCAGGGGAAGGAACGCCATCGGGCCAGAAACACCCTCGTGGTGGCCCAGGTGGCCCTGGCCCTCGTCCTCCTGATCGGCTCGGGCCTGATGATCCGTAGCTTTCAGGCTCTCCGAGGCGTCGATCCCGGGTTCGTGGAGCCCGAGCAGGTCATGACCTTCCGGGTCTTTGTCCCCGGGACGGTGATCGAGGATCCCGAGGCAGTGGCTGTCGCACACGAACAGATCCTGGCGAATCTGCAGGCCATCCCCGGTGTGATTTCAGCCGGCGCATCT
>JGI12210J13797_10867642_pt1 | contig 11899 bp, 13 predicted proteins | sample ElkSlonscriptome_3_FD_13797 | JGI IMG/M metagenome (IMG submission 13797) | reverse complement strand
CACCAGCAGAGCCATTAGAAGACGCGCCACCGGAAGAGCCGCCCACCTCAGAGCAGCCATCGCTACAGGACGCGCCGGAGCCAAGCCCGCAGCCCCAGGAGCCACAAGCTCCACAGGACACAGCCCCACAGGATGCAGTTCCACAGAATGCAGTCCCACAGGATGCAGTTCCACAGAATGCAGTCCCACAGCCGCAAGCACCGGCTGAGCCAGCGCCCCAGCCTCAGCCAGAAGCAGCGCCCCAGCCAGAGGCACCGCCAGCAGAGCCCGACAGCCCTGCGGTCAATTGAGCAAACCGTTTGCTAAAAGCGTCGTAGGACTCGCGAGATAATGCGCTCAATTTGGATGGTGCTCGCACCGATTGTTCTCCTAGTTTTCGTCACGGTCGCTGTTGGCGTTCCCCCAGCCCAGGCTCGATTGATGCAGGAAACCCTTGCCTCCGGAGAAGAGCTGTACAAGTCCCTGCGATCGCTTCAGGATAACCATGGCTATAGCTGGCAGCTGATTGCGTTCAAAACCGCCTCTGCAGACCGGGCCTATTTGAGACTTGTTGGCTTCCCATCAGTGCCGCCAATCAATCACCAAGCGCCGCTGCTCGTGCAACCTAGATCGTTCGCGGCCAGCCTACACCCCGTCGCCGTCCCCGACCAAACGCCACAATTTGGCCAGGGCAGCCCGCCAGCGACGGTAGCACAGTATGCCCTTGGGGCTATTCTTGAGGCAGGAGCCAAAACAAAAGCTAACCCAGAACCAAAGCCCGCCAGGATAACGCTTATTGTTCCGGCTCAAAGCCATCAGGGGGACAGCAGCAGCGACCTGCACATTCCCAAAAGCGTTGTGGTGGAATGGTGGGCTATCCTAGGATGTGAGGCTGCGGTATGCCGGTTCGATCCCGTTTAGCGTCAAGGCAAATGCAGGCTGTCTTCCTTGCCGATTCAGCGGCGGGCGATACCGCTCTGAATCTTTGCGTTCGCATCGCTCCCCCTTAAATCATAATGTGCCCATCACATCCGGGTGGCTGCGCTAACCCGGCGAAGAATCAGGAGCCGCCCCATCTGCCGGTAAACTAGCTGCTGACGATTTCATATATGACTACCCATCGACCTTTTTACGCTTCCGGGCTTGCTGCCAGCGGAGCAGCTGCTATGCTGACGCTTTTCAACGCAGCAGTTCCCGACGTCTTGTTTGGCCCTCAACCTGCGGCAGCGCAGTCGAGCCCATCGGATGAATCAGTTCGAATTCAGGTCTATAGCCAGGCCAGTCCCGCTGTAGTCTCTATTGAGGCTGCAGATCGAAGGTCCGGTAGCGGCAGCATCATTAGCTCAGATGGCCTTGTTCTGACCAATGCCCATGTCGTTGCCGGAAGCCGCACAGCAATCGTTGCCCTAGAAGATGGACGCCGATTTGAGGGCGATGTCATTGCCTTTGGTGACCCTGGCCTAGACCTGGCAGCGATTCAGCTGCGGAACGTGAGCGACCTGCCCTCTATTACCTTGGCAACATCCAATATCAGCGTGGGGCAAAATGCCTATGCCATCGGTAATCCCTTCGGTCAGTTTCAAGGAACCCTCACGGTAGGCATTATTAGCCGCATCGACCGCGATCGCGGCCTGATTCAAACGGACGCTGCTATCAATCCGGGCAATTCTGGTGGTCCGCTGCTCAACAGCAGCGGCGAACTCATCGGCGTCAATACCTCTATTTTTACAACCGGGAGACAGGGAGGCAACATTGGCATCGGCTTTGCCATCCCCGCTAACCGCGCCGCCGCCTTCCTCAGCGCGGTTCAGAGCGGGCAAGCGCCAGGGGAATGGTCCCGCTTCTCGAACACAATTCCGATTACGGCCAACGGGGCACCCATCACGGGGCAGCTTTCCTCAAATAGCAATGTGCTTGAGTTTGACCAGAGCTACTTTGATGTCTACACCCTAGAAGTCAATGGGGGCGATCGCATCACGGTGGATATGCTCAGCGGTGAAATTGACGCCTATTTGATTTTGATTGCCCCCAACGGAGAGGAGCTGGCCCAAGACGACGACAGCGCTGGTGGAACCAATGCGCGCCTAGTGGCCACAGCCCCAATGTCTGGGGTGTATACCATCCTGGCCAACTCTTACTCCCCTGGCGAAACGGGCGGATATCAGCTCCGGGTACGGGCTAATAGATCTGGTCAGGCCAGTTTCTTGCTTCAAGAAGAAAACGTTTTGGGGCCGGGAGCATCTGTACTGCCTCAAGATGGCTCGCTATACCGGGAGCACACCTTCAGCGGGCGACAGGGGCAACCGGTGACCATTGCCGTCGAGAGCCGCGAGTTTGACCCCTACTTGATTCTGCTTGGGCCTGACGGACAGGTGATTGGCCAAAATGATGATTTCGGTCGCAACACTGACAATGCCTCGCTGACCCTGATTTTGCCAGAAACAGGAACCTACCGCGTCCTGGCAAATGCTGCTGATAGCCGTGGGCAAGGGCGATATTTGGTCACGGTTCGCTAGCTGGATTGTCCCTGCTCTCGTTGCCGCGCCGCGATTCGGGTTAGATATTCTGCCTCAGTAAACAGGTCATCTGGCCCATCAACACGGTCAGTAAACACCTTACCCTGTAGGTGGTCAAACTCATGCTGAAAAATGCGGGCGACGAAGCCCTCTAGCTTCTGCTGCTGACGGTTTCCATAGCGATCGCAGTATCTCACCTCAACGGTAGGATAGCGCGGCACGAGCCCCCGGACATTGGGCACACTCAGGCAGCCTTCCCAGCCCTTCATTGGCGCTCCGCCGTAGCAATTTAATTGGGGGTTGACCATCGGCGTCGGCGTCATTAAAGGAGCATGGGGATAGCGTGAGTTGGGGTGGGAGGCCACAACCAGCAACTGAAGAGAGACCCCAAGCTGAGGGGCCGCAATGCCGACACCGCTGGCATTCTGCAACGCCGCCACCATTTGATCAATCAGTGTCTGAATTTTAGGATCTTTGACTGATTGAACGGGCTGGGCAATCTGGCGGAGAACAGGATCACCGATCTGGGCAATCTGACTAGACATAACAGGGGGGTGCCTCGCAATCGCCAGGCCTCCATAAATAGACAACTAGGCTAAGTAGCTCAGCGTAAAGCTGCTTAGGTGGCTGCCAAAGCCTATAGAAATTCTGTATCGGAGATTTCAAACCCCAAAAAGACTGCTTTAATAGGTAGGCTGGCGAGTTTACTTTTCTTAACGTTAATGATTCGATTGAAATTTCTTAGGATCTTGCTTTCATGACTACCGGTACGATCTACGCTTCCCGCCGCCGCTGGCCCGTTATTATCACCACTGTTGGTCTACATGCAGGTGTTTTACTCGCATTTATTCCCGGTACCTCGAGCTGGGGCGCGGTGGGTGTAGCACTACTCCTACATTGTCTCACGATTGGATTTGGCGTTGCCCTCGGGTTTCATCGCCTTGCGAGCCATCGCAGCTTTCGGGTTCCCAAATGGCTAGAGTATAGTCTCATCTTTTGCGGCACGCTAGCGGGCCAGGGTGGCGTGCTCGGTTGGGTAGGCTATCACCGCCTCCACCACCGCCATACCGATCAGCAGCTGGATCCCCATGATTCTACTCAGGGTTTTTTTTGGAGCCATATTGCCTGGCTGATGCATGAAGTGCCTTCCCGCAAACAGATGACGCCCCATATTCGCGATATTGCAGATGACCCGTTCTATTTGTTTTGTCATGAGTATTACATTGCGCTTCAGCTCGGGCTTGCTGCCGTGCTGTATGCCTTAGGGGGCTGGCCATTCGTGATCTGGGGCATCTTTGTCCGCTTGTTCGTGGGGTTTCACAGCACCTGCTTCGTCAACAGCGCCTGCCACATGTTTGGCTATCGCAATCACGAGGTTGCTGATCACTCAACAAACTGCTGGTGGGTGGCAATTTTGACGTTTGGCGAAGGCTGGCACAACAACCACCATGCCTATCAGGCATCGGCCCAAGCCGGCAACCACTGGTGGGAGATTGACCTGGCCTGGCAAACAGTGCGCCTGTTTCAAGCCTTAGGCTGGGCAACCCACATCAAAACCATGAAGGCTCCGGCAAAGCCTATAGGCTAAAGGCCACGACAGTCCATAAAAAAGCGTCCGTGAAAACCGATCACGGACGCTCCTATCAAAATGGAAGGATATCTCGAGCTGAATTAATACGCGTCCTGAAGCTCGTAAAAATCAGGAGAGATATAGTCTTTACGCAAAGGCCAACCCTTCCAGTCCTCTGGCATCAAAATGCGCTTCAGCCCTGGATGACCTTCATAGACGATGCCATACATGTCGTAGCTTTCCCGCTCTTGCCAATCTGCCGCGCGCCAAATCCAATAGACCGATGATACACGGGGGTCGTCCCGAGGGATAAAGACCTTGATGCGGATTTCTTCTGGAGCTACCGCGTTGTCGGACAGTTTGACCAGATGATAAGTGCTCACCAAGTCCTTGCCTGGGCCTGAATCGTAGGCAGCCTGACACTGAAGGTAGTTAAACCCATAGGCGTAAAGGGCCGTTGAAAAAGGGATCAAGACTTCGCGATCGACCTTGAGCATCTCAACACCCAAGTGATCTGGGGATAAGATGTCGTGGTCGAATCCGTTTTCAGTCAGCCATTGGGATACTTTCCCGGCTTCAATAATATCCCCACCCTGTTCAGCAGATGTTTCCTGCGCTTGATCAGCCACGCTCGCTTACCTCCTCTTGCGCCACTTCAGATGACACTTCCATACCAAAAGCCTCTGCCAACTCCTTAGGCGGAGACTGACGCTCCTGAGCCATCAAGTATTTGCCGTCGTGAATTTGGGGAACCGACGTCATCTCATGGGATCTGGTGTAGTAGCGATGGGTTTGCCCTCGGAGACCTCGCTCCTCTAGCGCTTCGGCAGAAATTTTCTTCCGCAGTTTGATGATGGCATCCACGATCGCCTCTGGGCGAGGTGGGCATCCTGGAATGTAGACATCTACGGGGATGAGTTTATCTACGCCTCGTACCGCTGTTGGGGAATCGGCACTGAACATACCACCCGTGATGGTGCAAGCGCCCATGGCAATAACATATTTGGGGTCAGGCATCTGCTCATAGAGTCGCACCAGCGCTGGGGCCATCTTCATCGTCACGGTACCCGCAGTGATGAGCAAATCGGCCTGCCTAGGGCTAGCCCTAGGGATCAGCCCAAACCTGTCGAAGTCAAACCGAGACCCAATCAAGGCCGCAAACTCAATGAAGCAGCAAGCTGTTCCATATAACAAAGGCCACAGACTCGATAGACGAGCCCAATTGTGCAAGTCGTCCACCGTCGTCAAAATGACGTTTTCCGACAGCTCTTGGGTGATCTCAGGAGTGCCAACCGGGTTTGTAAGTTGCTCTAACGCGGCGCTTGAGGGTCCGCTAGGGTTCATGACCATTCCAGTGCTCCTTTTCTCCATGCGTAAACAAGGCCGACAACGAGAATCGCAACAAAAATGAGAACCTCGATAAATGCGAGCAGCCCAAGCTCATTGAATGCGACCGCCCAGGGATAGAGGAATACGACCTCAACGTCAAAGATGACGAACACAAGGGCAAACATATAGTAGCGGATGTTGAATTGGATCCACGCCCCGCCAATAGGCTCCATCCCAGATTCGTAGGTTGTTCTGCGCTCAACTCCCTGGCGCTTGGGCCGTACGATGTACGACACCCCCAGCGCCAACACTGGCACCAACCCACAAATAACCAAAAATCCGAGAAGATATTCGTATCCGCTAAGGACAAACACGGCTTCTACGGCCTTATCCGTTCAAAATGTTACGTCTCAATGTTACCTTTCTTTTCATTATAAAAGCCTGCTAGCGGCGTGGCACTGTTAAATTAGCCTTGTTTTTTGTGCCGCGGCGGTCAATAGGGGGGAGCCTTTGCAGGGAATTTGGGGGTAGAGGTCAAGTAGAGGTCAAGTAGAGGTCAAGCAGAGGTCAAGTAAAGGTCAAGCCATCGGAGTCTATATATTTTGCCCAATATCGATAGAGCGACAGAAACGACAATCAACCATCTTCTGACTCGCGCGGCAAAGCCTGGCGTCCACCTGGGGCTGGCGCAGATTCGGCAGCTATTGGCCTGTTTGAACAATCCACATCATCTTGTTCCCATAGTTCACGTTGCCGGGACTAACGGCAAAGGATCCGTTTGCGCCTATGTTTCTTCCGTCTTAACCCAAGCAGGCTACCGCGTTGGCCGTTACACATCCCCTCACTTAGTCAGCTGGACTGAGCGCATCTGTATCAACGAGAGACCCATCTCGCCTCAGAACCTCAGTCACCGGCTCCAAACCGTGACGCAAACCGCCACAGCCCATGACCTCTACCCGACGCAGTTTGAAATCATCACCGCTGCTGCTTGGCTACACTTCGCTCAAGAGCTAGTCGATATCGCCATTGTGGAAGTTGGGCTAGGGGGTAGGCTAGATGCCACCAATATCTGCGATCGCCCTTTAGCCACGGCTATCACCTCCATTGGCCGAGACCATTGGCAGCGGCTTGGTCCGACGATCGCCGACATCGCTGGGGAAAAGGCTGGTATCTTCAAGCCCGCTGTCCCTGCTGTTGTAGCCCCACTGCCCACCGCTGCTGCTGCTGTTGTGGCCCGGCGATCGCAAGAGGTTGGCTGTCCGGTAACCTGGATTGCCCCGGCTCAGCCCAGCCCTGAAGGCGCTGGATTAGAGTCAAGTCCAGCTTGGGCCAGTTTTGTGCCCCCATCAGAACAATTTTCGCCGCTGACTTATCCTATGGGGCTGCTTGGACCGCATCAATACGTCAATTCTGCTGTGGCGATCGCCCTGCTGCAAATCCTACAAACACAGGGATGGGATCTATCACTAAACGCGATTCGAGCCGGGATGAAGCAGGTATCCTGGCCTGCTCGTCTGCAGTGGATGCAATGGCGCGGCAAGCCGCTTCTCCTCGACGGGGCGCACAACGTCGATGCAGCTCACGCCCTACGGCAATATCTTGACCAGCAAGCTGGGGAGAAAAGCGGTTCTGCCGTATGTTGGGTGATCGGCATGCTAGAGACAAAAGACCATGGCGGCGTCTTGACAGCGCTGCTGCGTCCGGGCGATCGCGCTTGCTTTGTGCCAGTACCAGGCCATCAAACCGCAGACCCCAAAGACTTGGTTTCACAGGCCCTTGCGGTCTGTCCTCAGGTTTCAGCCACGAGCGCCACTGACGTTTTTCAAGCTCTCGACTGGGCCATTACCCCCCCAACGTCTCAGCCTCAGATGGGCGATCGCCCTGTCCTTTGTGGCTCACTTTACCTGATTGGCGATATGCTGGCGCGAATAGAATAATAGATTAAGCCAATTCTTGAGATAGCTATGGCCACTGTGCCGATGCATCAGGCCAGTTGCCACGGCGCATCGCTCACGTTTTGGGCTTGCTTTAACGCAATGCGATCCACCGGCAGGATAAACCCGCTATTGTGGAACTATAACGCGGCGTAATTGGCGAAGCAGTTGACAAGATGGCATCGGTACCCAGCAGGCCTATAGCCGACAGGTATATGGTTGGCAGGTATGTAGTTAACAACCGCTGCCGCAGTACGAGTAATGGGAGATTTTAGAGCATGAACTGGCGTGGACAGACAACCCCTTGGGATCGAGTATTTGCCTGTTTGGTGTACGTACTGCCGCTGATGGAGGCCTACACACAGTACGGCCCCGCTTTCTTTTCTCAGTTTCCTCAGCTCAATGTGCTGTTTTTACCGCTGTGGCCATTTTTGCTGGTCTATGGGATATTGCTCAGCATCTTCCCGTTTGGCTTAGGGGGATTGGTGGTCTTCATCGCCCTAATTGCCCTTGTGGTTCGCAACGAGCGCATCCGGCATTTTGTCCGCTTCAACACAATGCAGGCGATTCTCATCGGCATTGCCCTGAGCATTTTCGGGCTACTTTGGAGTCTCATCTTTACGGTCACCCCCGGTTTCGGGTCATCCACGGCATTGGGCGGCGGCATTCTGGGCATGACGGTCGCCAATGTTCTCTTTTTGGGGACAGTAGCGCTTACGATTTACGCCATCGTTCAGTCGGCTCGGGGGCGTTATGCCGAAATCCCCACCCTATCGGAAGCGGTCTATATGCAGGTTCGCTAAATGTTCTAGGTCGGCTGGAGTGTTCACTGTGCGGGCTTCACCGCTGCGATCGCAGGCTGGCGAGATACGACAGAGTTCTCAAGGACGCCGATCCCCTCAATAGCAACCCGGACGCGATCGCCAGCCTGCAATGGCCCGACGCCCTCGGGGGTTCCGGTAAGTACGATATCTCCCGGCAGCAGAGTCATAACTTGACTGATGTAGGCCAAGAGCGCTGCTGGCTGATGCACCATGTCGCTGATGGCGGCAGACTGGACCGGATCCGGAGCATGGTTGAGAAACGTTTCCAAACGAGCGCCAAGCGGCAGCTCTCGTACAATCCAAGGACCAAGGGGACAAAAGGTATCAAATCCCTTGGCGCGGGTCCACTGCCCATCTTGACGCTGGAGGTCGCGGGCCGTTACGTCGTTGGCGATGGTGTAGCCCCAGATCTTGCGGCTAGCGTCGTCGGTAGAGCAGTCCTTGCAGCGACTGCCGACAACGATGGCGAGTTCTCCTTCGTAGTCCACTTGAGTAGACTGCGGGGGGTACTGGATCGCCTGCTTACTCGAAATAACGGCTGTCGAGGGCTTCAGAAACAGTAGGGGCTGTTTGGGTACGTCGCTTCCCATCTCTGCAGCATGCTTGGGATAGTTGCGCCCCACCGCTACGATTTTAGACGGCGCACAGGGAGACAGCAATTGATAGGCGTCAGGCCCTAAAATCTGGTCAACGGGCTGCCCCTGTAGCCAGGGCGGGGCATCTAGAATCTGGACGCATCGATCAAGCTGCAAAAGCCCGTAGTGAAGCTGCCCTGTCTCAGTTTGAACTCGAACGTAGCGCTGCGCCATAGTATCGTCTGCAGGTCATCAATTTGGAGATGCAAGGTTTATAGAAGAGATACGAATTATAGTTTCTTTGGGGATAATGATGGGTATACACCAGATACTCACAGCTGATCAATAGCTGCCGCTCAATATAGCGGCTGCAGTAGAAGAAAGGTAAAAGCTCTACAATCATTGGCCATCCTGCACTGCTTTCGTTTGGGGCAGTCTGAGCTATTGCTGATTCAACTAATTTTTTAGCGCGGTTGCTAGTCAGCCCAATGGCATTACGCTATGATGAAGAATCCTTGCTGAATTTCTTATGCCCTTATATTGCTGAGGGCCTACGAGACGCAGCCATATTGCCCATAAGGAAGCGCCAATTTCCCATGACAAATTACGAAACGATGTATATCCTCCGACCCAACCTAGGCGAAGAGGACACAGAGCAAATAGTTGAGACCTACAGAACTATTTTGACGGAAAATGGTGCGGAAGATCTTGACATTCAGCACCGGGGCAAGCGTCGCCTTGCCTACGAGATCGATCGCAATCGGGAGGGAATTTATATTCAAATGAACTACCGCGCACCCGGGGCAGCGATCGCCGTCATGCAGCGCGCCATGCGCCTAAGCGAATCTGTTCTGCGCTTCTTGACCATAAAGCAAGAGCCAATCGTCCCTGAAGAAGAGACCGATGAGGCCGTCGCGCGGTAAGAAACCGTCGTCAACTTCAGACCGGCGGACTTGTAACAATTCTATCTGCCGAATACAATGAGTGGCTAAGTGGGAATGACTGGATCACGGCACAAGCCCGTTACAGCTCACCCTTGACAACGTTACTATCCTGGAGTGGGACTGTGACTCTTCTTTCTTCACCCCTGAGACGATTTGATCGGCAGTCTGATGCGCAGGTTGAGCTTGCGCGTCTCCAGGCTGAACTACAGCTGCGAGATCAGCTCGTTCAACAGCTTTCCCAAGAGCTGTTTCGGCTCGTCCGAGACCAAGTTCCCACAGCGGAGCGGAGCGCACCAACTGAGCTCAGGTCGCTCCAGCAGCAGCTCCAGGCAGAAAAGCACAAGGTGGCGGACTATCACACCCGACTCCAGCAGCGAGAAATGGAGCTGGTTCACCTGCAAAATTCTGTGACCCAGCTCAACTCTCGCGTTCAGCTGCTAGAAGCAGCCCTGCGAGAGATGCCGCAAATCTACAAGCAAAAGTTTGCCGAGCGGATGGTGCCCGTCAAAGCCAAAATTCTCAAGCTGCAGCAAAAAAACCGCAATCTACAGACAGAGCTGAACAGCGTCAGCTATCGCCTAGCCGTGCGCGATCGCCAAATTGCCCAGCTCGATCTGCCCAGCTTTCCGCGCTTCAGCGCGGCGCCCAGCACTCGCTATGCGTCATAGTGGCGATCGATGGCGCTAACAGCGACCCTGCTGACGTCGGCCCCTGATTCGGATAGCGCCGCTGTTGCCGTCGCTTTGAAGCGCGCTATTCTAGCTGATGACGCCAGCCCGGCAGCGCAGTCCCTAGCTCAAGGTGCCCCCAAGCCAGCGCGACATCTTGCAGCTCAAGTTGCTATTGCGGCGGTGGAGACCATCAGGCACAGCGGCCTAGAGTCTCTCCAATTCACCCCTGATCACATTCTCTGTCCCCTCACTCTGTCCCTTCCCGATACCCTCTCTTTCCCCGGACAGGCAATTTATCATAGCTGTCAAAACGTATCAGATCTGCAGCAGCGGGTCGCGGCCCAGGGCTATGATATTGGTGATGGCGATTTGTGGCTCCCCGTTGTGCTGACCGCAAAAGGGCCGCTCTATGGCGAGGCGATCGCCCTATCAGAAGATGGCTCTTATCAGCAGCCTGTGCATTTATCCGATGCCCAGCGACAGCCTCTATATCGCCTAGGCCGTTGGTTATTGGGCAATCTCACTGCACCACCTGGGGTTTATCTGCTTCAGGCTAGCTGCGAGGGTAGTGACCAAACCGACGATTACCGCACTGTTTTCCAGCAGCTGTGGCCCTTTCCCGCCGCCCCTGCCCTAGCCAGCATAGGACGACAGTCTCCCGATTTATTCATCTGTCACTGGCGATGCCTCACCCGTCAGCCCATTCGAGATTTACAGATCCACCCCTAAATCTGGCTTTACAGGCTCCGGGGACAATAGAACAGTTTGCCCATCGCAAGGGCGCTGCTGGCGCTATAAATCAGCCACAGTAGACTGATATTGACTGCGCTACCGTAATCAACGTTGAGATCGAAGGCGAGGCCACGGCCCCATTCGAACGTTGTGATAATCGCTGCCATAACCGGTATGGTCACAGCGGCGGCGATGGCGGCGGTGAGATGGATTGTGATCCAGAGATAGCCTCGGTTGACCCAGCGCCGCAGAGTTAGCCACGGCACCAAGCCAGCAAGGCACAGCGCTAGATAGAGTCCACCGGCGGGGACAGTCATGAGGCATAGCTGAGCCCCGATGGCTCCAACAATCACGGTGGGAATCCACTGCTCACTAGATGTAACCCAGTCCTTGAGCAGGGTGGACTGGGCCCAGCCGAGCAGCCAGCCAAAAATCCCGGTGCAGGCAAGGAGCAGCTCTGTCTGAGGCAGTCGGCTGATCGTCGCGATCAATGGATCTGCCGAGCGGCTCCAGTAATACAGCGCAACGGCTCCAATACCCACAAGTGCCGTGCTCACAAACCACCGGGTTGCGAGGGCAAAATTAATTTGAGAATAGCCTCGCCGTATGGATGGCCACGATAGCCAAGCTGGAGCCTTTGGCCCAAGAGAGGCCCCGCGTTGGGGGGGAGCGCGCCGTTNCTTGTGCCGACCAGCAGAACCAGAAGGCCTATTGCCAGAAGGCCTATTGCCAGAAGGCCCATTGCTAAGCCGGTATCGCTCTGTGGAGGGGACGGAATCGGGGAGATAAGCCCCACCAGGAGCCGCTGTCATATTGACGCCCTGG
>JGI12210J13797_10800436_pt1 | contig 11900 bp, 8 predicted proteins | sample ElkSlonscriptome_3_FD_13797 | JGI IMG/M metagenome (IMG submission 13797) | reverse complement strand
CAGCATTTCCATCGTCGATACCTACTTCGTGGGAGAGCTGGGCACTGCGCCACAGGCGGCGCTCTCCTTCGCATTTCCGGTCACCATCTCGGTGGCCAGTCTTGCCATCGGCCTCGGCGCCGGCGCCGGCTCGGTCGTGTCGCGTGCCATCGGAGCCGGCCGTCGTAGCGAGGCCAAGCGTCGCTCGACCGACAGCCTCGTACTCGCGCTGCTGGTGGTGGTCGTCGCTTGCACTCTGGGCTATCTCACGGCTGAATCGCTCTTTCGCCTGATCGGCGCCGAAGCGTCCGTGTTGCCCCTCGTGGTGAGGTACATGAAGGTCTGGTATCTCTCGATGCCATTCCTCGTGGTGCCGATGGTGGCCAACGCCCTCATTCGGGCCAATGGCGATGCGGTCGTGCCGAGCATCATCATGGTCGGGGCGGCAGCGTTCAACGTGATGCTCACGCCCGCGCTCATCTTCGGCCGCTTCGGCCTTCCCGCGATGGGCTTCGACGGAGCTGCGGTGAGCACGCTCGTCGCTCGGGCTGGTACCTTTGTAGCGGCCTTGGCGGTGCTGGTCTTTCGAGAGCGTCTGCTGACTGCCGATTGGCCAGGCCTCGGGCCGGTGCTCGCCTCGTGGCGAAAGGTGGCTGTCGTCGGTCTGCCCGCTGCCTTTGGGAACATGGTCAACCCCCTCGGGGTCGCGATGGTCACGGCGCTCCTGGCGAGCTTCGGTGGGGGCACCGTGGCCGGCTTCGGAGTCGCCACCCGCATCGGCGCCTTCGCGGCCATTCCCATGTTGGCACTCTCGGCCTCCATCGGTCCGGTGGCGGGACAGAATTGGGGAGCCGGCCGTAGGGATCGGGTCGAGCGCGCGCTGCGACAGAGCTATGCGGCCTGCTTCGTCTGGTCACTCTTCGTCGGGGGTGTGCTGTACTACTGGGGCCGGGAGGCAGCGGGGCTGCTCGCCTCGTCGGAGGAAGTCGCCGACGAAGCGGAGCGCTTTCTCACGGTGGTACCCGCCACCCTCTGGGGCTATGGGGTCGTCATCGTTGGGGCGGGAGCCTTCAATGCAGTTGGTCGCTCGGTTCTGGGCTTGGGATATCATGTTTTCCGAACCGCTCTCCTCTACGTCCCTCTCTCGTGGTTGGCATTGCGGGTCGGGGATGGATCCGGTGACGTTTACCTCGCCATCGCCTTGTCCAATGTGGTCTCGGGTATCGTCGTAGCCGCCTTCGCCTTCCATTGGTTGCACCGTGCGCGACGAGAGAATGTTCCACGACGGAGAGACAAGGGGCCGAGAGGAGCATGAGTTGATGCCGCGACGGTGCCGTGCCACGTCAATCAGATGGGGCAGACGGGACGATGCATGTGTGGTGCGGTCACCTTCACGGTGGAGGAGGTCGCGATGGAGGCCTCCGCCTGTCATTGTGGCATGTGCCTACGCTGGGCCGGAGGGCCTTGGATCGGAACCCAGGTCAAAGGCTTCGCAGTGGAGGACGACGCGAGCCTCGGGGTCGTGGTCTCTTCCGAGTGGGCCGAGCGTGGGTTCTGTCGTCGCTGTGGCTCCAGCCTCTTCTACCGCATTACGCGCGGGGGCTACGAAGGCAATACCAGCGTCTCGATAGGTGCTCTCGACGATACCGCGGGCATTACGCTGACGATGGAGTATTTCATCGACGTCAAGCCCGACACCTATGGGCTCGCAGGGGAGCGCCGACGCATGACGGCCGCGGAGATCCACGCCGTCTTCGGTAACGACGTGTGACGAAACGTTTACGGGCAGGCGGGCCCTCACCCGGCGCCAGGCACGCTCGGCTTTGCTTGCTCTACACCGAAAATCAGGTCGGCAGAGCTGACTTTCGGCATGAATTTTGACTCCCCAGGTCAATAGAAGAGCTCTGAGCAGGGATGCTCGCCCTCGCCGGCTTGTCGGAGAGCATCGTGGACGCCCTCAGCCGACTTTCTCCCGGGTGTAGGCTGAGCTTTCGTCGCGGGCGTGCAGCGTCTAGCCTCCAGGGTTCACGATCACGATAGGGAGGATTTATGGCCAAGGGTGCATTCGAGAACGTCAACCGTTACTTCGACAACGCGGCGAAGCTGCTCGAGCTCAGCGAATCGGAAGCCCGCTACCTGCGCACGCCTTCGCGTGAGCTCAAAGTCGAGTGCAACATCCGCATGGACGATGGCAGCATCGGGACGTTCGTCGGTTTCCGCGTGCAGCACGACAATTCAAGAGGGCCGTACAAGGGTGGACTGCGCTACCACCCCACGGTCGACCTCGATCACACCCAAGCCTTGGCGTCTCTCATGACGTGGAAGACGGCCGTGGTCGATATCCCCTACGGCGGCGCGAAGGGGGGCATCCAGGTCGATCCCCACGACCTGTCGAAGCTCGAGCTCGAGCGTCTCACGCGGAAGTTCACCCAGGGCATCCACGAGATGATCGGTGACACCGTCGACATTCCTGCTCCTGACGTGAACACCGATGGTCAGGTCATGGCTTGGATCATGGACGAGTACGCCAAGTTCCATGGTTTCCGTCCCGGCGTCGTCACAGGGAAGCCCGTCGAGCTCTTCGGCTCCGAAGGGCGCTCCGAGGCCACCGGTCGAGGCGTGGTGATCGCGATCGAGGAGTACCTCAAGACCAAGGGGCGCGAGGTCTCGGGCTCTACCTTCGTCATCCAGGGCTTCGGCAACGTGGGGAGCCACGCCGCGCGTATCCTGCACGAGAAGGGGGGCAAGGTCGTGGCCATTGGCGACCACACGAAGTCGTTGCACGCGCCCGATGGGCTCGACATTCCTGCGGCGCTCGAGCACGTGGCCCAGCACCGGACGCTCGAGAAGCTCGAGGGGAGCACCATTCCCAACGATGCTTTGCTTGGCGTGAAATGCGACGTTCTCATCCCGGCCGCCTTGGGAGGCGTCATTCACGTGGGTAACGCCAAGGACCTCGAAACCAGCCTGGTTGTCGAGGCGGCCAATGGGCCCACGACGCCCGAAGCCGACGAGATCCTCCACGGCCGGGGCATCGATGTCATTCCCGACATCTATGCCAATGCAGGCGGCGTGACCGTGAGTTACTTCGAGTGGGCGCAGAACATCCAGCAGTTCCCCTGGTCTTATGAGCGCGTGAAGACCGAGCTGGAGAACATCATGCGCAAGGCCTTCCACACGATCCACATCACCCAAGAGAAGCACAAGTGCGACATGCGTACGGCGGCCTTCGCCGTGGCCATCAATCGCGTACACGCAGCCTCCGAGATGCGCGGCTTCTGAACCGTACGACTCGCTTCGTCAGCGAAGGCTCTCGGGATAGGGCTCGAGCGCGAAGGCGGTGTTGATCAGACCCACGTGAGAGTAGGTCTGTGGGAAGTTGCCCAGCTGCTCTCCGGTGATTGGGTCGATGTCCTCGCTGAATAGGCCCACGTGGTTCTGGTGCGAGAGGAGCGCGTTGACGGCCTCTCGCGCCTCATCACGAAGCCCTAGGCGCGCCAATGCCTCGGCGTACCAGAAGCCGCACACGGTGAATGCGGCATGGGTCTCGCCAATCCCGTCGTGGTGCACGTAGCGGTGGAGGAGTCCAGGCGCAGCGCGCAGGCGGTCGGCGAGATTCTCCACATGGGACTTGGCTTGGGGGTCGTCGGGTGAGAGGAAGCCGAGGTTCACCATCATCATGAGGGCCGCGTCCGCGTGGTCGGTGGTGGCGGCGTCGGCGAAGTAGCCGTGGTCGCTGCGCCAGCACTTGTCGATGATGAGGCTACGCGCGCGACGCGCTATCTGGTCGCCCTGACCGGTCAGGGCCACATCATCGACGGTGCGCCCGATCCGCGCGGCCGTGGATGCACCGAGCCAGTGCATCAACAGGGAGAAGGTGTGCAGCTTCGGCTCGTCCCGAATTTCCCAGAGACCGGCATCGGGGGACTCCAGATGGCGCTCGATGCGCCCGAGGAGGTCTTTCACGAGGTCGAGGTGCACTCGGTGGCGGCCGTCCGCCAACCTCAGGTCGAGGAACAACGGCGCGAGCACGGCCATCATCTCGCCGTAGACGTCGTGCTGAACCTGGGCGTAGGCGGCGTTTCCGATACGAACCGGTGCCTCTCCACGGTAGCCCGCGAGGTGTTCGAGGATCTCCTCGGTCAGCTCAGCTTGGCCTGTGATGCCATAGACGGGTTGGAGCTGCTCCGGAGCATTCCGAGCGATGTTCGCCAGGTAGCCCACGAAACCTTCGGTCTCCTCGAAATGGTTGAGCCGACGCATGGCGTTGAGCGTGAAGAAGGCATCTCTCAGCCAGCAATAGCGATAATCCCAGTTGCGGCCGGCGCCCCAGTACTCGGGGAGGCTGGTCGTGCTCGCGGCGGTGATGGCACCGGTCTCTTCGTACTGGTGGAGCTTGAGGACCAGTGCGGAGCGGATGACTTGTTCCTCGTAGCAGCCGGGGAGGGCGGTGCGCTTGACCCACCTCTCCCAGTAGCGTCGCGTGCGGTCGAGAAACGACCGGCAGGTGTCCGGGAGCGAGGCCTCCAGAGGCTCACCCCAGGTGAGGACCATGAAGTGTTCCTGGTCGAGTAGGAACGGACGCCCCTCGTCGATGTATGCCTGGGGGATGGTCGTGGTGAGTCGAAGCCCCTCGGGAAGATGCCACTGGATGTGGTTGCTCGAGATGTGGCGGGTGGGAACGGTGCGGCCGTAGTCGTAGACCGGCCGGCACCGAGCACAGAGCTGTGGGACGCCAGCCAGCGGGCGGACGATGCGCACCAGCATCGTCGGCTTGTAATAACGATCGTACTGCCGATAGCGCGGGGCGAAGTCGATGACCTCGAAGGCGTCGGGACCGCGGCGAAAAGTGGTGCGCAAGATGTTGGTGAGGCCGAGGTAGTCCTGCTCGACCTCCCACCCCTCCTCGTCGGCGGGAGCGGTGCTCAGCTCTCCTCCGTTCTCCTCGTCGACGAGCGAGCCGAAGACGAAGCTCTGGTCGAAGCGAGGCCAGCAGAGCCAGCGCACGGTGGCGTGGTCGTCGATGAGGGCCTGGTAGCTGCAGTTGCCGATGAGAGCGAGCTTCACCCGGCCACCCTACTATGCCTTCGTGGACGTGCTAGCTTGCGCGCCGACATGAACCTCCGACCCATCATTCTCTCCGCTTCCGTGCTTGCTCTCGTCGCCTGCGATGAAGGGTCGAAGGCGTCGTCGTCCCCAACCGCCTCTGCGACGTCGGCGACCCCTTCCACCGCGGCCAAGCCGGCTACCACAGCATCGGCGAAGCCGGCCGAAGAGAAGACGGCAGGCATCTTTTTCCAGGTGCCGCCTGATGGGGGGAAGGTGTTTCAGACGTTTCATGTGCGGATCGAGTTTCTCGATGGACTCGATCTAAAGGAGGCGGGCGACGACGCGTCCATCGTCGTGCTCCCCATCGATGCGCCCCTGAAGAAGGGGGAAGCGGTCCCCGATGGCGTCGAGGCCGTGAAGGTGGCCATGGATGGCGAGCACACCGCGAAGGTCGAGCTGGCGAAGACCGGCAAGCAGAAGCTGACGGTTCAGGTTCTCGACGGTGAGGGCAAGGCCTGGCGCCCCGAGTTGGCCCAGACCATCACGGTGGAGGCGGTCGAGACCCCTGGCGATTTGGCCGTGGAGTGGCTCGAGCCGAAAGACGGGGCCACCGTGAAGAGTCCAGTCAAGATGAAGTTCGGGGTGAAGGGAATCGAGATCGTGCCCGCGGGCAAGAATCCCAAAGACCGCACGACGGGGCACCATCACGTCCTCATCGGCAAGGCGTCTTTCCCTGTGGGCAAGGTCATCCCCACGGATGACGAGCACAAGCACTTCGGGAAGGGGCAGACCGAGGCCGAGCTCGAGCTCCCAAAGGGAAAGCACACCTTGGCGTTACAGTTCGCCGACGGCACCCACGCCTCTTACGGTGAGCGCTTGGCCACGACCATCACCATCACGGTGGAGTGATCGTGGCGCTGCCCTCAGCGCTCGACCCCGATTTTCTCGCCAGTCTGAGAGGACGGCAGTTGCTCGTCGGTCTCGATTTCGATGGCACCCTCGCGCCCATCGCCCCACGCCCCGAGCTCGCGGCGATGCCATCGGCGACCCGTCAGGTGCTCGAGAGACTTCGCGGACTTCATCGCATCGCGGTGATCAGCGGTCGTGGATTGAACGACGTGCGTGCACACGTGAACGTGGAAGGATTGGTCTACGGCGGCTGCCACGGCATGCAGATCGAAGGACCAGAACTTTCGTTTGCGCACGATGAGGCGACCGTGCATCTGCCTGTTCTTCGCGCGGCCAAGGAGGAGCTCTGCGCGGAACTCGGCGATGTGAAGGGCATCCTCATCGAGGACAAGGGACTCGCCGTTGCCGTCCATCGCCGCAACGTGGCCGTGGGCGACCACGGCCGCATCGAGTCCGCTGTCGACCGAGCCTTGCGATCGGGCTTGAGGCGCAAGCGGGGAAAGATGATCGACGAGGTCGTTCCCGATGTGGCCTGGGACAAGGGGCGAGCTCTCTTGTGGCTACGCGAAGCGCTCGGTTCCGAGTTGCCGGCGCTCTACCTCGGCGACGACGTGACCGACGAGGACGCCTTTCGGGTCCTGAAGGGCGAGGACGTCGGCGTGTTGGTGAGCGAGCGCCCGCGTGAAACAGCCGCAGCCCGCGGGCTCGTCGACTCCGAAGCCGTGCGCACCTTCCTCGAGGCTTTGGCTGCGCCCGGTACCAGACAGTCGGCTCGGTAGACCTCGCGAAGGCCATCATGGGCGCGAGGGGGGAGGGGTTACGGGCGCGTCGAGGCTCGCCTATGGTGCTGGGCCCATCGGAGAAGACCATGCAGCCAGTCGAAAGCCCCTATCTCGTCCCTACCGACGGCAGCTTCGAGCTCGCGTCCGCCACGACCGCTCCGCCCAAGGGTAAGGACAAGGCCTGGGAGAAGCAGCTCGAGAAGCGGGTGAAGAAGATCGCCAAGCTTCAGAGGAAGCTCTACGCCGACGATCGCTTCTCGCTGTTGCTCGTCTTTCAGGCCATGGATGCCGCCGGAAAAGACAGCACCATTCGCAACGTGATGAGCGGCGTGAATCCGGCCGGTTTCCAGGTCTTCAGCTTCAAGCAGCCCTCCTCCGAAGAGCTCGACCACGACTTCTTGTGGCGCTCTGCACGTCGTCTCCCCGAGCGAGGGCGCATCGGCGTCTTCAATCGCAGCTACTATGAGGAGGTACTCGTGGTGAAGGTCCACCCCGAGTACCTCGAAGGGCAGAAGCTCCCCGACCCCACGGACCCCGAGCTCTGGGCTCGGCGCTACGCGTCGATTCGCGACCACGAGCGGCATCTCGCGGACAGCGGAACCATCGTGCTGAAGTTCTGGCTCAACGTGTCGCAGCCCGAGCAGCGCCAACGCTTCATCGATCGCATCGACGAGCCGGACAAGAACTGGAAGTTCTCCGCCGGGGACGTCGCGGAGAGCAAGCGCTGGGACGACTACATGGCCGCCTACGAGACCGCCTTGCGCGAGACGTCGCGAGACAGTGCGCCTTGGTATGCCATCCCCGCCGACAGCAAGCCCTTCATGCGAGCTGCGGTGGCAGACATCATCCTTCGAACCCTCGAGGCGCTGCCTCTCGAGTGGCCCGAGCCCAGTCGGAAAGAGCTCGAGGCCATGAAGCGACTGCGCAGCGAGCTGGTCGAGGCGCAGAAGCGCCCCGAGAAGGCCCCCAAGCGCAAGTCCAGCGAGAAGTAGGCGCCATCGGAGGACGCCCGCCAAGCGCCGCGGCAGCTCGAGGCGTCAGCCTTCGGCGGCGCGGTGGCCTGCGTCGCGCTCGATGTCTGGCGCGGGCTCGCCGTCTTGGATGGGCCGGTCGTAGTCGAGGGCGGGCAGGTAGGCTTCGACGTATGAAACGTCGTCGCCGCCGACCGCGGTGAGGAAGCGACGCGTCCACCAGAAGACGTCTTCTTGGCGCGTGCCGGCGGCCAGGCGCTTCATGCGTTCCCTGCGCTCATCGAGCGGGAGGGAAAGGGCTTCGCGAAGGGCTGCGGCCGTGCCCTCGACGTCGTAGGGATTGGTCACGATCGCGTCCTCGTGCATCTGAGCCGCAGCTCCGGCGAACTCGCTGAGCACGAGCGCGCCAGGCTCGTCGACCTGAACCGCGCAGTACTCCTTGGCCACGAGGTTCATCCCGTCTTTGAGGGGCGTGATGACGGCGACCCGCGCGATGCGATAGAGAGCGAAGAGGTCGGTCCACTCCACGCCGCGGTAGATGTAGTGAACGGGTACCCAACCTGGGGTGCTGAAGCGCCCGTTGATGGCGCCCACGAGTCGATCGATCTCGCGCTTGAGCTCCTGATACTCGGGCACGGTGGTCCGGCTTGGCTGGACCACTTGGACGAAGTGTACTCGCTCGATGAGCTCGGGATTGGTCGCGAGTAGCTCCTCGAAGGCGAGCAGTCGCTGCTGAATCCCCTTGGTGTAGTCGAGACGGTCGACGCCGAGCAGCACCGCTTTGTCTCCGAGCGTGACCTTGAGCTCGAGGGTACGACGTTCGACCGCGTCGCTGCGGGCGATGCGTACGACCTTTGGAAAGTCGATGCCGATGGGGAAGGTTCCCACCCGGGTGACCCGCTGCTCGGTGGTCACGTCGGTGAGGGCGCGGTCTTCGGCGTCTTCGGCCACCAGCGCGTCGGGCTTGAGACGCTCGATGCAGTCGAGGAAGTTGAGCCGGTCACGCTCCGACTGGAAGCCGACCACGTCGTAGGCGAGCAGCGCGGCCAAGATCTGCGCGCGCCACGGAAGCTTGAGAAAGCTCTCGAGCGGCGGGAAGGGAATGTGGAGGAAGAAGCCGATGGAGTTGTCGACGCTCAAGTCCCGCAACTCCGCCGCGACGCTGATGAGCTGGTAGTCGTGGACCCAGATGAAGCTGTCTGGTTGGGCCTCCTCGGCGACCGCGGCCGCGAAGCGTCGGTTCGCCGAGACGTAGGCCTCGTAGTAGCCAGGCTTGAAGTGGCAATGGTCGTCGAGGTTGTGGAAGAGGGGCCACAGCACCTCGTTGGAGAACCCACCGTAGAAGTCGCGGACCTCGTCGTCGGTGAGGATCACCGGCTTCTGTTGGATCCCGCGCTCGTCTCCCGCAGCCTTCAGCGCTCCGCGCCAACCAGGGTCCTCGCCCTCACTGACGTTGGGCCATCCCACCCAGGTTCCGCCCTGGCGCCGGAGCATGGGTTCGAGGGCCTGAACGAGTCCTCCTCCCCCTTGCTCGGCCTCCCAGACTTCCCCGCGCCAGTGCAGCTTTACGGGAAGTCGGTTCGAGACGACGATGGCCGGACCAGGTCGTTTCCCCCGAGTCATGACGCTGCACGTAGGCCTTGGACAAGTCGCTGGCAAGGCGTGCTCGTCATGAACATGGACCTCATGATATCCATGGAAGTCGATCCAGGTGAAGGGATATGTAGGTAAAGATGCGCGATTTCGGCCGCTAAGTACCCGCCCTGCGGTTGTCTACTGACTGGTCCGTAGGTTGCATCACCGAGCTGCTACATTGGGGATTAGAGATATGAGAATTGGGGCATGGCTTACGACGGTGGCGCTGATGGTGGGGACCTCGGCGTGCACCATCCAGGCGGACGACGACGACCGCTTCGAAAACGAGGACACGCCGGGTGGCAACGCCTGGAACACCGACACCAACGTCAGCTGTACGACCAGTGACGAGTGCAGTGACGGTGAGGTCTGCGACGCGGGCATCTGCCAGATGCAGCGGTGCGCCGAGCCCTTCGAGTCCGTCGCCCCGATGGGCAGCAACTACTACTTCGGCACCGACGGCGAGTACGCGATCATCAGCGACAACACCTTCATCGACGCCTTCGAGCCCAGCTCTACGGAGTACATCAACTCCTGGGATCTCCAGGGCGAGAACGTCCAGATCGTCGACGTGACCGGCGGCAACCTCACCGGGACCCGGCCTCATGCGGTCGCCGCGGCCGTGCAGTTCTCATCCGTCGTCCTCATCAAGGGGCCCAACGGCACCCAGAGCTTCGACGTGGGGATCTGGCCGAAGGCCATCGTGGCCGGCGACATCGATTTCGACGGCGTCGACGAGCTCGTCGCCTTCGCCGAGGATGGTTCGATCTCCGCTTGTGACGTCGACGAGGGCACTTGCCGCCAGGCCAAGATCTCCGCCGACGCCGGCAAAGACGTGGCCATCGTCGACATCGACGGTGATGGCTATGAGGAGCCGCTCTTCCTCATCGACCACGAAGGCACGAGCGAGGTCATCGTCTGGAACCTCGACGCCGACGTGACCGGCCAAGAAGAGTCCACCGGCTGGGCATTCAACTTCCCCATCGTGGCTCTCGGTGCCGGCAATCTGACTGGTCAGCCCGGTTCAGCTCAGATCGTTGCGCTCGAGGACGGCGGCTGGTGGGGCTGGAGCAGCGACAAGGTCCACGTCTTCGACCCCGCGACGGAGACCTTCGTCTCCACTGACGTCGACGGACGCACGGAAGACGTCGCCGTCGGCGATCGTAACTCGGACGACAAGGACGAGATCGCCATCCTTCGTGAGGCCAAGTCGGTCAATCTCTACCAGCTCGATGGCTCGTCCCTCGCCCTCATCGGCACCACGCCAGTGACCGTGGGGACCGATCCCCAGCGGATCAGCTTCATCGACTGGAACGGCGATTCGGCTTCGGGTCGGTTGGTCGACGGCCCCGAGCTCGTGGCCGGAGAAGCCGTACCGGTGGCGGCGCTCATGTTCCCGCCCTACCCCAAGAACCTCGCGGTGGGTGCACTGAGCGCCAACATCACCCTGGGCGACAACGAGTCGACCAGCGAAGAGTTCTCCGACACGCTCGCGCTCTCCGTAGGCATCGGCTTCAGCTTCGGCGCCGAGGCGGGACCCTTCAAGGCCAAGGTCAACACCTTCTTCAATCGCGAGGTCAGCGTCACTCAGTCGTTCAGCACCGAGATGACGATTGGTGCCCGGTACTGGATTCTGGCCCAGCCAGACCTTCAGGGAACCAAGTACGCGCCGGTCGTGACCTCCTGCGGCTGTTACCATCGCTACCGCTACCAGACCGAGGATCCCGCTGGGCTCATCGGCGGTACCGGACAGACGGTCGACATCTTCATCCCGGTGGGCGGACAGACGCAGCTCTGGTCCAGCCAGCGCTACAACGCCATGGCCAAGGCCACGGGCAAGCTCCCCATCGTCGAGATCCCGGTCACCGTCGGCGACCCCTCGAGCTATCCGCGCGAGAAGGTCTCGCTCGACGGGCATCAGATCGCCGAGGACGACATGCTCTTCACGGACGTGCCCTCCTACAACGTCAGCGACGTCGGCTTCGTCAACTACTGGCTCGTGAAGGGCGAGTACGAGACCAACAGCGTGGCCGAGAGGGTGACCATGGGCGCGAGCGCGAGCTTTGGGCTCTTCGGCAACGGTGTCGAGATCGAGGGTCGGGTCGGCAAGACGGCCGGCTACTCCCTCAGCATCGGACGCAGCCAGATCTTTGCCGGCGGGGTTCCTCCGGTCCCCGACGATCCGAACACGCCCGAGGATGAGTTCCTCCTGAACCGCTACTCCTTCTCCCCGTACGTCTATCGTCATCACTATGTCGACAGCGCGGGCCAGGATGCGGCCTTCTACGTGATGAACTTCGCCGTGGGCGACTGAGCGCCCTCGGCCCCTCGAGCCAGGCACCGGACGAATGACGACCTACACCCAGGCTGCTGCGGCGGCCCTCGCCTGCTGCGTGCTGGCAGGATGCACCGGAACGCCCGCGCCTGGCGAGTTGGGAACACCGCGTTTCTTCGACCAGGTGCGCGGAGGGACGCCGCTGCCCATGGCGCCGCCCATTCACGACCGTGACGGCAACGCCTACGTCGCCTATGGCGACCTCGACACCCTCGAAGTGGCGGCCTACGTTGGTCACCT
>JGI12210J13797_10233619_pt1 | contig 11900 bp, 10 predicted proteins | sample ElkSlonscriptome_3_FD_13797 | JGI IMG/M metagenome (IMG submission 13797) | reverse complement strand
CCACGCCGTACTCCGCCAAGAACGCCTGCACCCGGCCGACCGGCGGCTCGGCTCCGCCCTCGACCGGCTCCGCCTCGACCGGCTCCGCCTCGACCGGCTCCGCCTCGACCGGCTCCGCCTCGCTCGCCGTGCTCGCCGTGCTCGCCGTGCTCGCCGTGCTCGCCGTGCTCGCCGTGCTCGCCGTACTCGCCGTGCTCGCCGGAGTGATCGCCTCGAGGGCCTCGCCCTCCCGCTCGTCCGCATCGGCGGCTCGTCCCGCCGACGGCGTCGCGTGATCGTTGCTCACGTCGCCTCCCATGGCTCGACCGACCTATCGATCCTCGGAGAGGGCCGAGCGCAGCCGAGCCACCAGCAGCTCCAGCGCCACCTTGTTGCGCCCGCCCTCGGGCACGATGATGTCGGCCCAGCGCTTCGACGGCTCGACGAACTGCAGATGCATGGGTCGCACCGTCGTGTAGTACTGCTTGCGGATCGTATCGAAGCTGCGCCCGCGTTGCTCGATGTCGCGGCGGATCCTCCGAAACACCCGGATGTCCGCGTCGGTGTCGACGAACACCTTGATGTCGAACATCTCCCGCAGCCGCTCGTCGGCCAGCACGAGGATCCCCTCCACCACCACGATCGCCCCCGGGGGCACCTCCTCCATCTCCGTCTTCCGCCGGTGCGTGGTGAAGTCGTAGATGGGCATGCCCACCCCCTCGCCCTCGCGCAGCCGCTGCACGTGCTCCACCAGCAGCGTGGTCTCCAGCGAGTCGGGATGGTCGAAATTCAGCTCGCAGCGCTGCTCGTAGGTGAGGTCGGGGCGGTCACGATAGTAGCTGTCGTGCTGCAGCATCACCGCCTTGCCCTTCGGCATCGCCTCCATGAGGCTCTGGGCCACGGTCGTCTTGCCCGATCCAGTCGCACCCGCGATCCCCACGACCAACGTCATTGCCGCGATCCCTAGCACAGCCCTCCCCGCGTCCTTCCCGGCGGTCCTCGATCGCCCACCCGAGCCGGTGAGCGAGCGCTTTTCGCCGGTTTGTTGGGCCCGCCGGGGGCGGGCGGCTATCGTCGCGCGGTCGTGGCGCAGACCCAGCGGTCCGGCTCGCTCCTCCCCCGCCAGCTGCGAACCGGAGGGGCGGCCCTGCTCACCGGCCTGCCCGGCCTGGTGCCCACCTTCGCGGTGGTGGCCCTGCTCGCGTGCGTGCTCGTGCCGCTGCCGACCGCCCTGGTCGACCTGCTGCTGTCGGTGAGCCTCGCCGGCTCGGTGCTGCTGCTGGTCGCCAGCCTCGGCGTGCGCCGCTCGGCCGAGTTCCTCGGCTTCCCCGCCCTGCTGCTGCTGGTCACCCTCTATCGCCTGGCCATCAACGTCTCGACCACCCGGCTCATCTTGAGCCAAGCCGACGCGGGCCTGGTGGTCGACGCCTTCGCCTCCTTCGTGGTGCGGGGCGACCTGGTGGTCGGCGGGGTGATGTTCGCCATCATCTCCGTCATCCAGTACCTGGTCATCGCCCGCGGCTCGGAGCGCGTGGCCGAGGTCGCGGCCCGCTTCGCGCTCGACGGCCTGCCCGGGCACCAGCACGCCATCGAGGCCGATCTCCGGGCCGGCCTGCTCTCCCCCGCCGAGGCCGCCCGCCGCCGCGCCGGCCTGGTCGAGCGCTCCGGCTTCTACGGGGCCATGGACGGCGCCATCCGCTTCGTGAAGGGCGACGCGGTCGCGGGCCTGGTCATCATCGCCATCAACCTCGCGGGGGGCATGGCGATCGGCATGGGCCGCCTGGGCCTCACCTGGTCCCAGAGCCTCGAGTTGTTCGGGCGGCTGACCATCGGCGACGGCCTGCTCACCCAGATCCCCGCCCTGCTGGTGAGCCTGGCCGCCGGCGTGCTCGTGTCGCGGGTGGACCAGAGCAGCGCCGAGCCCCGCTCCGCCCTGCCCTGGCTGGACCCGGCCATGCTGCTGGTGCCCGCCACCCTGCTGCTGCTGCTGGCGCTGCTGCCCAGCATGCCGGGGCTGGCGTTCATCACCACCGCCACCGCCCTGCTCACCGGGGCGCTGTGGCTGGCCACCCGCCGCGGCGCCGCCCGGCCCTCGGCCGACGACGCCCCGCCGTCCATGCAGCTGTCGCTGCACCCGGCCGTCGTCGACGATCTCCGGGGCCTGGAGCGGGCGCTCACCGAGCTGCGGGCGCGCTGCCACGACGCCCTGGGCGTCGAGCTGCCCCCCTTGCAGGTCCGCAGCGATCCCGCCGCCCCGAGCGATCGCTGGGAGCTGCGCCGGGGCGAGCGCCTGCTGCTGCGCGCCCACTCCCCCGGCCCCGCCCGGATCGACGAGGTGCTCCTGTCGGTGTTCCGCGCGGTGATGGATCACGCCCCCTCGCTGGTCGATCTCCAGGAGCTCGAGGACCAGCTCGAGCAACTCCGCGGCACCCACCCGGTGCTCGTCCGTCGCGCGCTCGAGGCGGTGGAGCCCGCCGATCTCCTCGTCATCGTGCGGGCGTTCCTCGCGGAGAGGCTGCGGCTGCCTCCCCTGCCCCGGATCCTCGCGGTGATCGCCGAAGATCGCCGGTTCCGCCAGAGCACCGAGCGACCGCGCTACGCCGAGCTCACCCGCATGCAGCTGGCCGCCTCCTGGGTGCCCGAGGTGCTCGACGGCATCCAGCGCCTGGGGCGCCCTCGCTTCGTCCGCCTCACCCCCGACGCCGAGGAGGCGCTGATGGAGCGCGCCGTGGAGGGCGAGGGCGGTCTGGTGCTGCGCATGTCCGACGCCGAGCGAGCGCGCTGGCTGGAGGTGCTGCGGGCCGAGCCCGAGCCCGACGAGCCGCTCGACTCCGCCGACCCCGATCCCTTCGACCCCGATCCCGCCCAGAGATCTCGGGCGAGCGCCGACACCGTCGGGCCACGGGTGGTGATCACCAGCCCCCGGGTGCGCCCCGCCGCCGCCGCCCTGCTCGCGGGCGTGGTGCCTCACGTGCCCGTGCTGAGCACCACCGAGCTGCAGCGCTCGCGGGTGGCCGGACCCCGACGCGTCCATCGCATCGATCCTCCCTGAGGGGCCGCTCCGTTTCCCGAGGCGCCACTCCGTCCCGAGGCGCCGCTCCGTCCGAGGCACCACTCCGTCCGAGGCGCCGCCGACCCCGTCCGGTGGGGTGCCTCGTGAGGCGGCCATCGTGGGTCCCGGTTGCGTCGGATCGGGCGATGGTGGCAGCGTGGCCCGCGTCATGCCGTCTACGCCGACCACCTACTGGGACTACATCAAGGTGGAGCAGCTGCTGGCCCTGCAATCGGGCCGGGAGCAGAGCGAGGAGGCCCTGACCAACGACGAGGTGCTGTTCATCACCGTGCACCAGATCGACGAGCTGTGGTTCAAGCTGATCCTGCGCGAGATGGTCTACGTGCGCGACTGCTTCGCCCAGAGCCCGGTGCCCGAGCAGATGCTGGCCTCGGCCGTCCGCGGGATCCGTCGCATCTCCACCCTGCTGCGCAACGTGGCCCAGCACTTCGAGCTGATGGAGACGATGACCACCCGCGACTACCTGGCGTTCCGCGACAAGCTCACCTCGGCCAGCGGGTTCCAGTCGGCGCAGATGCGGGAGATCGAGCTGGTGATGGGGCTCGCCGACGCCGAGCGGGTGGCGATGGGCCACGAAAACAGCTACCTCGACGCGCTGCGCTCACCCGACGGCACCCCCTCGACCTCCATGGCCCGGGTGCTCGCCCGCCGCGAGGATCTCGTCACCCTCAAGGTCGTCATCGACGAGTGGCTGTACCGCACGCCCATCCAGGGCTCGCGCCCCGACGCCCCCGACGACGCGTCGGCGGTGGCCCAGTTCATCGACGAGTACCTGCAGTCCCACCGGCACCAGGCCAGCGCCCAGATGAACGCGGCGCGGGAGCAGGCGCTGAGCCCCGAAGACGCCGAGCGGCTGCGGGCGCGCTTCGAACGGGAGGCCGAGTCGGCCAGCCGCTTCCTCCGGGCCGAGGATCGCCCCGAGCCCGAGCGGCCCCGGGTCAGCCGCATTCGAGCGGCCATCGTGTTCATCGAGAGCTATCGCGAGCTGCCGCTGCTGGCCTGGCCCCGCGAGGTCGTCGACGGGGTCGTCGCCCTCGAGCAGGCCTTTCTCATCTTCCGCCAGCGCCACGCTCGGATGGTCGAGCGGGTGATCGGTCGCCGGACCGGCACGGGGGGCTCGGCTGGGGTCGACTACCTCGACCAGACCGCGCTGCGCTACCGGATCTTCTCGGATGTGTGGGCCGTTCGTACCCTCCTGGTGCGCCGAAGCTCGCTTCCCCCGCTGCGGCGACCGGAGATCTATGACTTTGCGGGTGGATCGGATCCGTACGAGGGTCGCCCCCTCGGCTGAGTCCGAATCGTCGCCGCTTCTTGGTATCCGGGCGCACTCGTTCGGCGTGCGCCCCACCAACGTAAATCAAGCTCGGATCCTAGGTCGTGGGAGTCGATGCGTGCATCCCGAGCATGTGCGCAGGATGCAGCACGACGCCGAAGCCCCCACGGGCACCGCTTCGACGCCGTGCCGTGACCTCTAACCCCAGGGGGCCCGGAAGGACCCGGACTCGTGAGCCGCGGGGGCCGAGGGTGCGGCCGGGGGCCCGGAGTGCGTCGTCGAGGGCCCGGTGTGCGTCGTCGAGGGCCCGGGGTGCGCCGTCGGGGCCGTGGCCGTGGGCGAGGGCGAGGGCGCGGGGGTGGTGGGTCGAACCAGCGGCCCGCGAGGCTTGCGAGACATGCGACGGATCATCCGACGCAGGCTCTTGGCGATGGCGTGACCGGTGGGGAGGACGACCGCGACCGTCTCTTCGTTCTCGGTCTGCAGCACGACGGTGTGCTTGCCGACGACCAGGCGAATGGTCTTCTCGCCGGTCTTCTCGAGGAGGGAGAGGGCAGCGTCGAGGATCTCGGTCCACCCGTCGTCCCCTCGGAACTCGCGGGGACCGGAGGGAGAGACGACGGAGACCGCCACGATGCCTTGGGCTGCGGCCAGGTGTTCGATGTTGGCTCGGAGACTCATGGTTTGCCTACCTTTTGCTGCGACCCCGGTGCGGGGGGCCGCTTCCTTTGAAAGTCTGAAAGAAACGTTGGGGACTGCCAGTGCCAGCGGCGAATCGACTTAGGTTTCGTCGAAGGGATTGGCACGCGGTGGAACCAATGCAAGGTGACGACGATGGACGGCGGCAGTCCCGCTATGCGTTGGAGAACTGTTCTTACCCAGTCTTCGTTACGCGGCGCGACTTGCCCCCCGATTTCCGACGATTCCGGGAAAAAACTGGATCGAATGCCCGAATTCAGCCCATGAACGCCGTTTAGTTGCGTAGGCCATGTGAAGACTCGACCCGTTTCCGGGGCTCTTCTGGTCGGGGACGGACTTACGATCGCGGTGGCCTGGCCGTGATCGTCTCGATCGCACAGGATCGACGAAAGAGCACGATCGAGTCCCTGTTTTGTCACATCGCGAGGGATGGATGCGTGGTGCTCCGAGCGGCTCGCCCCGCGTCCCCCCGGCAAAAGCCGATTGTCGACGCATGGATGGGTCGCCCGCGACGTTGCTCCTCGACGGATCCCCCCGCCCCTTGCCAAACTGCGCGCTCCCCTGCGCCCCGACATGTCTCGCTGCACTCGCTCGCTGCCCCTGCTGCTCGTGATCTCCTCGGTGTCCTGCGAAGGACCCCGCTCCCACGAGTACGACCTGGTCGACACCCCCCAGTCCGCGCCCGCGGAGATCGAGGGGCCCGCGGCCCCGGAGGCCTCGGCCCCGAATTCCGAGCCCGAAAGCCCCGACGGCTGCGGGCGCTCCACCGGGCGCAACGAGGCCGGCGAGTGCGAGCAGCTCCACACCCGGCAGCTCGATCACGCGCAGCAGGTGCAGCTGCCGGCCGGGCGCTTCGTGATGGGCGACGTGCCGCGCAACTACAACTCGGCCATCGGCCGCCACGATCCCCGCGAGCGCTGGCCGGGGCAGCCCCCCCGCTACGCCGAGTCCTCGGCGTTCTGGGTGGATCTGCACGAGGTCACCCGCAGCGCCTACGCCACGTGCGTGGCGGCGGGCGATTGCAGCGAGGCCGTCTGCCCCGATGGGGCCGATCCCGTGGAGAAGTTCTCCGACGACGCGGCGGCGCTGGTGCCCCAGACCTGCGTGACCCACGAGCAGGCCGAGACATTCTGTCGCACCCGCGGCGGGCGGCTGCCCACCGAGGTGGAGTGGGAGTATGCCGCGCGGGGGCCCGACGCCCGGATCTACCCCTGGGGCAACGACATGCGCGACGAGTACACCGCCATGCTGCTGCCCATCAGCGGCTCGCCGGGCGACGTGAGCTACTTCGGCATCCGGAACATGGGGACCAACGCGGTGGAGTGGGTGGCCGACACCTACCAGGTCGACGCCGGCCTGGCTGACTATCTGACCGGTCCGTTCCGGCGCGCCAACGGCCCGCTGCTGGCGGCCGAGCGAACCCGGGGCCTGCGCTACGTGATGAAGGGCGGCAAGACGGGCGCCCGGCGGGACCAGGGGCAGCCCGATCCGCGGGTGGGCTTCCGCTGCGTCGCCGACCTCGAGGCCGACGAGACCCCGCTGACGGTGCCGGCCGACCCTCCCCCCATCCCGCTGCTGCGGGACACGGGCACCGGCGTGCTGGTGTTCGGGGGCGTGGCCGAGGCGGCCGACCGCCGCGAGGCGGAGGCGTTCTGCTCGACGCTGAAGGTCGACTTCGGGGGCGAGATCTACGAGGGCTGGCGGATGCCGGCCCTGGCCGATCTGAACGCCATCGCCGAGTGGTTCCGCGGGCCGGGGCCGTTCTGGACGCTCGACGGCGCCGCGCACCAAGAGGACCCGCCCGCCGGCAACATGAAGCCGCCGCGCCCGAACGATCCGTGGGTGCTGGTGGACGACGCCGTGCCGACCGACGCGTTCCCGGTGCGGTGCATCCGCGACACCGAGGCGTAGGCCGGCCGATCCATCGACCGGCGAGTTTCTGCTACCGTCTCGCCGATGACGCTGCCCCGCTCCGTCGTTTTGGTGTGCTCGCTGTCGTTCGTCCCGGCCCTCGGCGCGTGTCAGGGCAAGGGCAAGACGCCGGCCGAGACCAAGCCCGAGGCCCAGGTCCAGGCCCAGGCCCAGGCCGATCCGAGCGCGCCCTCGGCCGCCGACCCGGCCCCGACCGAGGCCGCCGGACCGCCGCCTGCGCCGGCCGGCTCGCCCAAGCAGCTCGGGCAGCACCTCGCCGACCCGGGCTGGTTTCGGAAGACCATGTTCGGCGACGGAGCCAAGGTCCTCGACACCAAGCGCTCCGAGGCCGACGACCAGGGGCGCTTCTCCAGCCTCATCCGCTTCGAGCTGAGCGACACCACGGTGGAGGCCTGCGCCGACCACCTGCAGGAGGCGGTCGCCAGCGAGGTGACCAACGTGCAGCGCAAGGCCGAGCCCAACGGGCGCATCCAGCTGTCGGGCAGCACCGCGAAGTACGAGATCACGTTCGTCTGCGGCGAGTCCGGGGGTAAGACGATCGCGTACGTCAGCTACCAGTGGACCTGAGCGGCACGCGCTCGCGCTCGGGCTGGTGGACGCAGCCGGGCCCCCGCGTTAAGTTCATCGGCAGATGCTGGACGAGCCAGCGGGCATCTCCCCCTTCGGGTGGGCGATCGCAACCGGGGGTCGAGGCCTGGTCCAGTTGCAGGACGAAGTCCGGGCCCTGGGCACGTGGTCGGCCGCGGCGTGGGCCCGCCACTTCCCCGCCGAGCAGGGCTACCAGGTCGACGTCGCGCGCTCTGCGAGCGATGCGCAGGTCTTGCACCTCACCGTGCGGCGGGGTGAGTTCCACGCCGAGGCCAGCCTCGAGCACGATCTCCCGGCCGGGGCGGAGGGGTCCTCCCGCTCGGTCCGCATGTTCGGTCGCGCGCGCTTCGAGGCGGTGGACCGGGCCCGGGCCCGGGGGCAGCGCATGATCGCGCGATCCCGCGCCATGGGCTGGGCCGGAGGGCTGGCCGTGTTCCTGTCGCTGGCCTGGCTGATGGTCGGCGTGCGCGACCCGATCTACGTGCTCGGCGGCATGCTGCTGGTGGTGGCCCTGCTGGTCACGGTGATCGCGGGGGGCTCGGTCGGCGCGTGGGTGGGCGAGCGGCTCGCCGCCCTCCAGCACGAGCGGGCCCGTCGCCAGGTCGAGGCCGATCCGGCCACCCCCGACGACCTGCGCCGCTGGAAGGCGGTCGCTCGGCAGCTCGGGGCCCAGCGCGCGGCCCTGCTGAGCAGCCGCCGCCAGCCGTTCCGCTCCGAGCCACGCGCCATCGCGGGCTGAGCTCCCGGTCTCGTGTGCGCTCACGCCCCTCGGCCGGTCGCGGCGACGGGCTCGGTGCAACCGGGCCGCGACCGGCCCGTCGGAGGGGCGTACCCCTGGACCGCTCGCCGGCCCTCACCACACCCAAGACCCTGACCATGACCCATCACACGCTCGTCCTCGCCTCGTCCCTCGGCCTGGGGCTGTCCCTCGCCGCCGGCTGCGACTCCGATCCCCCCTCGACCGACACCACCGCCACGGGCTCGGACACCGACGCCACCACCGACGCCACCACCGGCGAGACCACCACCGGCGAGACCACCACCACCGGCGAGACCACGCCCGGAGACACCACCACCTCCACCACCGACGACTCGGCCGACTCGAGCTCGGGCGGCGAGGATCCCTGCCTGAGCTGCGACCCCAACGCCATGTGCGTGGCGGATGCCTGCGTGTGCAACGAGGGCTTCGAGGGCGACGGCACCACGTGCACCGACGTGGACGAGTGCGACGGAGCCAACGACTGCGCCGACGATGCCACCTGCACCAACATCGACGGCGGCTACGAGTGCGCGTGCGACCGCGGCTTCGTGGGCGACGGCTTCACCTGCGAGCCGGCCGAGAGCTGCGGCGACGATCCCTGCGACGCCAACGCCGAGTGCAGCGACGACGAGGGGATCGAGTGCGTGTGCAACGACGGCTGGCAGGGCGACGGCTTCACCTGCGCCGACATCAACGAGTGCGCCGCCAGCCCCTGCGACCCCAACGCGAGCTGCTCGAACAACGACGGCAGCTTCGACTGCACGTGCAACATGGACTTCGTGGGCGACGGGCTGACCTGCACCGGGGCCCTGGAGTACTTCGACACCTGTGCGGTCCCCGAGGTGTGCGCCTCGGGCCTGTGCATCGGCGCCCCCTACGACCACTGCAGCGAGCTGTGCAACCAGGCCGTGCCCGACGACTGCCCCAACGTGGGCGCGGCCGGCTTCTGCGTGCCGATCGGCATGGGTGACTTCGCGTGCGTGGGCGACCTCGACACCGGGCTGGACGGCGACGCGGAGATCCTCAGCCCGGGCGACTCGATCATCCGGACGCTCAGCCCGCTGTCCGACGTGGACCTGCACCACCTCGAGGTGGGCATGGGCGACTACCTGCTGCTGGTCACCCCCGACCCCGACGACGACATCCAGGTCGACGTGTTCGACGGGATCGGCCAGCTGATCTCGGTGCTCGACACCGGCGGCCCCGGCGAGGTCGAGGGCACCACGCTGTCGTCGGGCGCCCCGCTGGTGGCGTTCGCGGTGGTGCGCAACGTGGGCATGTCCACGGGCAGCTACACCATCTCGTTCACGGTCGCGCCGTAGCGCCGCGTCGGTCGGGGCCGAGCCGGCCCCGCCCGAGCTGTCAGCGCGGCAGCGTCAGGGTGAAGGTCGTGCCCGCAGACGCGTCCGAGCGCACGGCCATCTCGCCGCCGTGCGCTCGGGCGATCTCCCGCACGATGAACAGCCCCAACCCCACGCTGCGGACGTTGCTGGCCTTCGTGCCGCGCGTCATCGGCTCGAACAGGCGCGGCAGCAGCGTGGGGGGAATCGCCGCTCCGTCGTTGTGAACGGCCAGGGTCAGCGCGTCGCCTCGGGTGCCGTTGGTGGTGACCGTGACCGGCGTGTCGGGGTGCCCGTGGTTCATGGCATTCGACACCAGGTTGCCGACCAGCTGGACCAGGCGCCTGGCATCGGCCGAGCACCGCCCGTCGCCGGTGTGAACGTGCGGCAGGGCGCGACCGGGGTAGGACAGGCGAAGCTCTTCGAGAGCCTCGCTGGCGACCTCGTGGAGGTCGCACGCCTCCGGCACGCAGCTCAGCCCCTCTCCCACCCGCGCCTGCGTGAAGTCGAGCAGGTCGCCGATCAGCCGGTTGGCGCGCTTGGCCGCGCGGAGGATGCCGGTGGCGGCAACGTCCTGCGCCGGCGACAGCTCGTCGAGACCGAGCAGCTCGGTCGCCAGCACGATGGCCGTCACGGGATTGCGCAGATCGTGGCTCACGATGCCGATCATCTGCTCGGCGAAGAGCGCACGGTCCTTGGCCTCCGTGTGCAGGCGCGACGCCTCCTTGCGGGCCAGCAGCAGCTCGCGCTCGTACTTGTCGCGGTCGCGCGCCACATAGGCCGCGATCTCGTGGACGATCTGGCCTTCGCTCCCGCGGAGGATCGCATTGACCACCATCGGCACGCGGGTCCCGTCGCTGTGCACGATCTCGAGCTTGACCTCGGAGACGGTGCCCTGCATGTGCAGCAGCGGCGACCAGTGGGTCTGGTGGAAGATGCGACCGCCGGCGGTCAGCAGATCCTGGAACCGCTGCCGACCCACCAGCTCGTCGGCGGCGCGACCGACCCACTGGCAGAACGTGCGGTTGACCCGGAGGAACGTCCCGTCGTCGGACGTCTGGAGGAGGCCGCACGCGGCCTCGTCGAGCAACGCGAGCGCCTCGGGCGAAGCACCGCGCTTACCCCCGTGGGGCATCCAACCCTTCCTCGACCAGGAACTCGTCGATGGCGGTGGCGGTGGCGCTCGGCGCGCTCATGTGCGGACAGTGCCCGATGTTGTCGATGATGCGCAGCGTGCTGCGTGGCAGCTCGCGATGCAGGAACTCACCCACCTTCACCGGCGCGATGAAGTCGTCGTTGCACTGCACGATCAGCGTGGTCGCGCGCAGCTTGGGCACCTCGGCGCGCACGTCGGACAGGAAGGTGACGCGAGCGAATTGCAGCGCGATGTCGGGATCGGTGCGGCAGAAGCTGTTGGTGAGCTCGACCCCCAGCTCCGGCTGCTCCGGCGCGCCCATGATCGCCGGCGCCATGGTGCTCGACCAGCCGAGATAGTTGCTCTCCAAGGTCTCGAGCAACGAGTCGATGTCGTCGCGCGAGAACCCACCGACGTAGTCCCCATCGTCGAGGTAGCACGGCGACGGGCTGATCATGATCTGCGCCGCGTAGGCCTCCGGCTCCTTCACGTTGGCGAGCAGCCCGATCATCGCGCTCACCGAGTGTCCAACGAAGATCGACGGCCCCTCGGCGAACGCGTGCGCGAGCTCGAGCATGTCGTCGGCGTAGCCCTGCAGCGAGTCGTACTTCGCCGGATCGTAGGCGGAAAGATCGGATCTGCCGCTGCCGACGTGATCGAACAGCACCACCCGGTAGCGCTCGGCGTAGCGGGGGGCGAGCGATCTCCACATGCTCTGATCGCAGCCAAACCCGTGGGCGAAGAACATCGTGGCCGGCCCCCCGCCGGAGACATGGACGTTGTGGCGCTTCTCGAGGCTCATATCGTAGGCGCACGCCGGGACTCGAACGAGCGGCGTACCCGTGGGTTGCCTTAGCCCTTCTCCTGCGGCGAGCAAGAAGAATGGCACTAAAGAACCGCTGGGGTAGCGCTGCGGTACCTTGACCGTGGCCCTCGTGCGCGGCACCGTTTCGGCCGCGCGGCGCACGGGCCGGTCGCGCGCCAAGAGCCGCTGCCCGCGCTCGTCGAAGGCGGGCAGGGGTTGCTCGATGGGTCGGCTCGACCATGACCGACCCGCGATGCCATCGAGGAGCTCGACCTCTCAGAGGTCGTGCGCCCGCTGCCAGGCCTCGACCTCATCG
>JGI12210J13797_10039938_pt1 | contig 11900 bp, 5 predicted proteins | sample ElkSlonscriptome_3_FD_13797 | JGI IMG/M metagenome (IMG submission 13797) | reverse complement strand
TGGACAAAATCACCGGTAGCGGCGTGGTCCAGCTTTCATACTGCGCCACGAGGAAGAGATAGCCGAAAATCACCGCCATCAGGAGCAGCACGTTGGTACTGTCCGAAGCGCGCGATTCATGATAACTCAGGTTAGACCACTCAAACTTGTACCCTTCCGGCAACACGCGCTGACTGATCTCGGTCACCGCATCCATCGCAGCCCCGCTGCTGACAAAAGGCATGGCGAATGCGTTGATGGAGGCTGACGTAAATTTGTTGTAGCGCTCGACATTCCGCGGCGCGAGTGTCGTGTCGAGCTTGACCAGACTGCCGAGCGGCACCATGGCCCCATTGCGGCTTTTCACATGAATACGATCCAGCGAATCGACATTTTTGCGGAACGGCCAGTCGGCCTGAACAATGGTGCGGTTGACCTGCCCGTCAAAGTTGACGTCGTTGACATACATAGAGCCGAGGTAGGTCTGCAGCGCGCTGAAAATCGAGCTGACCTCGACGTTCATCAGCGCAGCTTTCACGCGGTCGACTTCCAAATGAATGTGTGGCGTGTTGGCGGAATAGGCACTGAACCCGAACATAATTTCGGGGGCCATATTGATCTCCATCATAAAGCTGTTGAGCACCGCCTGCAGTTTCTGCGGATCGCTATCCTGCGTGGACTGCAACCGAATATCCAGACCGCCACTGCTGCCGAGTCCCATGATGGCCGGAGGAACAAACAGATTGAGTTGTGCGCCCGGCACCGTTGCCAGTCGCGCCTGCAGTTTTTCCTGAAGAGCCAGCACATGAAGTTCAGGCTTCATGCGCTTGGACCAATTATCCAAGCCGAACATGAAAAACGCCACATTTTCGCCGGAGCCGCCCATCATGCTGAAACCGGTTACCTGAATCGTATAGCTGATGCCCTCTTCTTCCTGAATCGGAGCAAGCACCTCTTCGAGCAGGGCTTCCGTGCGGGCGCGGGTGGCGCCTTCGGGCAACTGCGCCATACCGAAAATAATACCGGCATCTTCGTCGGGCAGGAATGACGCCGGTGTCATTTTGTATAAACCATACGAAACGCCGAATACACACAGCAGCATAAATCCGGTAATAAGCAAACGACGTGCGAGCCCGCGCGTACCGGCCACATAGATATTGCGCGCACGGTTCAGCCCGGTATTAAACCACCGCAGCGGGCCGTGCTTTTTTGGTTTAATGACATTGAGCATGACCGCACAGAGCGCGGGACTGAGCGTCAGGGCATTGATGGTGGAGAAGAATACGGCAGCCGAAATGGCGACCGCAAACTGCTGATAGATTTTGCCGGTAATCCCCGACATGAAACCGATCGGCACAAAAATCGACAGAAGTACGAGCGTTGTTGCAATGACCGCACCGCTCACCTGCTCCATGGCTTTGATGGTGGCCGCTTTATGGTCGAGCCCTTCGCTCTCCATAATTTCCAGCACGCGTTCGACCACCACAATGGCATCGTCCACCACTAGGCCGATGGCCAGCACCAGCCCGAACAACGTTAAGGTGTTAATGCTGTAGCCCAGAATCGCAAGGACCATAAACGTGGCGCACAGGGAAACCGGGATAGTGATGGCCGGGATCAGCGTCGCGCGCCAGTCCTGCAGAAAAACATAGCAGACCACCACCACGAGGAAGAACGTCAGCAACAGCGTAACGACAATTTCACGAATACTGGTACGTACAAATTCCGTGGCATCATAGGGCAGAATCATTTCCAGCCCATCCGGTGCCGTGCTGCGCATCTGCTCCAACTCCGACTGCACATCATACATGGTATCGAGTGCATTCGAGCCCGGTGTACGAGTCAGGCCCAGTGCCACGGCATTTTGTCCGTTATATTTGGAAGCGAACAAATAGTTATCGGCTCCTTTTTCCACGGTCGCCACGTCTTTAAGATAAACCACCGCCCCGTTTTCTTCCGTGCGGATCACAATATCTTCAAAGTCAGCCGGATCATTCAGACGCCCTTCTGTATTCAGCGTGTAGGAAATCCGTGACGTTCCATCATCCGGCGAAGCGCCGATAGACCCGATCGAGGCTTGGATATTCTGGCTGCGGATCGCCGCCGTAACTTCGTCGGGGCTGATCCCCAGTGCGGTCAGACGGTCGGCATTCATCCAGACGCGCATACTGTATTTCGGTCCCCAGACCTGCGCACGGCTCACGCCGCGGATTCGCTCCAGCGACGGCTGAATAATTTTATAGGCATAGTCGCTCAGGAACAGATCTTCGCGACTGCCGTCCGGCGAACGCACCACGATGAACCCGAGGAAGTCGGAGGATTCCGTTTCCACGGTTACCCCCTGCTGCACCACCTCGGTGGGCAGTAGCGCTTCGGCCTGGGCCACGCGGTTCTGAACTTTCACCTGGGCCATGTCCTGATCCGTGCCCACTTCAAAGGTGACCGTCAGGGTGTACATGCCGGCGTTGTCGGAGGAAGACGACATATAGATCATATCCTCCACCCCGTTCACGGCATCCTCGATGGGCCCCGCCACGGTGGAGGCCATCACCTCGGCGCTGGCGCCTGGATACATAGCGCGCACCACAATCTGCGGCGGCGTCACCTGCGGATACTGAGCAATCGGCAGCGACGAAATCGACAGCAGCCCCGCCAGCATCAAAACGATGGAAATTACACCCGCCAAGCGCGGGCGTTCAATGAAGACCCGCGAAATCATTTTTCAACCTCCATGAGCGTAACCGATGCAGTCGCACCCGGTTGTACTTTCTGTACCCCCACCACCACTACGCGGTCGCCGGCCTTGAGTCCGGATGTAATCACAAAGTCGCCTTCAACGGGTTCACCGAGGGTAACGCGTGCGACCCCAATGACGCCCTCTTCGCTTGCCGTAAGCACATAGCTTCCATCCTGGTCGACCAGAATGGCCTGCTGCGGAATGCGTATCCCTATGGGTCGGTCGGCCTGACCAACAAGGATGGTCACGTACCCGCCGGCCACCAGCAGCTCATCCGGATTATCAAATAGGTACCGCACCGTCATGGTGCCGGTACGCTCGTTCATGGTGTTGTCATCAAAATCCTTTTTTCCAACCATTGGAAGTTCGGTGCCGGTGGGCAGACGAATGTTGGCTGCCAGCTCATTGATCGTGCCGTTGATCACATTCTCGCGATACTTGAGATAAGCCCGATCCGTCACAGAAAAAACCACGCGGACCGGATCGAGCTGCACGATGGTCGCCAGCGTGGTACCGATCATAGAGTCCACATAGTTTCCTTTGGTGATCATGGCGGCCCCGATGCGGCCGTCGATCGGCGCCCGGATTTCGGAATATTCCAGATCCAGCTGTGCGATCTGCAGATTGGCCTCTGCCTGTTTCAGGTTGGCAACAGCCTGGAGCTTGAGGGCTTCAGCCTGATCTTTGTCCGATTGCGAAACACTGGTGCCGGCTTTTTCAATGCGCTCGAAATAGCGCTGGGCCCGATTGAGCTCCGCCTTGGCGCTGGCCAGGTCGGCCTCGCGGGCGACGACCATGGATTTGTAGCGCTTCTGATCGACGGTAAACAGCAGGTCGCCCGCCTTGACCATAGAACCTTCGGTGAAATGCACTTCATCGACATAGCCCGCGACATCCGACTTTACCATCACCTGCTGTACCGGCTCGACGGACGCAATATATTCCTGCCTCACATCGACAGGCCCCTCTTTCACCTCAATCGCTTTGACCGCTGGCGGCGGCATTTCGCCGGGGCCACCCATCATCGCCGACATATCCATCGACATCATTTTGCCGGCAAATATTCCCACGCCGATACCCACCGCAAGCGTCACAATGAACACGATAATCGCTATGATCTGCTTCAACATAATACAGTCTCCTTAATCCAATATCTACTGATCGAGCGGCAGCCCCAGGAGCAGCTGCGTCTGTTTAACAATTAAATCTTCCATCGTCTGGAGGTAGTCTTCCGAATACTGATCGGTGCCGAGCATCTTCAGCATGGCCTTACGATAATCGGCATGCGCAAAAATCGGCATTTTCATGATGACCGCCCGCAGATGAATTTCTTCCGGACTCATGTCCGGATCAATAATCTTATAGAGCTTGGTAAATCCGCTTACGCTTTGCTGCAGCACCTGCTCATCAAAAATATCGTACAGATGGTCATCGCGCTGAAGCAGTTGATAAATCACCGGCACATGCCATTGCGGCCGGTCCGATCGAAACATGTCGGTAATTTCGCTGGCAACCAGCGAACGAATGGTCGCCGATAGTTCCGCCGGTGTAGAGTCTTCGTTAATTCCTTTAACAATTTCCAAATCATCTGCATGCGAACAACCGCCGATGGCCTCGCGCACCACCGCCTCAAGCAGTCCGTCTTTGCTTCCGAAATGGTAATGAATACTCCCGATATTTTCGCCGGCGCGCTCCGCCACCATGCGGGTCGTTAGATGCGCAAGACCGTGCGCAGCCGCCAGCTCCCCCGCCGCCTGAATCATTTTATTTTTGGTCGTATCACTCGTGGAATATCCGGACATCAAAATCGCTCTTAATTTTTAATCAGGCGACCAAATTTAGTCGCGCGACAAATTTAGTCAAGTGATTAAATGTTAGGATTTCATCCTTAGGATCAACATCGAACGAACCCACGGAAACTTACAAAATAGAGATAAATGCATCTATTCACTGCAAAGTCTTAAGATGGGACGCCGCTGTGAACTCCGTATTCTCCAGCCGGGCAGGGGGTAAAATGTAGCATGAGCGTCTCGCTCGTTTCCCGTCGCCCGGAAGCAAGCGGGACGCTTGCTCTACTTTTGGTCTCTAATAGAACGTTAGATATTATAACGCTTCCGCGGTGGTTTCCCATTCAGTTTCCAAGGATTGGATTTCGGACTGAATTTCAGCCAAACGGGCATTGATGGCCGAAAAGTCGGCATCACGCCGGGACATCATTTCGTTGGTCAATTCGGTCTGCTCTTCCGCCAGCTTTTCGATTTTGCGCTCAATTTTTTTCAGCTCTTTTTCGGCTTCGCGCTGCGCGGCACGGGCCTTGCGGGCATCCTTGCCTTTAACGATGGGGCTGGAAGACTGGGATTCGACCGACGGGGACGTCGTTCCTCCAGCAGCGCTTTCCGATTTCAGGTTTCCATTTTCCGTTTTCTCTAAGAAATATTCATAATTTCCGGGGAAACGGGAAACCCCGGCATCGTCGATATGGATAATCTGCTCGGCAATATTGCGTACAAAGGTGACATCATGACTAACCACACAGAGCGCGCCTTTATACTCTTTCAGCGCCTGCTCCAACGCTTCGCGTCCATTGACATCGAGATGGGTGGTCGGCTCGTCGAGCAGCAGGAAATTCGGCGGATTAATAAAGAGCCGCGCAAAGGCCAGACGGATTTTTTCGCCGCCGCTGAGGACCGAGACTTTTTTATCGATCGTATCGCCGCTGAATCCAAAACCGCCGAGCAGATTCCGGACTTCCGATTCCATGGCCACCGGATGCTCATCCTTCACAATATGATACACCGATTTTTCCGGATTCATGGTTTCGGCAAAATCCTGCGACTGATAACCAATAACCACTTTATGCCCGACCACCCGTTTACCGTCCGAAAGTTCCAGCGCGCCCGCCAGCGAACGAAGCAACGTGGTTTTCCCCATGCCGTTATAGCCGACCAGCGCGACTTTTTCGCCGCGGTTGATATTGAGATCCAAGGACTGGAAAATCCAGCGGTCGCCGTCATACGTCAACCCGCCTTTTTCCAGACGGATGATTTCATGTCCGGAGTGCGGCGGATCGCCCAGGCGGATTTTTGAGGTATTCGCCACCGTGGCCGGAGCTTCGATACGCTCCATTTTTTCGAGTTGTTTAATCCGGCTCTGCACTTGCGATGCCTTGGTTGCCTTTGCCCGGAACCGGCGGATAAAACTTTCGATCTGCTCAATTTCGCGATCCTGATTTTCTTTAGCGGCCAGCTGATGCCGAATGCGCTCTTCGCGCTCCGTAAGATAATAGTCGTAGCCGCCCTGATAGCGCGTGGCCTGACCGCCGGCAATTTCAAGCGTCACGGTTACCAGTGATCGAAGCAGATAGCGGTCATGCGAAATCAGCAGCATGGTGCCTTCATAGTTGCGCAGGAATTTCTGCAGCCATTCCACCGCTGGCAGGTCGAGAAAGTTGGACGGTTCGTCGAGCATCAGCAGATCCGGATTGGCGATCAGCGTGCGCGCCAGCTCGGCGCGCATCTGCCAGCCGCCGGAAAAAGAAGTGAACGGCTGATCAAACTCTTCCACATGAAAACCCAGCCCGCTCAGCGCCGCCCCCGCTCGCGCTCGCATTTCGTAGCCGCCCAGATGTTCAAATTTATGCTGCAGTTCCCCAATCTGTTTCAACGCGCGCTCTTTTTCCAATCCCTGGAAATTTGGAAGCTGCGTTTCCAATGTATGGATTTTTTCGGGGATGGTTTTAAGCTCGGGAATCGAATTCTCGGTGTAATCAATTACGCTTAAATCCACTTCGTGCGGATTCAACTGCTGCTTGAGATGGCCGATCCGGCAATGCTTCGGTAATACGATATCGCCCGCATCGGCCTCGATTTCATGATTAATCAGGCTGAATACGGTCGATTTTCCAGCCCCATTGGGCCCGACAATACCGATCCGCTCCCCGGCATTAATCCGAAACGTCACCGATTTCAGTACATCCTGCGTACCGAACTGTTTACTCACCTGTATAAAATCGACCATTGAAGCATTATCCCAAAGACCGGAGAACGTAGCCGATACACCGGCTGCGGAAAATAAAAAACCCGCTCCAGACGGGAACGGGTTTAAAAATGGAGCGAGCGATGAGATTCGAACTCACGACAGTCACCTTGGCAAGGTGGGGCTCTACCACTGAGCTACGCTCGCATGTTTCGTTCCGTACCGGCCCTTCACGGGTTACGGCTTCGTTGTTCCAATCCTTGGAACTTGGTTGAGATGGGGGGAATCGAACCACCCGCTTTCGCCGGCCCCAGAAGGCAGCATTTGGCCGGTATGCACCGATGCTGTTTCTTTTTGCCGCATCTCCGTTCAGGGAACGAAGGCGCAGAAGATGGATTTTATCGCCGCACCTTGCAACCCCAAAATTACGGGAATTTACCCATCGGAAGATCATCTGATGCTGAACGGACATGTGACCTGCAGCGTGAACGACAGGTTCCGCCCCGAATCAGATGATTCAGCTATTTCCGCAGCACTCACACGACCGATACATCCAAAAAAAAGAAACTCCAGTTCATCTATCTGCTGCCATGAAAAATAAAGAAAACCGGGGATTTCTACGTTTTTACTTATTTCTTTCCGCTCGGGAATATATGTTCTTCGCACAAATCTAATGCATGAAAAGGAGAAGAATGGGTGCGATCAAAAAATGGCTTGGACTGGGCCTCCTTGGCATTCTGCTGTGCAGTTGCATCGAGCAGGAAGTGAACATTAAACTCAATGCCGATGGAAGCGGAACCGTGTCGGTGCGTCGTCGCCTTTCGGATATGGAGCGTGAGATTTCCTTGCTCGGAAAAGAAACCGCTCCTGAATTCAAGTCGCTGACGGTGCTGCAACATTCCATAGAAAAAAACGATGGTGAGCCGAATGAAAAATTTGAAATCTCGGAATATGCCTTCACCAATTTGGCGGTGGCCTTACCCGAGCTCGAATCGATCGAAAATGTTATTCTGCCGCGCTTTACGAATCGGGACGGGCAACTCGTTGTTTTTATGCGGAACGAGATGAATCCCTATCGCGGCTCCAGCTCGAATAACCAAACCAACCTCTTCTACCATCTGACCATCGATTTTCCCGTTGCCCCGCAAAGTGAGTCAGGAACCGTTGAGGGGAATCGATTTATCTGGAAAGCCAATCACAACGAAATCACCACATTCAGAAAGAGCGACATAGGCACACTGGCCTTTGAATGCTCCATTCCTGCCGATGCAATAGAAATGGATTTGCAACCCCGGCTTGTTGCACGCAAACCCGAGAGCACGTTGCAAGAAAAGAAACGTAAGCTGATCACCGCACTCGATGTCCGCATACCTATTATTGCAACAGACACGCGCTGGTCTGAGGAAGATTCCAATGCAAAAATGACCGTGGCTCTACCGGTAGACCCTGCACTTTTTCCCCTCTGTTATCAGGAGCTTAAGCTGGAGAATCTGGTAATCGATGGGCAAAAGGTTGAGCCCACACTCTCATCGGAAACCAGCGGCGTATTTTCTGGAAAAAATCAATACGGGCAGGATGTTCCGGGGCTACCGGTTCAATTCCAATTTGCGTGGAATACCCCACTTCTTAAGCAGATCGACCGCATTCAGGTCTCGGTGCAGGCCGCAAAACCCGCCCGAACCTCTGAACACACCCTTGATGTAGAAACCGAAACCGTAACTAACGCCGTTCTTGCCATACCACCGGGCAAACAACCTGATATTGCGGTGCTGGAAGTAAAGCACGCACATTGGCAAGCCGCCGTCTTGAAACTGGCAACCACGTTAAATCCGATGGACTTGAGCCAAATCTATTTAGACACCGCCTACGGACTGCGCTATCCCGCTCAGGGCCTCAACTGGATCCCCTCTAAAAAGGCGGATTCCACTTCACGTAAAGCGGGCGAAGCACAGTTTGGCCCATCGACGCCCTTCTGGGTTGTTGATGTCTATTATCCCCACATTCCCACCACCTCTTTCGCTCTCACCTTTGTGAAAACCGAGGAACTGTTGATGTCCGAAACTGTTTTGACGGAGGTAAAGATCGATGTCCAATAAACTGCTGTTTCAACCGCTTACTCTGCTTTCCATCATGCTGCTCCTTGCGGGGTGCATCACTACCGAAGTGGAAATCGCGCTGAATCCCGATGGAAGTGGAACGCTGGCTTATACCCAGCACTACGATCGCGCCACCGAGGAGCAGCGCAAGGAACTTCATGAGCGCTTTCAATCACCGAATGTCTCCCAAACCATTACCCGTGCATCGATCCTGGAGCACTATCCAGAACCGCACTTCAAACTCATCCGTTTTGATCAGAACGAAAAAAAACTGCGCACCGAGGTGGAAATACAGTTTAACGATATCAATGCGCTGCTCATCCCCCGGGACCCATCGCTGAGCTTTGGGTTGGACTCGCTCGATTTTGCCGTTGCGGACGAAACCCTCACTTTTTCTCTGGAGCGGGATGCCTCGGTCGGGAAGCAAATGGCGACGTACGAAGGCCCACCCGGAAAAGAAAGCCTTTCCATCCTTAATCCTGCAACCGGAGAAAAAATCAGCTTCTCTCGTGAACTAAAACCCGAAGCACCCGCAACCAACTGGGTGGGTCAACTCACGCTCCCCGGTCATACTATTATCCGCAGACCCCATCTTCAGATCTTTCACCCTTATCCGGTGGTGGAAGCTGCGGCTTGTAAGATTCAAAATGCAGCATGGAAACTCAGCCATTTTTCGAGCGGAAATGCACTCGATCTAAAACTAAACATCACCCTGCCCCCCGACAACGGCACTACGTTACGTTGGGAAAAACCAGCAATGCTATCCGGCGGTTTTATGCCCGCCGGGTCTCATCCTGCCATGAAAGTGCAAGGGAAGGGCGAATTTAAGAATGGTGAACTCGAAATCAAGCTACCCATCCCGGAGCACTCGGTTGAAAAGCTCTCGGACTTGATGGTTCGCATTCAGGCCACCCGCGCCAGCTCGCCTCGACGGGTTTCCCTTGGCGAACTCAAAGCGAACAGCGAATATCAGGTGGATGACTTAACCCTCAAAACAGGTGATCTTAAAAACGGGGTAAGCTACCAGGCGAAAGGCCCCGTCGATCAAATTAAAAGCACGTTGATTGTTTCAAAGCGCGGTAACCGGTTTGAGCTCGACCGCAGCTCTTGGTCAAGCTCTGGTAACAGCAAATCGGCAAGATACTGGAAATTTTTACCCCCCGAGGGCTGCACCCTGGAGCTAGAACTGTACGAGGAACTGGAGCCCTTTTATATCGACATTCGTATCCCGGATATCGACCTCACACAACGCGCATGGAAAGCGGAGGAAAAATCTACCGATGAAGCGGTTGTAGACTGGAAAGTGCAGCTAAAGGCAACAAATCCCGAACTGTTTGCGGTCGTTGTTCCAGCCGTCACCGAATCCGTGTTCGAAAGCAGTGCAACATACAAAGCCTATTTCCAAGGATTGGAAAATGAGCAGATCCTGCCGGCCATCGCGGCCGTCGTAGACTACATGCTTCAGCACAGCCCTGAGAACGGTCAGATGTGGATCCAGAACTATCCGCGGGATGTCCTTCAGAAACGGGATGCCTTCCTTGCAGAGAACCAACAGCAGATCGTAGTTCAGCTTCTGGCCATATACAAAAATGCGCCCAGCATTCACCTCCCGTCCATGATTGCAAATCTCCGCTTACAGGAAATCGCTCAGCCGATCGCCTTCTCCGAGCTCAAAGCAGGCAACCTGGACTTTGCTAAACCGTATCTCTTCTCAACGGATTTTGCTGTCGGCGAGGTTACGTTACTTTGTGAGCTGATCGAGGCGGCGCCCAGTTGGGTCGAACAACTGGAACTGTTGCGTGTGCTCGAAAAGGCCCATGCCGTGACTCCAGCTTTTGCCATGAAATTATTTAACGACCGCACACGCTCGGTTCATGTTCGCAAAGAAGCGCTTGAGATTCTATTGAAGTTCGACGATACCGACCTTACTTTTGCCGAGAAAACAGCCCTTGATTCAACAGATGATCAAGTATTCATCGCCGCCACGGCGGCCAGATTTCTCCTCAAACAAGATCCCTTCCCCTCCGAACTCTGCCTGCGTTTCCTGCAGCGTTCCAAACTCAGGAACGATGCGCTCAACTCGCTTAACGCGCATCTCATAACCGTCCTTCGGAATAAAGACACCGCCGAAATAGAACGTTGGAAAACCCAGATTCAACCATTCGTTCCCGTGATTGAAGATCTTTCAGAACAACTCGATGACTATAAAGCCCGTCCCGCAAAAGAACTGCTAGAAACCATCGAAAAGCTAAATGCATGGGTCAAGGAGTAAGGCGGCACTCCGCCGAATTCGGGCATCCGATTTCCCGAGGGGTCGTCACTGAGGGGTCACGTCACTGAGGGGTCTCACGTCACTGAGGGGTCAGGTCTGAACGTCACTGAGGGGTCAGGTCTGAATATTCAACATTCGATCTATTGCTGTGATATGCTGCCGTAACGCCCTATCTTCAGCCATTCGTATTTCAAATCGTTTCACCAGCTGGCTCACTGCCGGATACTGTACCCCACCAGCAGCATCGGCTGACCTGCCATCTAAGGAAGTCTGCTCCATTTTAAGGGCGGAACCGACGAGGTCGGATTCATAGGCCATGGAGAATCAGCCGTCACCAGAGGCCGTCAGGTTGGTGGTGGTCATGGTGAGCAGTCGCCCCCGCATTTGGTGGAGAGCCAAAAAAAGACCCCCGGCATCAGCCGATGGTCTTTGAAAATGGCGGAGAGGGGGGGATTCGAACCCCCGGTACAGTTACCCGCACACGCGCTTTCCAAGCGCGCTCCTTAAACCACTCAGACACCTCTCCTAAAGTGGAACGAGTCGGGAAAGCTACACACTTCGATGTGGGAACGCAACCGGGATTTTACCTGAATTTTTCAGCCCATACCTAACCATTTCGGTTCTATTTTATTCTGCCCGGCTTGACGGGTCTGAGAGAATCCTGTTTGTTTTGCGCCGTGAATTTGATCCGCATAAGTTTGAGTGCATTCTATCTGTTGCTCATGGTGTTGCTGCCATGGCTGCACATGCTTTCGCATGCGGATGAGAATACAGGAAGCACTTGCGCTTCGGGTTGCGGGCATCATGACGCCCCCCCGACTGATGATTCCGACGAGCATGA
>JGI12210J13797_10013688_pt1 | contig 11902 bp, 9 predicted proteins | sample ElkSlonscriptome_3_FD_13797 | JGI IMG/M metagenome (IMG submission 13797) | reverse complement strand
AGCGGGGGATGACCCGCGACTGCAGCGCGCCGCCGCCGATGGACGCGCCCGCCTCCCAGTGGAGCAGGGCGCGGTTGAAGATCGCGATCTTCCCGTACATGAAGTTGTACGTGAAGTTCACGTTGGCCTGCCACAGCACCTCGTTGGCGGTGAGCAGCAGCCCCTCCTGGCGCCGGATGTTGTCGTAGCGCGGGGTCTTGGCCCCGATGAGGCCGGTGCCCACGACCCCGAGCGCCATGCGGTTGGTCAGCCAGTAGTCGGCCTGCAAGCCCAACGTGTAGTGGCGGACGTAGGGATCGTTGACGGTGATGCCGAACTGCGGCTGGAGCTCGAAGCGCTTCTTCTTGAGCATCCGCTGGCGCTGGACGACCGTGATGAGGCCCATCTCGGCCTTGATCTGCGCGGACTCCGAGTTCTCGTCGGGCGCAGCATCGTCCTCGATCGCGGCATCGCCGGAGCCGGCGTCGTCCTCGCTCAAGATGTCGAGCTCTCCACCGACGTCGCCACCGACGTCGGGCCCAGGCTCGCCACCCTCGCTCGGCTCGCCGCCCCCTTCCATCTCCTCGTCGTCGATGATGACGAGTTCTTCGTCCTCTTCGTCGTCCTCGGGTTCGTCGACAGTGCGGGTCGCATCGATGGCCACGACCGGCGCAGTGCCCAGCGAGACCGGCGAAGACGACGCGAGTGCGGTCGCAGGCAAGGCCCCGAGGACCAAGAGGCCCGTGAAGGGGCCGTAGATGAAGCGTCGCATGCTCACCTCAGAGAGAAGAGATCGAGTGACGGTGCGAGTGGGGTGCCGCATCGCTGATTGCGAAGTCGTGCGTCCGTGTGCCGCGAGGGGACACGTGTAGGGCAATTCGGCGAGCCGAACGTATCACAGCGTTTTGGCCGCGCACAACTGGACGACGCCGGTCGAGTCGGCCGAGTCGATGCCCGTGGTTTGGAGCGAAAAGCACCATGATTGCACGACGTTCTTGGAGCTCCCCATGGCTCCTCCGTCGTTGGACGCGGAGCAGGTCTTAGCTGCCGCGGTGGCCTCTTGTAAAGAGGCAAGCGCTCGGGGGTCGGCGAGGGCGGCTGCGACGGCGTTGCGATGGTCTCACGGCCAAGCGGGCAGAATGTTTCCTCCCCCCGCCCGGGTGTTCAGGAGGCGGTTTCCGTGCGGTCGTCGAGCAGCGCGTCGGCGAATTCCTCGGCATCGAACGCCCGCAGGTCGTCGATCCCCTCGCCGATGCCGACGTAGCGGATGGGGATGCCCAGCTCGTCGCAGATCCCCAACACCACGCCGCCCTTGGCGGTGCCGTCGAGCTTGGTGACCACCAGGCCCGTGAACTCCATGGTCTCCTTGAACAGCTTTGCCTGGGCCAGGGCGTTCTGGCCGATGGTGGCGTCGAGCACGAGGAACACGTCGTGGGCTCCGCCTTCGGCCGCGGCCTCGCGACCGCGGGCGAGGGCCTTGGCGGCAGCGCGGCCGACCTTGGCCAGCTCGTCCATCAGCTCCTTGCGGGTGTGCAGCCGCCCCGCCGTGTCGCACAGCACCACGTCGAAGCCCTCTCGGCGCCCGCGGCTGATGCCGTCGAAGATCACCGACGAGGGGTCGGCCTTGTCCGCGCCCATGTGGAGCTGGCAGCCGACGCGACGCGCCCACACGTCGAGCTGCTCGACCGCCGCGGCGCGGAACGTGTCGCCGGCGACCAGCAGCACCTTGCGGCCGGCTCGGGCGTGCTGGGCCGCGAGCTTGCCCAGCGTGGTGGTCTTGCCCACGCCGTTCACCCCGATCATCAGCAGCACGTAGGGGCCGGCCTCGGGCGCGTAGTCGGGCGTGGGAGCCTCGATCTCGATGAGCCCGAGCACGGCCTGGCGGATGACCGACCAGACCGCATCGGAGTCGGCGACCTCCTTCTCGTCGAGCACCGCGGTGACCTCGTCCAGCAGCTTCTGCGCGGTGCCGGTCCCGATGTCGGCGGTGAACAGGACCTCCTCGATCTGGTCGCGGAGATCGTCGTCGACCTTGGGCTTGCCCTTGAACAGGCGCGAGAGCTTGGCGACGAAGCCCCCGCGGGTCTTGGCCAGGCCGTTGCGGTAGCGCTCGCGCTCCTTGGCGCGCCGAGCCGCACGCGCCGAGTCGGGCTCGGTCGCCGTCTTCGGCTTGTCGACGGGCAGGGGCACCGCCGAGCGCTCGGTCTTGGTCCCGGGCAGCGGCGGGGCCACGAAGCGCGGTATCGACGGCTTGGCGGGCTTCGCTTCGGGCTCGGGCTTCTGGTCGATCGCGGGTGTCTCGTCGACCGCTGGCGTCTCGTCGACCGCCGGGGTCTCGTCGACCGCCGGTTTCTCTCCGACCGCCGGCTTCTCTCCGACCGCCGGCTTCTCTTCGGCCGCCGGCTTCTCTTCGGCCGCCGGCTTCTCTCCGACCGCCGGCTTCTCTCCGACCGCCGGCTTCTCTCCGACCGCCGGCTTCGGCTTCGGCTTCGCCTCATCGAGCGCCGGCTTCGGCTTCGGCTTCGCCTCATCGAGCGCCTTGCCCTCACCGGGGGTGGGAGGCAGCGCTCGGCGGCCGGGTCGCAGCACCCCGTAGGCGACCACACCCAAGCCCAACAGCGCGAGCACGATGAGGATCTCGTTGCCGGTCATCGGATGATGGAGCTATCCCGCACGCCCACGCCACGCAAGGGGGATCTCGGCGGAGATCTGTACCGAAGCGATCTCCCCGCTGCGAGTGCGTACAGATCCCCGTTCCGCGAGATCGCGTCGGCGTGCGCCGGGGCTGGCCGTGGAGGCGATCTCCGGGATCGAGGCATGGGTCGAAGAGGCCCAGACGAACGTCGAGAGGCCGGTCGTTTGGCCCCTCACGGGTCTTCCTTTCACCGCACCGGGGGTGCTATCCGAGGTCCGCGCTCGGGACCGATCTCCCCGTGGGATCTCCTCGGTCGCCACTCTCCCATGAAGCTCAGAAAGATCGAGGTCATCGGCTTCAAGTCCTTTGCCGACCGTCAGCTCGTGATCGTCGACGAGCACGTGACGGGCGTGATCGGCCCCAACGGCTGCGGAAAGTCGAACATCGTCGACGCCGTGCGCTGGTGCATGGGCGAGCAGAGTGCCAAGCACCTGCGCGGCGCCGGCATGGCCGATGTGATCTTCGCGGGCTGCGCGACTCGCGGGCCCGCCGGGATGGCCGAGGTGACCCTCACGCTGGAGACGGAGGGCCCCGAGAGCGGCGGCATGCTCGATCTCCCGGAGATCGGCATCACCCGCCGCCTGTTCGCCGACGGCACCAGCGAGTACCTCATCAACAAGGTGCCCAGCCGGCTGCGCGACATCACCGAGCTGCTGATGGGCACGGGCGCGGGCACCAAGGGCTACTCGATCATCGAGCAGGGGCAGGTCGGCAAGATCGTCAGCAGCAAGCCCGAGGAGCGGCGCCACCTCATCGACGAGGCGGCGGGGATCACCCGCTTCAAGTCGCAGAAGGCGGCCGCCCAGCGCAAGATCGAGGCGACCCGCACCAACCTGCTGCGGGTGACCGACGTGGTGGCCGAGCTCGAGGGGCGGCTGGGCACGCTGCGAAGGCAGGCCCAGAAGGCCGAGCGCTACAAGCGATACCGCGAGGAGCTGCGGGACCTCGAGCTGTGGATCGCCAGCCACAAGTTCCTCGAGCTGGTGGCCACCGGGCGCGTGCTCGAGGAGCGCCGCCAGGATCTGGCCCAGCAGGTGGACGACCTGCGCCACACGATCTCGGCCCGCGACGCCCAGATCGAGGCCAAGCGCACGGAGCTTTCCCAGACCGAGCGCCGCCTCGCCGAGCACAAGCAGCAGGTCTACGACCTCGACAACAAGGTGCGGCTGCTGGAGGCCGAAGACGACTACCGCCGGCGCGAGCGCGAGGGGCTGGTCTCCAGCGCGGCGCAGGCCCGGGCCGAGGCCGAGGCGGGCCAGCGTGGGCTGACGGCGATCACCGAGGAGCTCGAGCAGGTCCGGGCCCAGGTCGCACAGCTCGAGGAGGCGGGCGGCGCCGAGGGGCTCCGCCACCGGGTCGAGGCGTTGCAGGCCGAGCTGTCGACGGTGGAGCAGCGGGTCGAGCAGCTCGAGCGTGCGATCGAGCAGGCCCGGGTGGAGCGCGAGGCGGCCACCCAGCGGCTGGCGGTGGCCCGCTCGCGGGTCGGCTCGCTGGAGGAGACGGTGACCGAGCTCGACGCGCGGGCCGAGGCCGCGTCCGAGGCGGCGAAGGGCCTGGGCACGCAGCACGAGGAGCTCGCGGAGGGCCTGCGCCTGGCCGACGAGGCGCTCGAGCAGGCCTCGCAGGAGGTCACGGGGCTGCACCAGCGCCGCGGCGAGCTCGATCGCGAGCGCGCCACGCTGCGCCAGCAGGTCTCGGCGGCCGAGGTCGAGCTGGACACGCAGCGGGCGGAGGTCCATCGCTGTCGCTCGCGTCTGCAATCCCTACAGGAGATCCAGGGGCGCTACCGCGGGTGCAACAGCGGGGTGCAGGTGGTCATGGAGCACCGCGAGCAGCTCGCCGCGCCCGCGCAGCTCGATGCCTCCGGGGGCGTCACTGCCGGCGGGGCCAGCGAGCGGCGGCCGGTGCTGGGGATCCTGGCCGACTTCGTGTCGGCGCCCGAGCACCTCGAAGCGGCGCTGAGCGCCGTGCTGGGCGATCGCCTGGAGGGGGTGGTGGTCGACGAGCCGGCCGTCGCCGCCCGCGGGGTCGATCTGCTCAAGCAGCTCCAGGAGGGGCGCACCACGTTCCTGCCCCGGCACACCCGCACGTCCGAGGCCACCGCGCGCATCGAGGCCTCCCAGCCCGAGGGGCAGAGCTTCGGCTGGTCGCGCGATCCGGGGGCGTCTACGCCCTCGGGGATCGAAGTGGTCGATCTGTCGGGCGAGGGCTCGATCTGGACCCCGGCGGCGCTGCGGCGCACGCCGACCCCGGCGCGCCCGTGGTGGGAGGGCCGCCCGGGCGTGGTCGGTCGGCTGGTCGATCTGATCGACGTGGGCGGCGAGCTGGCCCCGATGGCCCGCGAGCTGCTGGGCGACACTCTGGTGGTGGAGGACCTGTCGCGGGCGCTCGAGGTGTGGGCGACCGACGCCGAGCGGCACCCGCTGGTCACCCTCGAGGGCGATCGGCTCGAGCCCTCCGGGGTGGTGGTGGGCGGCTCGCCCACGGCCCTGGACTCGGCGCTGCTGCAGCAGAAGCGCGAGATCCGAGAGCTGGAGGAGATCCTCGAGCAGCTCGAGCAGGACTTCGCGGCCGTGCGAGGGCGGCATCTGGCGCTGGCGGGGCGGCTGGCCGAGGTGGAGCGGGCGCGCGAGGAGAGCGAGGCGCTGGTGCTCGCGGCCGAGAAGGACAAGCTGGCCCGGGCCCAAGTCCGGCAGCAGCTGGGCCGCGATCTCGAGCGGGCCGAGGGGGAGCTGCGCCGCCGCGAGGCCGAGCGCGACACCATCCGTTCGATGAGCGCGTCGCGGCGCGAGGAGATCGAGCAGCTCCAGGCGGGGCTGCGGACCGACGAGGAGCAGGCCGAGCAGCACGGGCACGCCTACGACGAGGGCGCCGCCGCGCGCGAGGCCCAAGGGGTGGAGCGCGAGCGGATCGGCACCGCGCTGACCGAGGCCCGGGTGGCGCTGGCCCGCTGGCAGCAGCAGGCCGATGCGCTCACCGCCTCGCGCGACCGGCTGCAGCGCCAGGCGACCAGCGAGCGCGAGCGGATCGAGCGGCTGCAGGGCACGGCCCGCGGCGCCGACGAGCGGATCGCCCAGCTCGAGCGCGACACCGCCACGGCCGCGACCGAGCGGGCGCAGCTCATCGAGCACAGCCGCGAGGCCACCGCGCGGGTCAACGACGATCGCGAGCGCTACGACGAGCTGCGGCTGCGCCTCGACGAGCTGGAGGCGTCGGTCAAGACGCTGCGCGAGGATCTCGACGAGCACCGCGAGCGCCTGCAGCAGGTCGACCTGGGGCTTCAGCACAGCGCGCTCGAGCGGCAGCACGTGGAGGCCGACATTCGCCAGCGCTTCGACGCCGAGGTCGAGCAGGTGCTCATCGATCACCACCACCGGGCGCTGGCGGGGGATGAGGAGACCGCCCGCCGCAAGGAGCTGCGGCGCGTGCTGTCGCGCATGGGCGAGGTGAACCTCACCGCGATCGACGAGTACGAGGAGGTCTGCGGCCGCTACGAGTACCTCACCGGGCAGCGCAGCGACCTCGAGTCGGCCATCGCGCGGCTTCAGGAGGCGATCGACAAGATCAACAAGACCACCCGGCAGCGCTTCCGCGACACGTACGACGCGGTCAACGAGCGCTTCCAGCTGCTGTTCCCCCGGCTGTTCAACGGCGGGCGGGCGCAGCTGCGCCTGACCGACCCGGCCGACATGCTCACCACGGGCGTGGAGATCGAGGCCCAGCCGCCGGGCAAGCAGCTGCGGAGCCTCGACCTGCTGTCGGGCGGCGAGAAGGCCCTCACCGCGGTCAGCCTGATCTTCGCCATCTTCCTCATCAAGCCCAGCCCGTTCTGCATCCTCGACGAGGTCGACGCGCCGCTCGACGATGCCAACGTGGGCCGGATGTGCAAGCTGGTCCGCGAGCTGTCGTCGAACACGCAGTTCATCGTGATCACCCACAACAAGGTGACGATGGAGAGCTCCGACCGCCTCTACGGCGTGACGATGGAGCAGCGCGGGATCTCGAAGCTCGTCTCGGTGAACATGCGCCGAGCGGTCGAGCTGGCGTACAACTAGGGGCATGAGCCCGCACGACGGTGTAACGCCGGTGGAGCCCACCCGGCGCGACCGAATGTTCGTGGTGCTGACGGGGATCTTCGTCACCCACGCGCTGCTCGGGGAGCTGACCGGGGGGAAGCTCATCGTGATGGCGGGCTTCACGATGAGCATCGGGGTGATCCCGTGGCCGGCGGTCTTCGTGACCACCGATCTCATCAACGAGTACTACGGCCCGCGCGCGGTCCGGCGGCTGACGTTCCTGACGATGGGGCTCATCGCGTACACGTTCGTGCTGCTGCTGTGGTGCATGCAGGTGCCCGCCGCCGACATCTCGCCCGTGACCGGCGAGGCCTTCGACATGGTCTACGGGCAGTCGCTGGGCATCATCGTCGGGTCGATCACCGCGTTCGTCACCAGCCAGCTGCTCGACGCGGCCGTGTTCGCGCTGCTGCGCTCGCGCACCCAGGGGCGGCTTCTGTGGCTGCGGGCGCTGGTCTCCACCGTGGTGTCGCAGCTCATCGACTCGTTCATCGTCACGTTCATCGCGTTCGTGGCGTTCGGCACGATGACGGTGGCCGAGGGCATGGAGGTCTCGATGACCAACTACGTCTACAAGTTCGTGATCGCGCTGGCGACGCTGCCGCTGATCTACGCGGGGCACGGCGTGATGGACCGGTACCTCCAGGGCGGGGCGCGCTCGGGCGGGGCGCCGGGGCGAGCGGACGACTCGTCCGAGTCGGGGGTGTGATCGACTTCATCCGTGTCAATGTCACCGAAAGTTACAGCTGGCCCACCTTCAACCTGGTGGTGGGGGTGCTGGCGATGGCGTGGTGGTCGTGGAGGGCCACGAGCGGGGGGCCTACGCCCAATTCGGTCGGGCTGGCGATCAGCGCGTGACGCGCTCGTGCAACGCGGTACGCTGGTGGTCGATATGAGTGCTGCGGCCACGTTGATCCCTCCGCACGACGCCCTTCGAGAAGACCACCTGGTCATGCTTCGCGGGGTGTCCTGGACCGACTACCAACACATCCAGTCGGTGCGTGGCGAGCATTCGGCCCCGCGCATCACCTACCTCCGGGGCCAGCTGCAGCTCATGAGCCCCTCCCGTACCCACGAGTCGATCAAGTCGATCCTCGGCCGCCTCGTCGAGGTGTACTGCGCCGAGCATGGCATCGAATTCTCCACCTACGGGTCGTGGACCCTCGGCGACGAGGCGCTCGAGCGCGGCGTCGAGCCCGACGAGTGCTACGTGTTCGGCCACGTCGAGCAGCCCGCCCGCCCCGATCTCGCGATCGAGGTGGTGCTGACCTCGGGGGGGATCGACAAGCTCGAGGTCTATCGCGGCTTGGGGGTGGGGGAGGTCTGGTTCTGGCGCCGCGGGGAGATCACCGCCTACGTGCTGCGCGAGGGCGGCTACGCGCAGGTTCCCCGCAGCGAGGTGCTCCCCTCCATCGATCTCGGGACGCTCGCGTCGTGCATCACGCCGGGGACCACGTCGGAGGCCATCCGGCGCTACCACGCCGCGCTGACCGACGAGGCCTGAGTCCCTACCGCGCGTCGGGCTCGCGGCCGGGCGCGTCGGGCTCGCGGCCGGGGGCTCGGCGCCACGGCCACGACGCGAGGGTGAGCACCGCGAAGCTCACGCCCATCATCAGGCGGGTGGCGGCCATGAACACCACCGTGGCCGCCTCGCCCACGCCCAGCCGGGACAGCGCCGCGGCCCAGCCCCCCTCGGCCAGGCCGAGCCCGCCGGGGGTGATGCCGATGATCACGGCCAGCTGGGCCACCGGGGTGGCGGCCACGAGCACCAGCGGATCGAGGGCCACGCCCAGGCCCGCGCCGGCGGCCCAGAACTGCAGCAGCATGCTGGCGTAGCGGGCCAGCCCCAGCGCCACCACCCAGGCGGCCAGCGCCAGGGGAACCCGCGGGGCGGGGGCGGGCGGGAGTGGCTCGCCCCGCCGCCGCAGGGATCGCAGCCAGCGAAGGGCCCGCAGCGCCACGCGGACCAGCGGGCCCAGCATGGGGATGGCCCCCAGCCCGAACAGCACCACCAGGGCGCCGAGCGAGACCCATGGATCGACCGGAGGGGAGGCGGGCAGCACGACGACCACGGCCCACCCGAGCATCGCCAGCGGCAGCAGCAGATCGAGCAGCCGCTCGAGCACCAGCGGGGTGAGCAGGTCGCCCATGCGATCGGAGCTGCCGGCGGCCCGCAGCGCGACGCCGCGGCCGAGCAGATCGACCAGCGCGGCGGGGAGCACCTGGGCCAGCAGGCGCACCAGGGCCAGCGAGTGCACGTAGACCCCGTAGGGCAGCCGGCCGGCGCCCATCGTCTCCGACAGCAGCTTCCAGCGCGCCGCGGTGAACAGGGTGGTCAGCGCGCTGCCCACCACGCTCAGCAGCAGCCAGCGGGGGTGCAGGGTGACGCGGGCGGAGACCTCGGACCACGAGGGCGAAAGCCAGCCGAGCACGAGCCCGACCAGGGCCACGCCGAGCAGCAGCTGGGCCACGCTCACGATGATCCGGCGCGTGCGGGTGGGCGGGGAGGGCCGGGCGGCGGGGTCGCTCATGGGGCCGGCTCGAGCGAGGGCGCGGGCTTGGGGCGACCCCCGATCACGGCGCGCCAGTCGAGGTCGAGGCTGCGCTGCGCCCACACCCCTCCAGACACGATGACGCCCAGCTGCCCCATATAGAGATAGAACGCGAAGGTGCTGCCCTGGTCCACGATGGCGGCGGCGGGCAGCACCATGTGCAGGCCGAGCGCCACGCCGGTCTGGAAGATGCCCAGCTGCGCGGGCCCGCCGGGGACGAGCAGGGCGATGTTCATGGTGGCCATCACCAGCACCGCGCCGGCGGGGTCCAGCGGCAGGCCGCAGCCGCGCGCGAGCAGCCACAGGCCCGCGGCGTTGCTGGCCCAGTACACCACGGTGACCCCGAGGAACGAGAGCAGCGGGCCGCCGCGGGGGAGGGCGGCCAGGCCCTGGGCCACGCCCTGGCTGAGCTGGGCCGCCCACTGCCCCAGCCGCGGCAGCACCCGGCCCACCGTGGCATCGATGAGCCGACCCATGGCCCGAGGCCAGCGGGCCATGACCAACAGCCCCAGCAGGGCCACGCCGAACAGCGCCATCACGCCGGTGGTGGCCTGCTGGAGCTGGGCCACCTCGGCGCCCGCCCGCCCGGCCGACGCGGCGAAGAACAGCCCGCAGATGAACAGCCCGTCGACGACCCGCTCGATGGCCACCGTGCCCAGGGCGGGCTGCATGGGGATGCCGGTGCGCTGGGCGAGGAACACGGGGCGGGCCAGCTCGCCCAGGCGGAACGGCAGCAGCGCGATCCACATGTAGCCGGCCAGGCTCACCCGCAGGGTGTCGGCCAGGCGCACCGGCCCCAGCGGGCGAACCAGCGCGTGCCAGCGCGCGGCCCGGGTCAGCGTGTAGGGCACCAGCGTGGCGAGGTAGGCCGGCAGCACCCACGCGGGGACCCACAGATCGCGGGGCACGGCGCGCAGGTAGGGCCACAGCGCGGCCGCGAACGCCACCGCCAGCCCCATCGAGAGCGCCAGGCGCAGCCACAGCCCCGCCCGGGAGGGCGCGGGGGCCGAAGCGTCGGCCACGGCCGGGTCCGAGGGGGCTGCATCCCGGGGCGACACGGAGGTCCCGAGCTTACCCGCGCGGCCGACCCGGAGCGAATCGCGGGGACGGATTCACTCGGGCTCGGCCCGGCGCTTGCGGAAGTGCGAGCGATCGACGGAGAGCTGCGTCAGCTCCGGCCAGGCGAGGTCGGGGTGCAGCCGCTGGGCGCGGGTGTACAGCGCCGCCTCGCTCTCCTCGCGGGCGGGGTCGGGCCGGCAGCACTCCACCGGGCACACCGCCTGGCACGCCTCGTAGGCGTGGAAGCCCACGCACTCGGTGCACAGCAGCGGATCGATGACGAACGCGTCGCCGCCCTCGGTGATGGCCTCGTTGGGGCACTCGGGCTCGCACGCGCCGCAGTTGATGCAGTCGTCGGTGATGTGGGTCGCCATGAGAGGACGGAGTGGGACGGAGCGGGACGGAGCGGGACGGAGCGCGGCTCACGACAGCAGGTGCTCGACCGTGCTGCGTACCGCCTCGAAGTGGTCGAAGGCTTGCGCCACGTTGGCGTCGCGGTCGAGGATGAACGCCAGCACGTAGAACTCGCCCACCGGCCCGGACATGAGGTTGCGGTTGTGGCCCTCGAGCAGCACCAGCGGGGTGCCCACGTCGAACTTGCTGGCCGAGGCGAGGGTGCGGAGCACGATCTGCCCCACCTGCGCGCCCACCAGTTGCACGTCGATCGCGTCGAGCAGCTCGGGGTCGTAGACGTAGTCGATGGCGTAGCCGTCGTCGTCGACCAGCACCGCGCCCAGCGAGCCCGGCACGTCCATGAGGTTCTCGATGACCCGCCCGAATTCACTGCGCATCGCGCTGGGAATCCGCGACGAGAGATCGACGAAACTACCGGTGGGTCGATGGATCATGCGTCGTCTCCCGAGGGGGTTCGCACCCGCACGCTGGCCGCCTGGCCCAGCTGATCGAGGCGAGCGTCGAGGCGATCGGCCCGCCACGCGTCGAGCACCGCGCGGCGGACGGCCTGCTCGGTGGCGGGGTCGCCCTTGGGCTGGGCGTCGAGGTGCTCCGCGAGGTAGACCACGTGGAGGCCGAAGCGGGTGAAGAACGGCGCGGACAGGCCGGGTGCCTCCATGGCCCGCACCTGGCTGGTCCACGCGGGGTCGAAGCGGGGCTGGATGCACGCGCCGTCGGACTCTCGCACCTGCAGGCAGGCGTCGAGGTCGAAGCCGCCGGGCTTGGGGAACGACAGCTCCAGCCGCGGATCGGTGAGCGCGGCCGACAGCTGGATCTCGCGCTGGATCAGCTGGCAGGCCTCGGGGTCGCCCACGGGCACGTTGCGCTCGATCCGCTCGAGCACGGGGGCGAGGGCGTCCTGGGCCGCCTGCCGCCACGGGGCCTGGTCGGTGATGGCCGCCTTGGCCTCGAGGTCGTCCACGCCGGGCGGCTGGATCACCACCTGGCACACGCGGTGGATCTCGGGGTGCACCAGCGATGGATCGGTGCGCGCTCGCACCAGGCGAGGATCGTCGTCGGGGATGTCGTCGGGGCCGTGCTCGGGCTCGAAGCGCTCGGTCAGCCACAGCCGCGCGCGCGCGGCCCGG
>JGI12210J13797_10147584_pt1 | contig 11903 bp, 6 predicted proteins | sample ElkSlonscriptome_3_FD_13797 | JGI IMG/M metagenome (IMG submission 13797) | reverse complement strand
GTGTCTCAGTTGGCGTGTTGGAGGCCGTCTCAGTTGGCTCTGGTGTCTCAGTGGGTGTGTTAGAGGCTGTCTCAGTCGGCTCCGGTGTATTCGTTGGCGTGTCAGTGGATGTGGCCGTGTTCGTTGGCGTGTCAGTGGGCGTATTGGTCGGAGTTTCAGTGGGTGTGCTGGTTGGCTCTGGCGTATTGGTTGGCGTCTCCGTCGGCGTGGTCGTGTTCGTCGGAGTTTCAGTGGGCGTGTTGGTTGGCGTCTCCGTCGGCGTGTTGGACGGTGTCTCCGTCGGTGTGGCTGTATTCGTCGGCGTATTGGTTGGCGTGTCAGTGGGGGTGGCTGTGTTCGTCGGAGTCATCGTGGCGGTTGGTGCCAGGGCTGTCAATGTTTGTGACTGTGCCGCCGAAACAGCGAAAGACACACTGTCTGTGACGCGCTGGCCGTCTGCACTCTCGACGACAACCTCTAATAAATAGTCGCCGGGATCAATCGCCTGGAAAGGNAGCTCAAAATCTCCCAACACTGGATCGAAGGCAATGACCTGATCCTCGTTGATGATGAAGCTTATTTCCTCTAACTCCGTGCCGGGCTGCGTTGTAATATCTGCGGCGATGTTGCGGTTTTCGTCGAGTTCTTCGCCGTCTTCAATGCCCGTGATAACCACCTGTGGTGGTAACGCTTGAACTTCAAATGTTTCGACAACAGTGGTTTCGTCGCCACTTTCACCAGTTGCAACGACTGTAACTGTGTGTTCGCCCGGTGCCAAATCGTAAGCATCTAGCGTGATTCGATAGGGTGGGTCTCCCTCTAGCACCTCCGGCTCCTGGTCATCTAGCTGGAGAGTGACCTGCTGGACAGCGGGCCGCGATGCCACGCCCACATCAACCCGAACCTCGGTGTTGTCCTGTGGGTTGCGAGTGACCACCGCCACGACTTGAGGCGCACGCTCAGCGACTTGAATAGTGTAGTTCTCAGTCGTGGTATCGCCGCTACTGTCCGTGACGCTCAGTACAATTTGCTGCTCACCCGGCGACAGCGTCTCTGGATCAATTTGAATTTCCACCACGCCGTCTTCTACAGAGACGGGTTGCTCCACACCGCCTACAGTCAGGGTTGCGCCCGTAATCTCATCGTCGGCCCGAACTTCGACATCAAACGAGGTCGATTCGTCAATTGGCCCGCTGGGCAATTCCTGCTCAGAGGCAAGCACTGGCGCGGGGATGGGGGCACGCACATCGATAGATGTTTCAATCGTTCCGGCACCCGTGTCAATCGAAAGCGGAACATCGTAGCGTGTTCCATCGGCTGGCGCGTCTGTCTCTAGGGTGATGGTGTACTGTGTGTTCAAAATCTCAGCGATGTCATCGTAAACATCGGTGAGTTCGTTGGGGTTTGGCGACTCGAAGAAACGTGCATCGGACGTTTGGGCGAGTTCCTGCAAATAGGTTCGGTCGATTCCGAAACCGAGACCAATGGTGTAAACGGGCACGTTCAGTTGTACTGCTGCTGCCTGGGCATCATCGCGCGAGGCTTGGCTGGCACCACCGAACTCTGCCCCGTCACTTAACAGGACCACCACGCGCCGATCGAGCGGGGCTTCTGCTGCGACCTGCGCGCCGACCAGACCCCCCTCATAGAGTGCGGTTTGACCGCCAAAGGCCAGCGTGTTGATCGCATTTTCGATTGCAGTCCGATCCGTTGTGAAGTCCAACGGAATCTCCACAGTGCTGTCGAAGGTCACAATAGCAACCGGGCTGTTGGGGCTAAGTTGATCGACAAACTCATTTGCCGCAATCTGCGCCTGCTGGATGGGAACGCCCGCCATGCTGCTGCTGGTGTCGATAACCAGCACAACCGCAATTTCGCCCTCCCGGTTGACGCTTCTAGCCACATCAACCACTCTGAAGTCCTCTGCCAGCGCATCCACGACTTGAATATCACCCGTCGTGATGTCTGGAATGGGCTGACCTTGCTCGTCAGAGATGACAGTCGTTATCGTCACACGCGGGTAATCGTCTGTATTGACGGTAACAATATCGACGGGTTCTGTATCGCCACCCTGAGCGGAAATGGTGCTGCTTGCAATAGGAATACCCGCTATGCCTACCGCAAAGGTCAGGGCGATGAATGTAATCAAAGTATGAGTCCGGCGCTTCAAAGTTTTACTCCAGTGTGTGCGTAATCGTGCGATGCTTCACGAATAACGCTCACATTCTAACAGGTTTTGGATAGTTTCCAAAAAGTTTGAAGATGGATTCTGACGATGCTCAGCAATGGTTAAAGCAAGGGGGAGAAATGCCTGGGGCGTGGGGGGACAGTCGCCCCAGGCAGGTGTGCGTTATTCGTCTGTGTCGGCGGCTTCTTGCTCCACAATAACGATGGTGCGAATTAGGTCTCCTTGCTGGATGGACTGCACAATGTCCATGTCATTTTCACCCGTGACCCCGCCGAAAACATTGTATTGCCCGTCCAATGAGGGCTGCGGTGCTAGGGTGATGTAAAACTGAGAGCCGTTCGAGTCGGGGCTTTGGGCGCGGGCCATTGCTAAGGTGCCCTCCCGATGCGGCAGAGAGATTGCGCCGTCCTCCAGGCTCCACATGTAGCCGGGGCCGCCTGTGCCTGCTGGCATATCCTCGGCTGGGGCGTTGCGGTCACCGCCCTGAACGACAAAGTCGGGCACGACCCGGTGGTAAACCGTGCCATCGTAGAAGCCCTGTTGCGCCAAGAAGACAAAGTTGTTGACGGAGATAGGCGCGATGTCGTCGAACAGACTCAGTTCAATGATGCCTTGTTCGGTGACAATGCAGGCGAAGTAGTCAAATGCCTCCGGCTCCAGCACATCCTCTGCTTCATCGAAGAATAGCGCTTCGCTTGCGGGTTCATCCACGCCTGCATCTGCCGCGACATCACTGCATACATCAGTCGTGGGGAGATCGGCAGTAAGCTGTTGGAAGTTCTCCGTGAAATCGAAGGTGTTGCCGTTGATCTGGAAGCTCAGCTCATTGATGTCCTGGCCCGGTTGTAACACAATTTCTGTCGTAACCAACTGCGATTGGGGACTGCTGTCTGTGACTTCTCGCAGTTCTACAAGCGGTGGTAGCTCTGGAACATCGAATGTTTCGGTAACGACGACTTCTTCGCCGTCTTCCCCGGCGAGCGTGAGGGTGGCGGTATGCTCACCTGGTGCAAAAGCATAGGCGTTGACTTCAACATCGTAGGTCTCACCGGCCTGGAGAGGTTGCGGTTCGTTGTCGTCGAACTGGAAAATAGCCTGGACGATATCCGCGTTCTCTTCGATAACGATGTTGACGGGAATGATGGTGTTCTCGTCATTAACATCAGACATGTCTATGGTGATGGAGCCATCAAAAGCACTATCCGGCTCATCATCTTGAGCACTGGCCGTCGCAAATGCCAGCGAAACGAGCAGGACAATCAACCAGGAAAGACGCGCTGCAAGCGATTGATTCGACAAAGGGGTCTCCGAGATTTGTTTAATAGATTTGATATAGTAGCGAATTGTGAAGGGATGCCCAAATGAGGAGTGAGTGACAGCGTTGGTGCTGCCACCCACGGATGACGAAGCCCTAGCTGGCCTCGTTCTCGATGATTTCCACGGTGCGGATTAGCGCTCCCTGCTCGACCGCCTGTACCACTTCCATGTCGCCTTCGCCCGTGACCTCGCCAAAGACATTGTACTGTCCGTTTAGGCTGGGCTGTGGTGCCAGGGTGATATAGAACTGAGAGCCGTTCGAGTCTGGGCTTTGGGCACGGGCCATCGCCAACGATCCCTGATTATGAGGCAGTGCGACAGCACCAGGTTCCAAGCTCCACATATAGCCGGGGCCACCTGTGCCGGCAGGTTGTCCCTCGACTGGGGCGTTCCGGTCTCCACCCTGGATAACGAAGTCCGGCACCACGCGGTGATAAGCTGTGCCGTCGTAGAAGCCCTGTTGGGCCAGGAAGACAAAGTTATTGACCGATGCTGGCGCGTTGTCATCAAACAGGGTCAGCTCAATGATGCCCTCGCTAGTGACTACACAGGCGAAATAGTCGTTGGCCTCAGCGTCAATGGCCTGCTCGGCAGCATCGAAGAACAGCGTTTCGCTAGCTGGTTCGTCCACACCCGCGTCCTCATCAACTTCATCGCAGAAGCTGGTTGTGGTTACTGTGGGTGGGTCAGGTAGCTCGCGGAAGGCTTCAGGTGTGGCTAGGTTGCTGCGGTCTACAGCGCAGGCACTCACCAACAGACCAAACAGTGACAATGTAGCCACGATGCCAAGATGTCTCATCAGGAATTGCTCCTATCTCTACTTAAAAGTGGGTTGCACGCATGAGCATAAAGCATGAACACGCTGCTGCAAGCCCATGTTAAAGGCTAGCATCGAGCAGGGGCGTTTGACCACACCCTAGAGACACGCTCTGGTTTTACACGCTCTGCTACGGGCAAAGGCCACGACCTCAAATGGTAACGTCTGACGTTTCCTCCAGCATTTCTTTGAGGATATGCTCCATAGCTATCGTATGAGCAGAATAGCCCTGTGCCCCGAAGAAGTCGCTATCACAGTTCCACTCGCCATCCTCATAAGTAACATAATATGTGTCACGATTCCCTTGGAAGGCGACATCGAAAGAATGCAAGGTGACTCGCCGGGGTTCCGTCGCGTAACGGATCGACTTATCCACATCGCTAACCACATTTTGCCCCTTCACATATGGCATCAGGGGGCGCTTGATCATGTGGCCTAAGATACGCTCTATTGTCATCACATGGGGGCACATGCCGTGATCTCGATAGCCGGAGCAGGAGCAATACCAACCTTCTGCGCTCAAGGAGATTTTGTAGGTGCCATTGTCGCCGCGGAAGTTCGCATCGAAGTTGTGGAAGGTGACCCGGTGTTTCTCTCCGGCGTAAAGCTTGGCCTTTTCCATCTCGTGAGTCATCATGTCGTCCATCTGTAAGCAAATCCTCTCAGTATTTTGAAATAAGGCAAAAGTTATCTGTTGTGTAAAGTGCGTTGTGAGTAAAGCATCCGTAGCCTCAAGTTTCATCTGCGCGAGATGCGGAGCTTTGCCAACACTGAGTTCTTGCAATTGCTTGTTGTTAAAAAATTCTAAGATAATTCGTATAGCGAGTCAAACAAAATCAATATTTGCGCACCCCAGTGGCCTGGTAATTTCTTGCCCCTGGTAAAGTCTGTGCGGGGCGTGTTGCCTAGTAGAGCCAAACTTCAATCCACCACGACCTCTGCGTGGGCGCTGAGCGTCGAGAAGCGACACGTTGTAGGGCCTCTCCCACTACTCTATAATGAACGCGTACTTAGTTGGAGCAGACTGTCGCAGGAGCGCATATGGCTCAACAAGACCCCTTCATTGGGAAGCAAATCGAAAACTACATCGTCCAAGAGCGCATCAATCGGGGGATGCATTCGACGATCTACCGAGCCTTCCAAACGGATCTTGGACGCGATGTAGCGCTTAAACTGACTCGCATTGACTCGCAGCAGGCACAGCGGGAAGACTTTTTAGCGAGATTTGAGCGTTCAGCGGCGCAAATTGTGGCGCTCAATGACATTCACATCGTGCCACTGTATGACTACGGCGTTGTGGACGACCTCATGTATCTGGCGATGGCGCTAGAAGACCAGGCCACACTGGAAGATTATCTGTCGCGCAGTGAAGCATCGGATTATGCGAAAGTGGCACATGTCATCTCGCAACTTGGCCGGGCATTGGACTATGCCCATCGGATGGGTGTCTATCACAACGATCTGAAGCCCACTAGCATTCTGATGGATGACGCCGAGAATCTTTACTTAGGTGATTTCGGACTGGCAAAGCGCGTGCTCGGAATTGAAGAAATCAATCCGCGTGACCCAGATGCCGCCTCAAGCCTGCAATACCTCTCGCCGGAGCAGCTTAGGGGAGAGGAGATTGATGAGAGGTCTAATGTCTTCAGCCTAGGGATCATTCTGTATCGCATGCTGGCGAACCACCTCCCGCTTGACCCAGCAGAGAACACGCTGGCAGATATAAAGCGACGCCATCTTGATGAGCCAACTCCATCTCCATCACGCTACAACGACAGCATTCCGGTTGATTTGATCGCCGTGGTGGAAAAAGCCACCGACAAAGACGCACGCATGCGCTACCGTGGGCCAGACACCTTACTCATCGCACTAAACCAAGCGCTTGATCGTCTGTTTGAAAATGTGCATGTGCCTAGTATTAGCAATATCAACCTCGAGTCGGTCGGCACGCCATCTGCTGGGGAGAAATCGCGAGAGAGCGACTTCGACGCCCGTTACTTGATGCCGCTGAGCCTGGGTATCAGCGGATTGCTTATCCTAGGTACCCTAATCACATTTTTGATCTTGCAACCCGTTCCTGCTGCCACGGTTATAGCTGGGCAATCAGTGGCGGCGTCCTCTATCTCTCCGACAGAACGCATGGTGAATAACGCTCAGCGCACCCTAGAACGAGAAGGATTTATCGCCTACATCGGTTGCGACAACGACGAACCCCACCACGTCGCACGAACGGAGCGCATTCAACAGCAAGCACAACACTACGATTTGCCCCTACGTCTTTACGATAGTGCAGGAAGCCCGCCACGGGAACAAGAACAGATCAGGCGTGCTGTGTCGGACGGTGCGGCGTTAATTATGCATTGTGCGGTTGGCAGTGGGGCTGGGGAGGCCCTGGCGGAAGCGGCGGATGCAAGTATTCCCGTGGTGGCAGATGGAACATTCTATGCAGGTGACTTCCCAGGTGTGTTCGTCAGCGGAGTAGACTACACACTAGGCTATCGTGCGGGTGAGGCGGCTGGTCGCTATATTGACACGCAGTTTGGCGGTAACGGGCAGGTGTTGGTGCTAAACGCACCAGACGCCGAATTCGTCCGAGAGCGGCTTACAGGCATCGAAGATGGGCTGCGAGAAATAGCACCGGAGGAAATCGGTCTCAGTCAGTTGGGGGAGGGAGAAGACGCATTTCTCGAAGCCATCAACGCCACGCCGCTACAACCTACAGTGATTATAGCCATTGACGCAGACGCCGCTTTTGAGGCCGTAGAGACACTTCAACAGGCCCTGTTTAGCACATCCGAGTTGGCTGTTTTTGCGATTAGTAACGAGGAACTTTTGGCAGATGACCTGCAAAACTCGGCTTACGTCCGGTCCGTTATAGGCACCGATGCTGCTGCGATAGCAGATGTCATGATGAATGCCGCTATTTACCTGCTGGGCGGGGGCACCTTGCCAGAGCAGATTGTCTATGATGGGAGTGGCATATCTGTAGCCGAGACAAGATAATGCCAGCGTGCTTGGCATATGTCTTCACGAGTCAGTAATTTTGGGAAGGAGCCTAGAGCAGCATGGAGCAAATAACGGTAACGCCTATTGGTGTCGTCCGGGTAGATGAAGCAGCACAAGCGACAACGCGCTGGCGTAGCCTGATCAGTCACATCGAAGTCGACGAGGCTTACGCACAGGGACTGGACGGGTTAGAGAACTGGTCACACATCGTCGTTATTTTCTCGATGCACGAGACGAAGTTTGATCCAGAGACAGATTTACATAATCGACCAGAAGGGCAGACAGACATGCCTGAGACAGGCGTGTTCGCGCAGCGTAGCCACCGCACACCAAACACGTTGGGTATGACGACGGTAAAAATCAAGTCGATTGACGGCAATGTCCTGACCGTACAGGGGCTTGACGCAAACGATGGTACACCTGTTCTGGACATCAAACCCTATGCACCTGTTTACGATGGCGCACCAGACCCATTGGTGCCGGTGTGGTTCCTGCGGTTGATGCAGAGTTAGAAGCGTTTACATGTCTGTATGGGTCGTAACGATGTTGTAAATTTCGCTTCATTTCTGTTGCCCTATGCTATTAACCGAGTACAATTCGGAGTGTAGGCAGGTGAACCTCAAGCTGTTGAGGAGAAATCACCATCAGCAATCTAGTTCTGAGCAAGCATGCAAGAGTGCGGCTATCCGAGCGCAACTTTTCTGTGGAAGATGTCACTTTTGTCGTCGACCACGGCAAACGTGAGTATCGCAACGGAGCAGTCCACTATTGGATGCAAGACAGAAAGATTCCGGATGAACTGCGTGCGGACAACAAATACCGACGTCTAGGCAACACCCGGGTTATACTTTGTGTGTGTCAGCAACTTGTCATCACGATGTACCGAGACACACGTAAAGAGAAGTATCACGACTATTGCCCGGATGGCCCACGTAACATCGGTTGTTATTGTTGTAACCGTTCCGTCGCCGCGTAGGAGCAAAAACAGAGACGGTTTCTGAAAAACCCTACTTTGTAAATCGGTTCCCTGCCCACTTTTTCCAATAGTGGAGACGAAGTTGATTTAGAACGAGTTCTCTGCTAGACTGTTTTCAAGTAACTAAATAGCCTCCTTGTGACGTGACACAGCGAAGCCGAAGCGAATTTGGCCGTTTGCTGTGTTTGCCTGTTGCACCCCACTAACCACATTGCTATACTTGCGGTTCACGATAATGGCAAAATCCATGTCGCGGGCCACTACTGAACGCCCAATACTCAACTGTGCTACTAAGCACGGTCGTTCTATCGACGACATACAACCCGCCTAACTCGTCCCAACTGTACGACTGAGGAGCCATAGCCCCGTGCAAATTCCGAATCGTGTTAAAAACTACGCTCGCACTGCGGAGACCGTCTCTCTGCCGTCGCTGATTGAAGTCCAACTTCAGTCTTACCAGTGGTTTATTGAACACGGGCTGCGCGAACTATTCGATGAGATCAGCCCAATTGAAAGCTTCAACGGCAACTTACTTCTGTATCTACCGGGCAACAGCCCAGAGGCCAAAGAGTTCGGCCTCACCTACACCTTCGAAGAGCCACAATATTCTGAGGACATGTGCATCGAGCGCGATATGTCCTACGCATCGTCTCTATACGTGAAGGTTGCGCTGGTCAATCGTGACCAGGGCGATGAAGTCATCACCGCAGACATTTTCATGGGCGACTTCCCGGTCATGACCGAGAAGGGCACCTTCATCGTCAACGGAACTGAGCGCGTTGTTGTCAGCCAGCTTATTCGGTCGCCAGGTGTATATTTCGATGCGGAACTAGACCGCACAACCGGGCGACGCATGGCAAACGCCAAGCTGATTCCAGACCGTGGCGCTTGGATGGAATTTGAGACGCGCAAGAACCACTATTTGACCATCAAGTTCAACCGCAAGCGGACGGTGCCCGTCACGGTATTGCTACGGGCACTCGCGGCGGTGGATGATGGCTATCCGGAGTCCATGTCTCCTATCAAGGAGGGGACGGACGAGGAATTGTTCGCGCTGTATGCAGACGCGGACGATGATGAGACGTATCGCTACCTAGAGAACAGCATCGGCAACGAACCGGTGTGGGAACTGAAGCCAGGGCAGACCATTGCCGAAGCCGCCCTGCTGGAGTTCTTCCGCAAGATGCGCCCCGGCGACCCACTCGACCTGAAGAACGCCCGCGAATACCTGGAAAGCCAGCTATTCGACCAGCGCCGCTACGACTTAGAGCGCGTAGGCCGTTATAAGCTCAACCAGCGCTTGCAGATCGACGGCTTGGTCTCGCGTGACATTCGCACCATCAGCAAGATGGACATTGTGAAGGTCATTGAGCGCATCATCAACATCAACAACAACAAGATCGACCCGGATGATATTGACCACCTAGGTAACCGTCGTGTCAAGACCGTCGGCGAACTCATCCAGAATAAGCTGCGGGTCGGCCTCCGCCGCATGGAGCGCGTGGTCAAGGAGCGTATGTCCATCAAGGACAGCGAGAGCCTGACACCCGTCAGCCTGATGAACATCCGGCCTGTGGTTGCGAGCATCCGTGAGTTCTTCGGCAGCTCACAGTTGTCGCAGTTTATGGAGCAGACAAACCCACTAGCGGAACTTACACACAAGCGCACGCTCTCCGCGCTTGGGCCGGGCGGTCTGCGACGCGAGCGGGCGGGCTTCGATGTGCGCGACGTACACCACAGCCACTACGGGCGTATCTGCCCGATTGAAACGCCAGAAGGCCCGAATATCGGTCTTATTGGGCGGCTGGCAAGCTATGGGCGTGTCAACGAGTACGGCTTCATCGAGACGCCCTATCGCAAGGTACTGCGCGCCCTGCCGATTGACGATGTAGAAAATCTGTTGGGTCGCAGTCTGGGCGAAGACATCGAAAATGATGACGATGAAATAGTGTTTGAGGAAAACACGGTCATCGACGAAAATGTCATCAGCACGCTGGAAGGTATGGGCCACGAAGAAGTGCCTGTGCGTCCGTTTGTGACGAACACCATGCAGTATCTCTCCGCAGACGAGGAAGATCACTACATTGTGGGGCAGGCCAACGCCCGGCTGGATGAGCACCGTCAGTTCATCAGCGATCGTGTCTCCTCGCGCTACAATCAGAAGTTCCTGAACACGCCCATTCACCGCATCGANTACATGGACGTTGCGCCCCGTCAGATTGTGGGCATCAGCGCGGCGCTCATTCCCTTCTTGGAGCATGACGACGCTAACCGCGCCCTGATGGGTTCCAACATGCAGCGGCAGGCTGTGCCGCTCTTGAAGCCGGACACGCCTATTGTCTCTACGGGTATGGAGCATCAGGCCGCCTACGATAGCGGCCAGGTCATCGTGTCCGATTACGCTGGTGAAGCTACCAGTGTCCAGGGTGACCACATCACGTTGCGGACAGATGATGGTGAAGAGATCACCTATCGTCTACGGAAGTACGACCGCAGTAACCAGTCCACCTGCATCGACCAACGGCCTATCATTATGAAGGGCCAGCGGATCGAAGTCGGAGACGTCATCGCCGATAGCTCCTCCACCAGGGAGGGAGCCTTGGCCCTGGGCCAGGACGTTTTGACGGCCTTCCTTAGCTGGGAGGGTGGTAACTATGAAGACGCCCTGCTCATCAGCGAGGGGCTGCTGCGAGACGACAAATTCACCTCGATTCACATCGAGAAGCACGAGGTAGAAGCGCGCGACACCAAGCTGGGGCCAGAGGAAATCACCTACGACATTCCGAATGTGGGTGAGGACGCGCTGAAGGACCTGGACGAAATGGGTATCGTCCGCATTGGTGCCGAGGTCGGCCCGAATGACATTCTCGTCGGTAAGATCACACCGAAGGGCGAGAAAGAACTTAGCCCGGAGGAAAAACTCCTGCGCGCCATCTTCGGTGAGCAAGCCCGCGAAGTGAAAGACACCTCGCTGCGTTTGCCGCACGGCGACCGGGGCAAGGTGGTAGACGTGAAGCAGTTCGACCGAGACGAGCACCGCGATTTGCCTGCGGGCGTAGAGCGAATGGTGCGTGTCAGCATCGCTAACCGTCGTAAGCTAACCGTCGGCGACAAGATGGCAGGCCGCCACGGCAATAAGGGTGTGATCTCCAAGATCGTGCCCATCGAAGACATGCCATATTTGGAAGATGGGCGTCCTGTCGAGATCATCCTCAACCCGCTGGGTGTGCCAGGCCGTATGAACATCGGCCAGGTGCTAGAGATTCACCTGGGCTGGGCCGCAGACCGTCTAGGTTTCCGGGCGGTAACGCCTGTGTTCGACGGTGCTAAGGAGTGGGAGATTCAATCTGAGCTAGGCCGTGCCTGGCTGATGGATCACGCCTGGAAGATCATCAGCAACCGTGCCTGGGAGTGGCTCAAGCAGTTCGAGGGCAACTACGACCCGGCAGAGATCGAGGACGACAACGAAGTCCGCCGTCTCTACTGCCTAGAGTGGCTCAAGGACGACGACAATTACGACGAGAGCCTGCTCAACCACAATTACAACTACTTGCGCCGCGCTGTACTGACGGAGTGGCTCCGGGAAGAAGGTTACGACCCGGATGAGATTCTGCTGTTCG
>JGI12210J13797_10005405_pt1 | contig 11903 bp, 8 predicted proteins | sample ElkSlonscriptome_3_FD_13797 | JGI IMG/M metagenome (IMG submission 13797) | reverse complement strand
CGGATGACGATCTGAATCAACTTGCCAACCAGACCCCGATCATCCGATTCGTAAATTTGGTTCTGCAGCAGGCCATCAAGGATAAGGCCTCCGACGTCCACTTTGAGCCATTCGAGGAGCAATTCAGAATCCGCTACCGGATCGATGGCGCTCTCTATGAGATGTCTCCTCCGCCGAAGAAATTGGCAATACCCGTTATCTCACGGATAAAAGTGATCGCGAACATGAATATCGCCGAGAAGCGAATTCCACAGGACGGTCGAATCAAGATGACCATCGCAGGCCGCCCGGTCGATCTTCGCGTATCGACATTACCCACACAATTTGGCGAGAGCGTCGTGCTTCGAGTTCTCGATAAGTCAGTGGTAAATCTCGACCTGGAGTCCCTTTCCCTGCCGGACGATATTCTGGAAAACATTCGCAGAACCGTCCGTTTGCCGAATGGCATCTTTATCGTAACCGGTCCGACTGGTAGCGGGAAGACCACGACCCTTTACAGTGCGTTGCGCGAGATCAACCAGATCGACACGAAGATCCTCACAGCGGAGGATCCGATCGAGTATGAGATCGAGGGGATCATGCAAGTCGCGGTCAACCATCAGGTTGGTCTGGATTTCGCAAAGGCTCTCCGTTCCTTTCTCCGGCAGGACCCGGATAAAATCATGGTCGGGGAGATCCGGGATATCGAAACGGCTCAAATTGCGGTTCAAGCCTCTTTGACCGGGCACGTGGTCCTCAGCACTCTACACACCAACGATGCTTCAGGTGCAGTCACCCGTCTAGTGGACATGGGTCTCGAACCCTTCCTGATTTCTTCCTCGCTCGAAGCCGTTCTCGCGCAGAGATTGGTTCGCCGGATCTGTCGGCAGTGTCGCCAAGAATATGAGCCGGATAGCGAGATGATCGATTTACTCGGGGCAGATCCCCTCGAAGTGGGAGACAAGGATTTTTACTTCGGCTCCGGCTGCCCGCATTGTAGCAACACCGGATATGCGGGGCGGATCGGCCTTTTTGAAATGATTATGGTGACCGACCCCTTGCGGGAATTGATTAATAAACGCTCGCCAACACTAGTCATCCGGCAGAAATCCCTCGAACAGGGGATGAGAAGCCTTCGCGAAGATGGACTTCGGGCGATTTTTGATGGCCATACCACGATTGAGGAAGTCCTAAAATACACTTGAGCGGGAATTTCGCACCGACATAATCTCACTCTTTCAAGCAAACCGAAAAACGACCCATGCCCCAATATTCTTACAAAGCAATCGACAGTAACGGCAAGGAACGTCGAGGAAACGTCAACGCCTCCAGTTCCGAGGAAGCAAATAGCCAACTCTCGGACATGGGCCTCATGCCGACGGAGGTCGTTGAGAGAAAAGCCAAAGGAAAGCGTGGCAAAGCCAATTCCAAACGAGGAGAGAAGAAAAAGAGCTCTCTTTTCGGGAGAATCAGTAATGAGGAGCTGACGCTTTTTACCCGCCAACTGGCGACCTTACTCCGTTCGGGGGTCCCCCTTTTGAGAGCCCTAGACGTGATGGAAAGGCAGGAGAAAAATGCCAAGCTCGCCCGGATCATCCATGAACTGGCCGAGAATGTTCGCTCAGGGAACTCATTCTCAGATGGATTAACTCAATATCCTAAATATTTTGATAAACTCTACGTAAACATGGTCCGTGCTGGTGAGGCGGGCGGCGTCCTCGAAACGGTTTTGGATCGATTGGCGGGGTTCATGGAAAAATCCCTCCGGTTGAAGAAGCGCGTCAAGTCGGCAATGATTTATCCATCGGTCGTCGTATTCGTCGCCATCGTAATCGTCGTCTTGCTGATGGTCGTTGTTGTGCCGAAATTTGAGCAAATCTTTGAAGAAATGCTCCGCGGAGCAGCTCTGCCGGCCGTGACTCAAATCGTCGTCGGCTCCAGCAGATTTATTCAAGAAAACATATGGCTGGTTATCGGCCTGGTGTTTGCCGCCGTCATCACCCTGAAATTACTGGCCAAAACCCCTGCCGGAAAGCGAGCCGTTGATCTTTTTGTCTATAAACTGCCAAAGATTGGAGACTTATTGGCGAAGGCGAATATCGCGCGGTTCACTCGAACCTTCGGCACCCTATTGTCAAGTGGGGTTCCGATCTTGGATGCGCTGGTGATTACCCGTGAAATCGTCTCCAACCAATACTTCGCGGATGCGATTGGGCGGATTCATGATCAAGTCCGTGACGGAGAATCCGTCGCCGACCCGATGGCAAACGAGAAGGTTTTCCCGTCGATCGTGACAAGCATGGTCGAAGTGGGGGAGGAAACCGGGGAACTTGACGAAATGTTGACCCGTGTCGCCGATAATTATGATGAGGACGTAGATAATGCCGTGAACGGAATTACCTCCATTATTGAGCCTGTGATGATTGTATTCCTGGCGGTCGTGGTAGGCTTCATCGTCATCGCCCTCTTCATGCCGATCATCAAAATCATCGAGACACTCAGCGTGTAATCTCGATACGAGCCCGGATAGCGGTGCCCGCACTCAAAGGAACAACGATCCAATCGATCCTACCGCGAATTAAAAATTAAAGAACTGTTCTAAAAGGTTTGACCTAGGAGGTGGAAAAGGGTGCAATCTGACCATGGCAAAAAATAGAAGGAAAATTTTAGACAAGGTTTCTTACTATCATCTGATGAGCCGCACAGTGAATGGGGAGGCTTTGTTTGGTGACTGGGAGAAGGAGGTTTTTCGGAAGATGATCTGGAAGGTGGCCGAATTTTCGGGGGTTCGGGTGATTACTTATGCGGTGATGAAGAATCATTTTCACCTACTGGTAGAGGTGCCGGAAGAGTCTAGGGAGGTTTCGGATGAGGAATTGGTGCGGCGGTTCCGGATTCTTTATCCGTCTCCAACGCCTTGGCAGCCGATGGGGGCGGATGTTCTGCGGAAAATCCTCAAGGAGGATTCGTCAGAGGCCCGGAGGGTGAGAGGAGAGTTGCTCTCGCGAATGCATGATGTCTCGGAGTTTATGAAAACGTTGAAGCTTCGGTACACCCTTTGGTTTAATCGAACGAAAAAGCGTTTTGGGCCTCTTTGGTCCGCGCGCTTTAAGAGTGTATTGGTCGAGGGTGACAAGTGGGCTCTGCGGACGGTCGCGGCTTACATCGATTTGAACGCGGTTCGGGCCGGGATCGTTAGTGATCCGAAGGATTATCGATTCTGTGGATATGGAGAAGCGATTGGTGGTGGTAGCCGCCTTGCGCGAGAGGGGTTGATGTCCGTCGATAGAGATTTATCGGGATATCGACAGACTCTTTACGGCTATGGGTCGGATGTTCGAGACGGTAAGGCCTCGGTCTCGCGGGAGGAAGCGGTTCGAGTCCTCGAAAAGGAGAGGGGGCGGCTGCCTCTTGCGACTGTTTTGAGATGTAGGGTGCGCTACTTTAGTGATGGCATCATCTTCGGCCGAGCACCGTTTGTCCTCCGGGAGCTCGAGGCCAACGCCGATGGAGCCAAGGTCAAAGCGCATGAGCTCACAGGGTCTGATTGGCAGGGGCTATCGGTCGGAAGGGGGCTTCGAAAAGACCTATTCAGCTAGCTCAGTCCGCGAGGTCCTTTAGCTCGCGAGGTCCTTATCCGTTTGTCTCTTTCTCCAAGAACTTAATGACGTCTTGAAACTTTGCAGCGTTTTCCTGATCGGCCTCGATGAGGTTTTTATGAGCTTTGAGGACGGATTCTGATTCCACCGTCTCTGACTCCAGGGCTTCAAAGGTGGCCGCCGTTTCGGGAATGGATGGTCCTCCATCAGGCGAGTCCACGACCGTCAAAATGCGGTGAAGGCCGAGGTTCCGAACCAACTCCATGTTTCGTGGGCCCAGATTGCAGAGACCCATAAATCCATCTGGAAATTCCTTTTTGATCCGCATGGCACCCCCGGCAAGAATCCCGAGAAAGGTGCTGTCCATCCCCGCACAATTCTCAAAATCCACAAGAATCTTTTGCTTACCCTGATCCATAAGGTGGCTAAACAGAGAATTCACGGGTGCGCTCGTGAGATAACTGGCCCTGCCGTTGATCCGCAGCACTGCCGTCTCGCCGGAAAGGCTCACGGTGAATATCGGCTTTTCTTCCTGAGGCATTGAAAAATTTTCCGACGGATGAAGGGGGTTTTGCTCTTAAATCTCAGCGGGTGAGGTCTCTCAATACGTATTGGAGAATACCGCCGTGGCGGTAGTAATCGATTTCGATTCCGGTATCAATCCGCACGAGGACGGGAACTTTCTGTGTCGACCCGTCTGATTTCTTGATCACGAGGGTTGTCTCGGTTTGTGGCCGGAGGTCGTTGGTCAGATCGGGTAAGGAGAAAATTTCGCTTCCGTCGAGCCCGAGTGTTTCCGCACTTTCCCCTTCCTTGAACTGGAGGGGCAGGACTCCCATACCGATCAGGTTGCTGCGATGGATGCGCTCGTAGCTTTGCGCGACGACCGCGCGAACTCCGAGGAGGGCAGTGCCTTTAGCGGCCCAGTCGCGGGAGCTTCCCATTCCGTAGTCATTTCCGGCGATCACTACTAGAGGTGTTCCTCGTTCGCGGTAGGTATCGCACGCTTCGAAGATCGAGGTCTCTTCGTTTTCCGGCATAATCTTGGTGTAGCCGCCCTCCTTCCCGTCAGCGAGGAGGTTTTTGATTCGGACGTTGGCGAAGGTTCCGCGGGTCATCACGCGGTCGTTTCCGCGGCGCGAGCCGAAGGAGTTGAAGAGTCTTTTTTCGACTCCTTTTGAGATCAGATATTTCCCTGCGGGGCCGTCCTGTGGGATGGCTCCAGCGGGGGAAATGTGGTCGGTGGTCACCGAATCTCCGAATATTGCCAAGGGCCGCATCTCATTGATCGGCTCGATGGTCCCGGGCTCAGCCGAGAAGTCCTCGAAGAATGGCGGATTTTGGATGTAGGTGCTGGTCTCACTCCAGTCGTAAAGATCGCCAGTGGCCGATTCAATTTTCGTCCATTCTTCGTTGGCGTTGGCGATTTCGGAATACTTTTCGCGGAACATTTCCGGAGTAATCCCGGAGCTGATCAACTCCTTGATTTCGGTTTGAGTCGGCCAAAGGTCCTTGAGGAAGACGGGTTCCCCATCGCTCCCGGTGCCGATCGGCTCGGAGCTGAGGTCGATGTCAATTTTCCCGGCGAGGGCGTAGGCCACGACGAGAGGGGGAGACATGAGGAAGTTGGCCTTGATCGAGCTGTGGACGCGGGCTTCAAAGTTGCGGTTGCCCGAGAGGACACTGGCGGCAACGAGGTCACCTTTCTTGATCGCGGTCTCGATTTCGTCATCGAGAGGGCCGCTGTTGCCGATACAGGTGGTGCAGCCGTAGCCGACCAATTGGAAACCGAGTTGGTCAAGGTAGGTGTCGAGCCCGGTTTTTTCGAGGTAATCGGTGACGACGCGTGAGCCCGGAGCCAGACTGGATTTTACGTAGTCGGGAACCGAGAGGCCTTTCTCGATCGCGCGTTTGGCGACGAGGCCTGCGGCGAGCATGACGCTTGGGTTGCTTGTATTGGTGCAGCTCGTGATGGCTGCGATCACGACCGAACCGTGCTGCAGCGTTTCTGACTCCTTGTAAGTATGGGCGACGTCACGGCCTGGGAAGGTCGGACGGTTTGTGACCATCTCGAGCTCACTTCTTCCGTTTTCCTGCGCGGCCGGAGAGAAGGCGTCTCCTCCTGAAATTTCCTCGCCCTCAAAGTCTGCCGGGAGAATAGGAACGGAGCGGTCCATCTCGCCCTCCTTCCCGAATCCGCCGTCGGAAGTAGGCGCCGCGAGAAGATCGGAAAAAGTCTGCTTGAGCGCGGGGACATCGATACGATCCTGCGGGCGTTTGGGACCTGCGGTGCAGGGAACGACCGAACCGATGTCGAGGTCAAGAACCTCGGTGTAATCAATATCGCCCGCCTTCGGGATGCCGTAGAGCCCCTGGGCCGAGAGGTAATCCTTGATCAGAGTAATCTGCTCCTCGGTTCGTCCGGTGACACGCAGGTAATCGAGTGTCTGGTCATCGACGGGGAAGAAACCCATGGTCGCGCCGTATTCGGGCGCCATGTTGGCGATGGTTGCCCGGTCCGCCAGAGTGAGTTCTTCGACGCCCTCGCCGAAGAACTCGATGAATTTACCGACGACCTTGTGAGCGCGCAGCATCTCGGTGATCCGCAGGGTGAGGTCGGTTGCGGTGACGCCTTCTTTGAGGGCACCGGTCAAGTTGACTCCGATGACCTCCGGTGTGAGGAAGTAAACGGGTTGGCCAAGCATCCCCGCTTCGGCCTCGATCCCGCCGACGCCCCAGCCGACGACGCCCAGGCCGTTGATCATGGTGGTGTGGGAGTCGGTCCCGACGAGGGTGTCTGGATAGAATACGGATTCTCCTTCAACTTCCCGCTCGAAGACGACCTTTGCGAGGTGCTCCAAGTTGACCTGGTGGACGATTCCAATTGCGGGTGGGACGACACTGAAGGTATCGAAGGCCTGCTGGCCCCACTTGAGGAACTCGTAGCGCTCGCGGTTGCGCTCGAACTCAAACTTCAGATTCTGCCGGAATGACTCGGCCGTTCCCGAGCGGTCGACTTGGACCGAGTGGTCAACCACCAAGTCCACCGGGACGAGAGGCTCGATCACCGAGGGATCGCTCCCAAGCTTGGCCGCTGCGTCCCGCATCGCGGCCAAATCGACCAAGAGCGGCACGCCAGTGAAATCCTGAAGAACGATTCGCGACACCGTGAACGGAATCTCTTCCTGCGCCGGACTCTTTGCATTCCAGTTGGCGAGTCGCTTGACGTCTTCCTCAGTGATCCGTTCGCCGTCGCAATTCCGCAAAACAGACTCGAGCACGACCCGGATACTGACGGGTAGTCGACTGATCTTGCCGACACCTTCTTTCTCCAGAGCTGGGAGAGAGTAGAGTTTTCCGGTGGCGGAGCCGCTTTCAAAAGGCTGTAGGCTGTTGAACGGATTGGTCATGAGAAAATCGTCTAAGAATTCAGTTTCGTGGCAAAAAGGGATCGCTTTAGGCTTCGATCGCGGCGCGCAANTCGGTGAAGTCGGGCACATTCTTGGGATCGTCGCTCGACCAGGAGTAGCTGATTTCGCCTTCCTTGTTGATGACGAAGGCCGAGCGTTTCGAGACCCCGCGAAGTCCGAGGAGGTCTTCGTAGAGAACGTCGTAAGCCTCCGTCACGTCTTTGTTGAAATCGCTGAGAAGCGGGAAGGTGATGTTTTCCTTCTGGGCCATCACCTCGAGAGTGAACGGGCTGTCTACACTGATGCCGTAAACATCGGCGTTTAGGGTAGTAAATTCGCTCATCGTATCCCGCACCGAGCACATTTCTGCCATGCAGACGCTCGTGAAAGCAAATGGGAAGAAGAGAAGGACGGTATTCTTTTTGCCGAAGTTATCGGAGAGAGAGACGTCGACGAGTCCGTCGTCGGTCTTGTGCTTCAGCGTGAAATCGGGTGCTTTGGTTCCTTTAGATAGTGCCATGGTTGCGTTGAGTTAGTGGTTTCCGAGAACGGCGAGTATCAAGGAGGCCGCGGCTCGCTGTCAACGATCCTTGGTCCGGATAAAACGATATCCGCCCGCGCCATCATGGCCTGTTTTGAAGGGCAGGGCGGAAATGGCCGCCGTCATCTCAAATCCAGATCCTTCCGGAGAGCGCAGAAACCCATCGGCAACCTCCCGGTTTTCCGCTCTTTCCAGGCTGCAGGTGCTGTAGACGAGCACCCCTCCCGGGCGGACGAACCGGGCGGCATTTTGAAGAAATCTGAGCTGTATCGCGGGCATCTGCTGAAGATCGGCCGGGGTGAGCCGCCATTTGACATCCGGTTTTCTCTGGATCACCCCCGTGTTTGAGCAGGGAGCGTCGAGGAGGACCGCGTCGAAATTTTCGTTCCATTCACGAGGGCAGCCGTCTGCCGTTTGAAGGTCAACGGCCCGGATCTCCGCGCGGCCCTTCCACGGAGCGAGGTTTTCGCGCAATTTACCGAGCCGCTTTTCAAGATCGGCAGCAACCACCGTCTCTGGCCCATCCGGTCGGCTCAGAAGGGCGCGACTCTTCCCGCCGGGGCTGGCGCAGAGGTCGAGTGCGTTCCGAGGACGGCTGGCGCAGAGGAGATCCACGGCGATGCGGGTAGCCGGATCGCGGATCGTGATGTCACCGGAGCGCAACTTTTCCGCGAGCACCGGGTTGATCCCCGCCGAGAGTCTTTGAAATCCCGGCCAAGGGGTCGTCTCAAGCCCCGGATCCTCTCCCGGGCCGTCCGGGGAGGAGGCATAGACGGAGGGGCTGGATTGATTCCACTCGAGCAGTCGCCGGGTATCGGAGGGCCCGAGAGTGCGGATCCAGTGCTCGACGAGCCAGTCCGGATGGGAAAACAATAGGGGAAGGGGCAGTGACCGGGTGCCCTCTCGCACATTTTGGAGCTCGATGGAGGCCCGCCGGAGCACCGCATTGAGAAATCCGGCGGGTTTTGGCCCGAGCACCTGCCGAACCCCGCCGACCCACGAATCGATTACCAGGGGAGCGCGCGCCAATCCCTGCAGATCGACCTCTGCCAGCGCGAGGAGAAGGCCAGCCTCGACAGCGGGCTGTGGCGCACGCCGGGTGAACGGACCGTACATCTCTCGATAGAGGCGCAGGTGGCGAAGGCAGGCCGAGTGGAGACGGCGAGCCCGGCGCGCGGCAGCCTCGCCTCCACTTTTCTCCGCATCACCCTCCCGGATCTCAGAGACCTTGCGGGGGTGGCGCAGGTAGTGACTCATCCACTCCAAAGCCAGCCTTTGTCCGCTTTGGGAAAAACTGTTGTCATTCTCGCTCATGTCCCCACTATTATCCGTTTTACTTCATTCGAAAGAGCAGCTTGCCACAAACATTTATGGATTCAGAAACAATCGATCAGTTGATCGCCGGAAACCCGAAACTTGATTCGTCCCGCGAAAAGTTGGAGGCGATGCAGCCCGGTAACTATTGCATTCACCGCAGTTGGGGTTTTGGAAAAATCCAGAGCTACGATGCAGACGCCAACAAGCTCATCATTGATTTTGAGGAAGGGAAGGAAGGTCATGCTATGGATCCTGCGTTCTGCGTGGATAAGTTGGATATCCTTCTGCCGGAAGATATTCTCGTCCGCAAGCGCACAGAGCCCGACGTGGTGGATGAGATGCTCGACAAGGATCGAGTCGGCATCGTAATGGCGATCCTCGCGGTGAAGGAGGAAAAGCAGGCCACGGCGATCGAGATCGAGCGGCAACTCGCCTTTCTGATCCCACAAGACCGCAAGCGGAAGAAATGGTGGACCGACACGAAGAAGGAATTGGTCCGCGAGCCCCGTGTGGCGGTTCCGTCGAAAAAGACGGATCCTTTCCTCTTGCGCGAAGAAGAAATCACCCCGGAGGAAGAAATCCTCGAGGAGTTCTTTGCAACCAAGAAGGCGAAGCAGAAAATCATTCTCGCGGAAAAACTTTATGCGTTGTCGAGGGATAAGGACGAACTCAAGGAGCACCTTGCGAGCGTTCTCGAGACCCTCACCGACGCGATCAAGAGCACAAAGCTCCTGACCCAGGCCGACAGGCTGCACGGTGTCTGGGTGCGCAATGATCTGGCCCGTGACGACTCCACCGAGATCGATGTCGAGACACTCGAGCCCACCTCGTTCTCGATCATCGAAGAGGCTGCGGATAATTTGGAGAAACTCGCCGACGAGCTGCCCGCCACCTACTACCAGCGGTTTCTTGATCTTTTGACCCGGACGTATCCGGACAAGTGGGAGGACATCATCGTTCGCCTGCTCCGCCACAGTGAGGGTAAGTTCACCAGCGAGTGTATCGCCTTCCTTTACGAGAAGAAGAAGGTCGAGCGCGTCAAAGAGTGCTTCGAGCGCTGGCTCAATGAGCAGACCATGCGAGGGCCGATCCTCCAGTGGATCATCAAGAACCGTAGCTCCGTAAAATACTCGGAGTTGATCGACGGGCTTCTGAGCCCGCGTCTCCTCAACGCTGTCTTCTACGCGATTGACCTTGAATCATTGCAGAATGCATCCACCCGGCGGATTCCTCTCGCCGATGCATTGAGTGACGATACGGAGTTGATCCCACTCCTGCTCGACCGCGGCACCGCCGAGACCGCCCGCGATCTCGCGCAGACATTGCTCCTCAATCAAGGGTTCGACGATCTTACCAAGAAGTCCTTGCTCGTCCGTTTCATTCGGAAGTATCCCAGCATCCAGAGCCTCCTTGAGCGCGAGGCGGCTGCAGACCAAGAACCTGCGGCGGATTCGGCTCTCACGGTATCGCAAGAGAGCTTCGATCTTGCCAAAAAGGAATACGAAGAGCTGGTCAGTAAGAAAATTCCCGAGAACAAACAGGCAATCGAGACAGCTCGGGAGCACGGCGATCTCAAAGAAAATTCGGAGTACAAAATGGCCCGCCAGGATCAAGACACGCTCCTGGCCCGCAAAGCAGAGCTGGAGAAAGACCTGGCTCGTGCTCGCGTCACCGATTTCAGCGATGTATCCACAGACATGGTCGGCATCGGCTCGGTGGTTGGATTGCGGGAAGGTTCCACCGGAGAAGCCCGCAAATATGCGATTCTTGGCGCGTGGGATAGTGATCCGGACCGAGACATTCTTTCCTACCTGACTCCGTTGGGGCAGCGCTTGCTCACGCGGAAAGTCGACGACGTTGTGGAAACCGAAATCGATGGTTCGAAAGAGCAATGGACCGTTGAGTCAATCGCCCGCTGGGTCGATCAATCCTGGTAGTCAGCCGGGCTCGCTGAGGACGACGGATGGCGGACGGTTGGGAAACTCTTCGCCTGCTCTCGGAACCCACCCGGGCGCGCATCCTCACGCTCGTTCGCAGCGAGGAGCTGACGGTTGCCGAGCTTCAGGAAATTCTCGGGATGGGACAGTCCCGTATCTCATCCCACCTTGGTCTGCTTCGGCAGGGAGGACTCGTGTCGGACCGTCGGGAAGGGAAACATTCATTCTACGGGCTCAATCCCTCTCTCGATCCGGCCGTCCATCAGCTTGTAATAGCGGCACTTGGGGTGGCCGAAACGGAGAATTTTTTCTCCGAGGATCGCAAAAATTTAGAGAGAATCCTCGCCCGCCGGAAGCAAGTCGCGGAGAACTATTTCAATCTCGTGGCCGGACGCCTCGGGAGAAGCTACTGCCCAGGGCGATCCTGGGAGGCTATTGGCCATTTTCTGCTCCTGTTGACTCCCCGGATCAAGGTTGCCGACCTCGGTGCCGGCGAGGGAATGATATCGCAGCTTCTCGCCCGAAATGCTGATACGGTCTATTGCATCGACAGCTCGCCCAAAATGGTGGAAGTCGGCGAGGACCTCGCCGCCAAGAACGGCCTCAAGAATCTACTCTACAAACTCGGAGACATAGAGGCGGTCCCTCTCGAAGATGAATCGGTCGATCTCGCAATCCTTAGTCAGGCTCTCCATCACGCGGAGAGGCCCAGGACAGCCATTGCCGAAGCTTTCCGAATCACGAAGCCTGGCGGTAGGCTGGCAATCCTCGACCTTGCGGAGCACCAGTTTGAGAAAGCGCGGGAGCTCTACGCAGACCAGTGGATGGGGTTTTCGGAAAACGATTTGTATCAATTTATCCGCGACGCTGGCTTCCGATCGGTTGAAGTGAGCCGAGTCTCGAAGGAGGATCAGGAGCCGGGATTCGTTACACTCCTAGCCACGGGGCTGAAGCCTGCTGCGAACACCTAATCTCATCTCATCGGCGAGGTGGAGCTACCTCTTGATGCCTCCAAAAGCCGCAAAGCAGGAGTTTTCGATTTCGTGGGTTGAGTTGTTTTCATGGGTCCATTCAGAGTAGATTCTTTCGGTGGTTTTATCAACATCTCGCATGGGGGTCG
>JGI12210J13797_10220979_pt1 | contig 11910 bp, 10 predicted proteins | sample ElkSlonscriptome_3_FD_13797 | JGI IMG/M metagenome (IMG submission 13797) | reverse complement strand
CGATGGTGGAAGAGGAATTTGGGCTCGAGCCGGGGGCTGCTGAGAAGCTGTTGGCGGGGCAGGTCACGGGAGGCCCTAAAGGGCGCTAGCGCGCCCTAGCCGACCGGAGGTCGGCGTTCCTGGGTCCGCCGACTTCCAGTCGGCCCGCGGTCGGATTGACGGTTGCGCTAGTTTTCGGTCACGCCTCCGCCAGTCTCGGCGAAGCCTCCTCCAGAATACCTCCCTCACCCTCGGACTTGGCGATAATCACTGCGCCGCAGGAGTCGCTGGTCACGTTCACGCCGGTGCGCATCATGTCGAGAATGCGATCCACGGCCAAGATCAGCCCGATGCCCTCCAGCGGCAGGCCGACGGCGGACAGGATGATGGCAATCGCTACCAGGCTCGCGGCGGGAATGCCGGCCACGCCGATGGAAGTCAGCAGGGCTAGCAGCACCACCGTAAACTGGGTGGCGATGGACATCTCCACCCCATAGGCTTGGGCGATGAACATGACCGCGACGCATTCATACAGCGCGGTGCCGTCCATGTTGACGGTTGCGCCGAGCGGCAGCACGAAGCTGGTGGTCTGGTTGGAGACGCCGGCGTTCTTCTCCACGCATTCCATCGTCACCGGCAGCGTCGCCGACGACGAGGCGGTCGAGAACGCGGTCAGCAACGCAGGACTGACGGCGCGATAATGGCGTAGCGGGCTGACGTTGCCGAGAAAGCGCAGCAGCAACGGCAGCGTGACGAAGAAGTGGATCGACAGCGCGGCGACGACGGTGAAGAAGAACTTGGCCAGTGGCACGAACGCCTCCAGACCCGTGCTGGCGACCGTCTCGGCCACCAGTGCGAACACGCCGAGCGGTGCGAACTTCATGATCAGATCCGTGATCTTCATCATGATGTTGAACATGCCGTCCCAGAAATTGTATTGGACCTCGGCGTACTGGTTGGCGATGCGCGTCATGAAGTAGCCGTACAGCAGGCTGAAAAAGATCAGCCCTAGCATCTGGCCGGCGCTGGCCGCAGCGACGACGTTGGTCGGGATCATGCGCAGGAATACCGCGATGATGTCGTCGCCACCCTTATCTGCGAACTTTGCCTGTAGCTCGGCCGGGTCGGCGCTGAGCCCGAACACGTCCTCTGGGTTGCCGTCGACCACGCCGGGTTGGATGATATTCACGACCAGCAGGCCGACGACGATCGCAAAGAAACTGGTCAGGGCGTAGTAGCCAATGGTCTTGCCGCCCAGTCGCCCGACACTGTCGGAGGAGCCGATGCCGGCGATGCCGATGATGATCGATGAGACGATCAACGGCACGATCAACATCTTCAGTGCGTTCAGGAACATCGTCCCGATAAAGTCGAACACGGAGATGAAGGACACGCCGAATAGCCCGCCGGTTTCGCCCACCAGCAGGCCGACGACGATAGCGAGGCCGAGTGCAATCAGGATTTGCCAATGCAGCTTGAGTGTGAGCAGTCCCATCTGGAGCTCCTAAAGATCTTCAGCTTGATTCGAGTCCGGATCTGACCCCGGTGCGAATGGGTGGAGTGGTGGTGCGCCGATGGTCTTTACGCCGATGACTCATGCAGTCGCGCCGCGTAAGGGCCAGAGAGACGGTCTTGCAGACTCGCCAGTTAGGATTATCTTCAGCGGTGGATTAATGGTATCATAGGCCGGTTATAGGTTACCGTTTTGGGCGTGACGGGCAGAGGCTTTCGAGGCTATGGGTTTGGAGTACGCACAGCTATGCATTTTCGTGTCTTCTACCTGATAAACCGCTCCGGCGAGTCAGTCTCATCCACCAGCGCCGTCGAGATGAGTGCCAAGGCAATCTGCGAGCAGATGCTCGACCGGCTGCATTCCGAGGACGATTATCTCGGAATTCTCGACGCCGGTGACAATATCCTTCAGGTGTTGCCAGAGCCTGACAACAACCGCTACTACGTCGAGGTACCTATCGAGGCTGCCAAGGCGTCCTACGGTCGTCACGTCGACCGTGCCGAGCTCGAGGACCTGATTCGCTCGTTGCCCGGCACCTTCGACGAAACGACCATCCCCGGCCTTACCTACCGTCCCTGGTAGGCACCTGCGTGGCTGTGGAAGCGGCTTGCGGTCGAAATATTGGCCAAGGGAGATCGGCGGTTGTTGCCATCGGAGTGGCGAGCGGCATGTGTGCGGGCGGGCGCATCGTCAACTACCTCAAGGCCGTGCTCGGTGATCCACGCCACCATGTGGTGGTCGTCGGCGATCAGGCCGCCGGCACGCCCGGACGCGATATCCCGCGTTACGGGCCGCGTGGCGGCTATGTCCAGCTCGACGGTCGGCGTTATGAGATTCGCGCCGACGTCCACACGCTGGGTGGCTATTCCGCGCACGCGGATCGGAGCGATCTGATCGACTTCGTCGGTGGCATGCCGAAAACGCCGCAGAAAGTCGTGCTAGTGCATGTTTGAAAACGCGATTGGTGATCAACCACGCGAGGCCGCTAACCAACGCTTCGGCTGGAAATCCGGGCTGTTTTGCACGTCCATGAGTTGGTCGCCGATCGCAAGCACGAGAAACCCCTGTTTCTCCGCATAGGTCAATACACTGGCTTCGACCGACAGGCTGGCGAGAATGCCGACCAAGGGCAGGGGGTCGTACTCCGGGAAGAACGTGCGAAATGCGCTGATCTCGTCGACGAATTGGTCGACGTCGCGGCTGCGCAGGGTCGCTTTGGTGCTGTTGAGAAAGACCGAGCCGTCGGTGATGGCAAGGGCGTCGAACTCTCTCACGCGCCCGTCCGCGAGCCGGCGCTTGCGTCGGATCATGAGGTCCATGACCATCTCGCCACAGGCCTCGTCGATGATCCGCGGCAGGCTCGGCGCCACCAGATCTTCGACGATCGTGCCGAGCTTGTTGGCCATATCGCCCCATTTGCGATTCATCTCACGGTTTTGTGCGCGGTTTTCGTCCTTGAACGTGGCCATTTCGTTCTTGAATTCTGCCATTTCGTCTTTGAACGTCGCCATCTCGTTTTTGAATGTGCGCATCTCCGCTTCCGTGCGCATCTGCGAGTTGTAGAGCTTGTTGAATTCGATGCCGACGTTGGTCACAAACTCTTGCAACGCCTGCTCCAGTCGGTCGACGCGTTCGATAACGGCTGCCATAGTTTTCGTCTCCAGTCTCCTCCAACTCTCCGGTGGCGATGTCTCTCATAACATAACCTAATCCGCTTTGCTGGGTGCTTCGAGGCGAACGAGGCCGCTTGACTCTTCGGCCCTGTTCCGGTGTTGTCGCACTCTACGCTGTGCTGCGTTTTACCCGAAGTTCCGTATCCGGAAAGTTCTAGGAGTATCGTCCCCAATGAAAGTCCTTGTCCTGAACTCAGGCAGTTCTTCCGTCAAGTACCAGCTGTTTCGCGCTGGTGACTGGTCGGTGGTCTCGTCCGGCACCATCACCCGTATCGGCGAGGAGCAGGGCCGGTTTCGCCGCCTCTGGACAAACGACTCTGGCGGCGATGAGATCAGCGATGTCAGCACCACCGTGTCGAACCCCCGCGACGGGCTGGAGCTGATCGTCGCTGGCTTGCGCGAAACCGGCTCGCTGGCCGACTTGTCGGAATTGCGCGCCGTAGGACACCGCGTCGTGCACGGCGGTGAGGCCTTCCATGCCCCCGTCCTAGTCGACGAAGATGTCATCGCCGCCATCCGCGCAATGATTCCGCTTGCGCCATTACACAATCCGGCCAATCTCGACGGTATCCTGGTGGCCAGGGAGCTGTTTCCGAATGTGCCGCAGGTGGCTGTGTTCGACACCGCCTTTCACCAGACTATGCCGCGCACCGCGTATCGCTACGCTGTGCCGGAGTATCTCTATCGCGAACACGCCGTGCGCCGTTACGGATTCCATGGCACCTCACATCACTACGTCGCAAAGCGCGCCGCTGCGATGCTCGGTAAAGCGCTGGAACGCTGTAACCTGATCACGCTGCACCTCGGCAACGGCGCCAGCGCGACCGCCATTCGCGACGGCACGAGCATCGACACCTCGATGGGGATGACGCCACTGGAAGGGCTCGTCATGGGCACACGCTGTGGCGACCTCGACCCGGCGATTCACTTCTACCTGTGCAAGCACCTCGGGTTCGACAATAAGACCCTCGACGATCTGCTCAACCGCCAAAGTGGTCTACAGGGCCTATGCGGAGTCAATGACATGCGTGAGGTCCATCGCATGGAGCAGCAGGGCGATGAAAACGCCGAGCTTGCCGTTGGCGTCACTTGCCATCGTCTCAAGAAGTACATCGGTGCCTATTACGCCGAGCTGGGTCGGGTGGACGCCATTGTCTTCACCGGTGGCGTCGGCGAGAACGATGCCGAGATCCGTTCCCGCACCTGCGCAGGCCTGGAGCGGTTCGGAATCCAGATCGACCGCGATGCAAATGCCCTGGGGGGCACCCTGGAGCGTTCTGTTTCGAGCCCGGCGAGCGAGGTGAAGCTCTTTGTCATCCCCACTAACGAAGAGCTGGAAATCGCTCAGCAAGCTGACCGGGCAGTTTGTGGAACTGTCTGATCGCTCGATTTGACTTCAATCGCTTGCTGTGGGGATGTGACTTTGGATACAGCGGCTGAGCCATTTCCAGCCGCCGGCGGCGAGTTGCCTCAACGGCGATTCTGGCTGGTGGTTGGTGTCGGAGCGAAAGATGTCCTCTCGCCCGCCGCCGCGTGCGGTGACATGATAGAGGGCGCCTGGGAATTACAGCCGAAGTGGTCTCGCCATGCGCAGGAGACTAGCGTGGGCAGAAAAAGAGATAGACTCCGATCGATGGGAGGGTGTGTGTTTTGAAGTTCACGGTCGATGAGTTTCGCCGTTGGGAGAATCGCAATGTGACGCTGCTGGGCATGTCGGGGGTGGGTAAGACCTACCTGTCGGCGCTCTTGCGACGGAACGACTGGTTCCATTATTCCGGCGACTACCGAATTGGTACACGCTATCTGGATGAGCCGATTCTGGACCTGATCAAGTCCAAGGCCATGGAGGTCGCGTTTTTGCGCGATTTGCTGCGGCGGGACTGGATCTCGGTCCAGAACAGGATTCGCGTCGATGACCTGGGGCCGGTGATGAGCTTCGTCGGCCAGTTGGGTGATCCGGACACAAATGGCCTGTCGCTGCCGGAGTTCAATCGCCGCCAGGCCATGTACCGCGAGGCGGAGATCCAGGCCATGCTGGACGTGCCGGAGTTCATCGATAAGGCGCGGCATATCTACGGCTATCGGCATTTTGTCAATGATGTCGGCGGCAGTTTGTGCGAGCTTGATGAGCCGCGGGTGACGGACCTGCTGGCCAAGCACACGCTGATTCTGTATATCCGGGTGCCTGAGGCCGATGAGAACAAGCTGATTCGCCGCGCGCAGTCCGATCCCAAGCCGCTGTATTTCCGCCCCGCGTTCTTGATGTCCGCGGTCAAGGACTATCTTGCGGAGAAGGGGCTCAGCTATGTCGCGGATATCGAGCCCAACGATTTTACGCGCTGGGTGTTTCCGCGCCTGTTCCATTCGCGCGTGCCGCGCTACGAGGCCATCGCCCGGCCTCTCGGCTATACGGTTGAGTCCACCGAGGTGGCCGCGGTGCGCGACGAGCAGGACTTCTTGGCCCTGGTGGAGTTGGCGATCGCGCGCAATGACGAGCAGCTCCAGGCGCCGGCGAAAGCTACCTCTGCCGGGTAGGGACGCGCGCCTGAACTGACCTGGACTAAGCGCTGTGTTGCGCGATCTGTGCATTGCTTCGGGTAGCTCCAAGCACCCAGGGCCGCTGGACAGCACGATTGCGCATTTTGGCCCTTGGCCCTTGGCCTCTCGGCAGGTGAGTACATCGTCGCCATCGGTTCTTCGATCGATCAGTAGAGCATCCGACCAAAGTATGCCCATCGTCGCCCACAATGACCTGCCCACCTTTGACCGTCTGCGGGCGGAAGGGCAGAACATCCTTGAGTCCGACCGCGCTCTGCACCAAGACATCCGCGAGTTGCACATCGGCCTGTTGAACATGATGCCGGACGCCGCACTGGCCGCCACCGAGCGGCAGTTCTTTCGCCTGGTCGGGCAGAGCAATCAGATCGCGCAGTTCTATGTGCACCCGTTCAGCCTTGCCGGGCTTGCGCGCTCTGCCGATGCGCGCGCCCACATTGAGCGCTGGTACGAGCCGTTCGAGCGTATCCGCGAGCAGGGACTGGACGGGCTCATCATTACCGGTGCCAACGTCGCCGGCCGGAATCTGGCTGACCAGCCGTTTTGGGAACCACTGATCGAGGTCGTTGACTGGGCCTACGAGAAGGTGACATCGACGCTGTGCTCCTGTCTGGCGACCCATGCCGTGATGCAGTTCCGTTACGGGCAAACGCGACGGCCGCTGCCGGCGAAGCGCTGGGGTGTTTACGCGCACCGTGTGGTGGATCGGCACCATCCGCTGGTGAGCAGCGTCAATACCTTGTTCGACGTGCCCCACTCGCGCTTCAACGAAGTCTCCCGTACCCAGTTCGACGCCGTTGGCGCGCGGGTGCTGGTGGAGAGCGATGTCGCCGGCGTGCACTTGGCCGTGAGCCCGGATGGGCTTCGGCAGGTGATGTTCCAGGGGCATCCAGAGTACGACATCGTCTCTCTGATGAAGGAGTACAAGCGTGAGGTGCGCCGTTTCATCGGTGGCCACCGGCAGGATTATCCGCCGTTTCCGGACAACATTTTTAGCGTCAAACTCCGTGCCCTGCTCGACGAGTACGGCACGCTTGTAGAGCACGAGATCGACCGGGGTCGCCAGGTACCGGCGTTTCCGGAGGCACGGGTCGTGGCGGGGCTCGACAATACCTGGCGCGACACCGCCGAGGGTGTGGTCGGCAATTGGATGGGTCTGATCTACCGGGTCACCCACAACGATCGGCGCGTGCCGTTCATGGATGGCGTCGATCCGAATGACCCGCTTGGTCTCGGCCGGCGCTAACCCAAGTACACGATTGACGGCCGCGTGGTGGGGGCGATTTGCAATCGCGACGGCAGCGATTGCGGATTGATGTGTTCCTATCGCGACTGCAAGCCCAGACCCATGACGACCAAAACAGCTCCGCCGGCCTCTCTGTCCGAACGCGTTTCGCCGTGCTTTGCTCGGCGCTCCGCTGAATGTGCATTTTCTGCTACTTTCGCCCCGCGGCTGTTGCGAAAATAGTTCAGTATTGTGGCGAGGCGGCTTTTCGCCTTTGTTTATTGGGTTTCTTGTGTCAAACAAATGTTGGAATTGCCCTTGTCAAGCTCTGATTTGATGCCTACACTGTGTAGTAAGAGGCCCGCTTGTACCCGTTTTGCAACATGCGCGGTTTCGATCTCCGGGAAAACCCCAGTCGGGACCAACGTCTGCGACATTCAGAGGCGACATAAACGCCCGCTATGGCTCCGGCGAGGTCGACACGGACACACCAAATTCATGCTTTGAGAGGCCACCAATGTTTGACGAAGAAGACAACGCAATACGCTATAAGTGGGATGCCTGGACCGGGTCCGGCTACCGGTTGCGTTATGACGGCGCAGACCGCCAGCACAGCTACCGGGTCGAGGATTGGAACAATCACGTCGTGGTCGACGACTACGGCTGTGCCGATATCGACGAGGCACTGGTGGTGCTAAACCGCTTCTTCGATATCGACACCGTCGAAGAGCGCAGCCGCATTGCCGACTCGCTGCCCAGTCGCGCGCATTGACCGAACTGCTCGCCGCGGAGGACGTCGTCTTCCTGGGCTTTGAGCAGATTCCGCCAAGATAAAGGGCCGCGACGGCCCTTTTTTTGCGAGCACCGCGTCGCAACAGCGCGCCGTACGATCGTCGGTCTGAGACATCGCCTCTTTAGAAGTCGGCGCCTTCAAGGGACATATTCGGCGTTGAGGTGTCGGTCGCGAGCGCATGGAGGTCGCGGTCGCGCATGCCGAGCAGATAGAGGATACCGTCGAGGCCGACCGTTGTGATGGCATGTCGCGCTTGTTCTTTGACCAGGGGCTTGGCGTGGTACGCGATACCGAGTCCGGCGATGGAGAGCATGGGTAGATCGTTAGCGCCGTCACCGACGGCGATGACCTGCTCCAAGCGAATGTCCTCGCGGGCGGCGATCTGGCACAGGAGTTCGGCCTTGCGGGCGCCGTCGACGATGGGGCCGGTAACCTTGCCAGTGAGCCGGCCCTGCTCGAACTCCAGCCGATTGGCGTGCACGTAGTCGATATCGAGGCGCCGTTGTAGATGTTCGGCGAAGTAGGTGAAGCCGCCGGAAAGGATCGCGATCTTGTACCCGAGTTGCTTCAGCGTGCGAATCAGGCGCTCGGCGCCGTCGGTAATGGGCAGGCGTTCGGCGATGCCGGCCAGCACGGATTCATCCAGCCCCTCCAGTAATGCCAGGCGGCGGCGGAAGCTCTCGGCAAAGTCCAGTTCGCCGCGCATGGCGGCCTCGGTGATCGCGGCGACCTGCTCGCCGACACCGGCGCAGGCGGCCAGCTCGTCGATGACCTCGGTCTGGATCAGGGTCGAGTCCATGTCGAAGCAGACCAGCCGGCGGTTGCGGCGGAAGAGGTCATCCTCTTGGATGGCGATGTCTAGGGCCATGTCCTGCCCCAGGATCAGGAAGCTCGCATGCAGGGCGCTGATGTCTTGCACCCGACCGCGCAGCCACAGCTGAATGCTGGCGTGCTGACCCCGGCCCTGGGTTTTTAAGGGCATCGCGGTTTCTGGTGCACGCCGTGAGATGCGCCCGGACAGGCGCGTGATCTGCTCAATGTTGAGGCCGAAGCGCGTCACCACCGCCGAGACGTGCGCGATGTGGGCGGCGCTGATCTCGCGCCCGAGCAGCGTGACGATGTGCCGCGGCTGGCCCTGCTCCTGCACCCAGTCTTCGTAGACATCCGGATCGATCGGGGTGAAGCGCAGGTCTAGGCCCAGTTCGTGGGCCTTAAACAGTAGTTCGCGGAAGACCGGACAGCCGCCGCTATCATCGGGTAGCTCTACCAACAGGCCGAGGGCGAGCGTGTTGTGGATCACGGACTGGCCGATGTCCAGGATCGTGACCTGGTAGCGCGCGAGCACATCGGTTAGGCCCATGGTGATGCCAGGGCGGTCGCGGCCGGAGATGTCGATCAGGAGGATTTCGCGCATCGGTGTGGTGGAGTGTTGTGCGATTGTTGTTAAGCACGCGCGTCACGCGCCGAGACGGTCACGATGGACGTCGGTTTGAGAACTTACCATGGCATCACGTCACGTGATCGAATTGCGCGATGAGGTTGGCGATGGCCGCGCGTGCGGTATCGAAGTCGAGTTCGGCGATGTGCTTACCCGCAGACACTAACGGCTCGCGCAGGCTTGGGTCGTTGACCTGAGGCAGCAGTTCGGCGAAGTGTCGCAGGGCGTCGAGGTTACGTTCATCGAGCAATGCCGCGAGTTCCTGCACGGCCTGGAGCAGGGCGGCGCGCTCGAGCTGAGGGGTGTCGGATGGGGGCGCGGCGTCGGTGCCGGGCTCTCCGCTGTGTGGGCTGTTGGTGTCTGGATCGATGTCTTGGTCGGGGCCAGGGTCGGATGCGGCGTGCCGCAGCTTCAGCGCGAAGTGAAAGCAGCTGCCTTCGCCAAGCTTGCTCTGCACCCGGATCTCGCCGCCCATCTGCTGCACGAGGCGCTGCGAGATGGTGAGTCCGAGGCCGGTGCCGCCGAAGCGCCGCGTAACGGACGCGTCGGCCTGGGTAAAGGGCTCAAAGAGCTGGGGAAGCTGATCGGGCGCAATGCCGATGCCGGTGTCCTCAACGCTGAAGTGGATCATGACGCCGTCTGCGTCCTTCGGCGCGCAGTCCAGGTACAGGCGCACTTGGCCGGATGCGGTGAACTTGATTGCGTTGGCCAGCAGGTTCACCAGCACCTGTGCCAGCCGGCCCTCGTCGCCGATCAGGCAGCAGTCCGCGGGACCGCTGCGGTGCAACTCCAGCGCCAGGCCCTTATCGGCGGCACTCAGCTCGACCAGGCTGTGCACCTTGTCGAGCAGCTGCGTGAGCCGGAACGGTGCGAGTTCGAGGTCGATGCGGCCGGCCTCGATTTTGGAGAAGTCCAGGATGTCGTTGATGATGGCGAGCAGCGCGCGCGAGGCCTGGTCGATCTTGCGCAGATAGTCACGCTGGGCGTGGACCAGGTCGGTGCGCGAGAGTAGGTGCACGAAGCCGATAATGGCATTCATCGGTGTGCGGATCTCATGGCTCATGTTGGCCAGGAACTCGGATTTGGCGCGATTGGCGGCATCCGCCTTGCGCTCGGCGACGCGTCGGACCTCGGCCTCGGTGCGCAACTGTTCGACGGTGACACGCAGCTCTTTGAGGCCGGCGGCTACGCGCGATTCCAGCTCCGCGTTGAGCTGGTTCAGCTTGCGGTTGGACTCCGCCAGTTGTGCGCGAGCGCTGGCTTGGACCTGGCGTTTTTCATCTTCGATGAGGTAGAAACGGTCGGAGATGGCGAAGGCCAGGATGATGGCATCCCAGGCGGAGCCGATCTGCGTCGACCAGGTGGTGATGAAGTTGGTGGGCAGTACACCGAAGGTCTTTAGCGAGTAGACCACCATGCCGGTCAGGGACACGGCCCAGGCCAGGGTGTAATAGCGTGCCGGACGGAACCCCATCAGGCTGATTCGAATGCCGGCGAAGACGAAGATCACCAGCGAGAACACCAGCCCGACGGCGAATTTGATCGCCCACTGATAGGGTGCGAGCAGCGCCAGCGCGGCGCCGAGCGCGGTCAGCCAGAGCAAGCCGCCGAGCAGGCGATGGATGCGCGGCGTGAAACGGGCGGTGTTGAGAATCGAGCGCGTGAACAGGGTGCCCGCCAGGCAAGTGGTGGAGATAAAGAACGGGAGGTTGGCGTTGGCCCACCAGGTGCTGGTGGGCCAGAAGTATTGGAACGAGATGCCGTTTAGGGCGAGCTGAAACGCGATGTAGTTACCGATGAAGAGGACGTACAGCAGGGCATTGGTGTCGCGCAGGCGAATGTAGTGATACAGGTTGTAGACGATCAGCATCACCAGTACGCCATAATACAGAGCCAGCACGCTGTACTCGGTGGCGATGCGCTCCGTGAGCTGGCTTTGGGACAGCAGCAGCAAGGGCAGATTCATCGCGCTCTCGGTCTCGACGCGCAGGTACAGCGTCGTAGGCCGGTTCGGCTCCAGCATCAGCGGAAACACGAACATTCGTGTATCCAACAGCCGGCTGCCGAAGGGTAAGCGGTCGCCGGTGTCGTGACGGGTCACCGCCTGTTGGTCGTCGCTGAAGAGCGTGACCCTGTCCAGCAACGGGTAGGCGACTTCCAGATAATAGGTGGCGCGCTCCGGCAGGGCGCTCTCCAGCGTCAAGCGCAGCCAGATTGCGGATGCCGTGAAGCCGAGATTGGGGGCCGCTACNGTGGAAGGTTGCCAGCGTTCAGCGAGCGCGGGCGAGCGCACTTCGGCGAGGTCCAAGTCGCCGTTCGGGTCTTCGAGAAGCGACAGCGCGGTCCCGAGCTTATACGGCTGCTGTTGCTCGGTGACGCGTAGCGTCGGTTCGCGGTCCGCGCTGTTCTTGGGGCCGGCGTCTTCGTTGGCCGCGGCAGCCTGTGTCGAACTGGCCGACTGACCGATCCAGGCCAGAGACAGCAGCACGAGAGCGCCGACGATCGAGCGCCCTGGAGACCGCGGGCGCTCGATGGGATGCCGGTGGCGCGGGCAATGTGTGGACGATGAGTGCGACACGGGCTGTTGAAGTTGTGGGCGGAGTCCCTGTGGCTCTGGCCGATATTTGATCGCTGCAGCGTATCCTGACAGTGCGGGTATCGGGTTACGGTGCGGGTCAGTGCGTCGCGAAGGCGTGCAGCAACGCGCGCTCGTCGCGGCTGGCGATATGCTTT
>JGI12210J13797_10620117_pt1 | contig 11913 bp, 5 predicted proteins | sample ElkSlonscriptome_3_FD_13797 | JGI IMG/M metagenome (IMG submission 13797) | reverse complement strand
CGGAACTGCGCATTTGAGGAAGAAACGCTGTACGACGGCCCGCCGTTACCTCATACACCGATGAGCCGCGCTTAAGGCCTTCGGGAGTCTCAACCTCAACTGTCATGCGAAAGCGGTACGACGCATCGCCCAAGCCGATCAAAGCATCGCAGCCGGAGAGCGCCAGCGCCGCCAGCGCTGGCCATGCTGCCTTAATGATGCGCGCCAAGCCGCTTCTCCGTTCCATCACGCTATAGCGACAGTAATCGTAAGATTCGATGAAGAAACAGAAAATAGCGGAAACCGGGGTAAGGCCCGAAAGAGGCGGAATGGCGGGAATCCACCCACTTTCGGTCACCAGCGCCCTTTTGAACGCAGCCCGAAAGCGGAACTTTCCGCGCGCCTGTCGCGCGCCTTGCCTCAGGCCGCCGCCGCCCTTTCGCGGCCCGCTTCCTTCTGCGTTTCGGGCGCGTCGAGGAATTCGCGGATCGCGGCGACGCTTTCATCGGCATGGGTCAGCATGAACAGGTGCCCGCCGCCCTCGACCGTGACGAGGCGAGAATTGGGGATCATGGCCTTCAGGATCTTGCCGTTCGCGAGCGGCACGATCTGGTCGTCCTCACCCATCATGATGAGCGTTTCCTTGTTCATGAAGGGCAGGGCGGGAAGGCTCGTCCAGCCCATCATGCACATCAGCTGATACAGGTATCCGCGCGGGGAAGGGGGCTTCAATCGCCCGATATGGCTGTCCTTCTGGTGCTCGGCCCCATCCTTGTCGACCCCGCCATAAAGCGTGGCGAAATGTTCGTTCATGAATTCGGGATCGATGTAGCGGCGCGGATTGGCCATCTTGGTGAAGGCCGCCGGATTGCCCGGCACCATCGCCATGCCCGGGGTCGTCGCCAGCAGGGTAAGCCGCCGCGTGCGCGCGGGATGCTGAAGCGCGAAATGCTGCGCCATCGCGCCGCCCCACGAAACGCCCATCACATCGACTTCGCCCAGACCATATCGGCCGAGGATCTGGGCCGCGGTCCAGCTCATGGTGAAGGGGTTGTAGGGGATCAGCGGTTCGGGCGATTCGCCGACGCCCGGCATGTCGAACATGACGAAACCGCGTTCGGGCAGCGCCTCGGCCAGCGGGGCCACTGCCTCGATATTCGCGCCGATCCCGTTGAAGAACAGGATGGGGAGGTGATCGGAGGGTTCATCGAGCCTCCACGCAGCAGTCCGTAGCGTCCGGCCGCCGACCTGTTCCATGGTCACGACCGCGTCTTTCATGGGGTCAGGCAAGTTATCCCGTCCTTTCGTGTGCGCCTTGCGATCCCCCAATCCGGCGCCGTCATATGGGTGGGGGGCGCGCTCGTGGATCCCTCACGGGCGTGCCCCCCATAAGTTCGTGCAAGGGCCTGTATCAGACTTCCTCGACCACGTAGAGTCCCGGCGCGGGGCCGGCGGGCTTGTATTTCGCATTGCCGAGCTTCGCGGGTGCGGCCTGCTTCTCGCCCGAACGCGCCTGCAGCCATTCGATCCAGAACGGCCACCAGCTGCCCTTGACCTCTTCGACGCCCTTCAGCCAGTCGTCGGCGGTAGCGGGAAGCTTGCCCTTTTTCTTCTGGACGAAATACTTGGCCTTGGGATTGGTCGGCGGGTTGAGGATCGCCTGCATGTGGCCCGATTGCGAGAGGACGTAGGTGACATCTTTCGAACCGAACAGCTGGGTCGAACGATAGGTCGCTTTCCACGGGGTGATGTGATCGGTCACCCCGCCTAGGATGAACAGGTCGCTTTTCACCTTGGACAGGTCGACCTTGTGATCGGCCATCTCGACCTCGCCCTGCTTCGTGAAGGCGAGCGTTTCGTAGAGCGTCAGGAAATCGCCCATCAGGCTCGCCGAAAGGTTCGTCGCGTCCGAATTCCAGTAAAGCACGTCGAAGGCGGGCGGATCGGCGCCGAGCAGGTAATTGTTGATGACATAGTTCCAGATAAGGTCATTGGGCCGCAGCCATGCAAAGCCGCGCGCGAGGTCGTCCGCCTCGATCACGCCCGCCTTCATCGCGCGCTGGCGGGCGATTTCCATGCCGTGCTCGGAAACGAGCGATCCCGCCTCGATGTCGGTCGCCTTGGGGTGAAGGACGCAGACCATCAGGGTCAGCGTGCCCAACAGATCGGATTTCTTCTCGGCGAGTTTCGATGCCAGCACGCTCGCGGTCTGCCCGCCCGAACAGCCGGCCGAGACATTGACCTTCTTCGCGCCCGTGATCGCCGCGACCGCCTCCATCGCTTCCTCGCAGGAGGCGACATATTCCGCGATGCCCCATTTGCCCTGGTCCTTCGTCGGGTTGCGCCACGAGATGACGAAGGTCTGGATGCCGTTGTCGACCTGCCACTTCACCACCGATTTCTCCGGCGAGAGGTCGTTGATGTACATCTTGTTGATCTGCGGCGGGATGGTCAGCTGGGGTATCTCGTGGACCTCGTCGGTCGTCGGCGCGTAATGGATCAGCTCCATCATCTCGGTGCGCAGCACGACCTCGCCTTTCGAGGTCGCGATGTTCTCGCCCAGCTTGAACGGGCGCTTGTCGACCTGGCTTACCATGCCCTTGTTGTGGACGATGTCGTTGTAGGCGTTCTGGAGACCCTTGATGAGCGACAGGCCGCCGGAATCGATCAGCCTTTTCTGCGCCGTCGGATTGCCGGCGAGCGTGTTGGTGGGCGCGAGCCCGTCGAGGATGATCTGCGCGATGAAGTTCGCCCGGTTGCGCTCCAGCTCGTCGAGCTCGAGATCCTCCAGCCAGCCGCGCATCCCTTTCTGCACGGCGAGGTAATACTGCACGCCCGCGCGGAAGAAGGGGTTGAAGGCCCACGCCGGGTCCATGAACCGCTTGTCCCTGGGATCGGGCGCAAGTTCGCTCTTGCCGGTCATGATCTTGACCATGTCCTCGCCCATGGCCTGGGCATGGCGGAAGGTGCGCGCAGGATCGCTCGCCGTCTCGCGCAGCAGCAGCGCGACCGCGCCGACGAAATCCTCCCGCGCCACCCCGATCAGCGGCCCCAGCGCATTGGTCGACTGCGCCGCCTCGTTTTCGAGCCTGACTGTGTCCGTCACCTGTGCATCTCCCCCTTTGGCCGGCCCTCCCCGGGGCCGCTCATGAAGTGGCGACAGTGGCGCGCAGCCCGCGGCTTTGCAAGCGTCACGCGCAGCAGGTCCGGGCAAGGGACTATCCTTACCGTTTCTTTATCCATCCCTTGTATCGGGCAGGTTCGGAGAAACAAATCCAGTTCGGGACCGGAACGACGTGGCAGGGCTTTTTTCACGGATCAGGAACCAGGGCGAGGCCAGCGCGGCCGCCCAGCGCGCCCCCGCTCCGGCCGCCCCGATCGCGGCGGACCAGCTCGCGCGAAGGGTCGAACTGCTCGACAGCCTCGAGGAAACCGGCGTCGGCTGGTTCTGGGCGAGCGACGCCGAAGGGCGAATGATCTATCTCTCCAACGCAGCGCTCGCCCCGTTCGACGTCGGGGCCGAGGAGCTTGCGAGCCGCACGATCAGCCAGGTGTTCGAGGAAGAGCGCAAGGAGGAGAGCAAGGGCGAGGGCACGGCCCGGCCGCTCAAGTTCCTTCTCGCAGCGCACAACACGCTCGGCCCGACGCCGGTCCGGGTCAAGCTCGGCAAGGGCGAGGCGTGGTGGGAGATCGCGGGCAAGCCGCGTTTCGAGGCGGACGGCACGTTTGTCGGTTATCGCGGCACGGCCAGGGACATCTCCGATACGCACGAGGAGCGCCGCAAGACCGAGCGCGCATCGCAGTACGATTCGCTCACCGGGCTCGCCAATCGCTACCGGATGAACCGCCAGCTCGACACGACGCTCAAGGCCTTCGCCCATGCGAAACGCTCCTGTGCGCTGCTGATGATGGATCTCGATCGGTTCAAGCAGGTCAACGACACGCTCGGCCATCCGGCGGGGGACGAACTGCTGAAACAGGTCGCGGGTCGCATCCGCCGGGTGCTCGGCGAACGGGTCGAGATCGGGCGACTGGGGGGCGACGAATTCCAGGTGATCCTGCCCGACCGGGACGATCGCGGTGAACTCGGCGATATCGCGCAGCAGCTCATCCAGATGACCTCGCAGCCCTATTCGATCAATGGCAGCCGCGCGGTGATCGGGGTTTCGGTGGGCGTCGCGGTCGCGCCCTATGACGGCATCGAGCCGGAGGAGCTGACCAAGGCCGCCGACCTCGCGCTCTATGCGGCCAAGGGCGGCGGGCGCGGGCAGCACCGGTTCTATTCGCGCGACCTGCGCGACGAGGCGACCTTCCGCCACCGGATCGAGCAGGACCTGCGCGATGCGGTAATGGGCGACCAGTTGCGCATGCATTACCAGCCGATCGTCGATGCGAAGACCCACGAGGTCGCCTGCATGGAAGCCCTGATGCGCTGGGAGCACCCGGACCGCGGCATGATTTCTCCCGCCGATTTCATTCCGGTCGCCGAGGAAGTCGGGCTGATCCGCGAACTGGGCGCCTGGGCGCTGGGCGAGGTCTGCCGCGAAGTGACCACCTGGCCCGGCACGGTCAAGGCGGCGGTCAATGTCTCGGCGGTGCAGTTCGCGGCGGATGATTTCGTCGATGTGGTGCGCAAGGCGATCAAGCGTTCGGGCGTCGATCCGGCGCGGATCGAGCTCGAGATCACCGAGAGCGTCTTCATGGGCGATGTCGAACGCTCGGCGCGGGTCTTCGCAGCCTTGAAGAAGCTCGGCGTGCGGCTTGCGCTCGACGATTTCGGGACCGGCTATTCCTCGCTCGGCTATCTGCGCGATGCGCCGTTCGACAAGATCAAGATCGATCAGGGCTTCGTGCGCGGCTGTGCGGGCAAGGACAGCAACAATCTCGCCATCGTGGCCGCCGTGGTCAGCCTGGCCGATGCGCTCGGCATGGAAACCGTCGCGGAGGGGGTCGAGACCAAGGACGATCTTGCCGCGGTGACCAGGCAGGGCGCGACCCATGTCCAGGGCATCCTTTTCTCGCGCGCGGTTCCGGGCGAGGAGGCGCTGCGCCTGTTCGAGGAAGGCGACCTCGTGCTGACCCCGCGCGGGCCGGAGAGATACCGTGCCGAGCGGCGCACCGAATTCCGCCGGATCGGGTTGATCCACGGCGATCACCGCTACAACGTGTTCCTGCGCAACCTTTCGAAGACCGGCGCCAGGATCGAGGGGCTGCTGGGCGTCGAGGCGGGGACCGAGGTGGTGCTCGACCTCGGCGGCGGACAGCTCGCGGTCGCAGTGGTGCGGCGTTCGGAAGGATCGTCGCTGGGCCTGGAATTCGAAATGCCTCTCATCAGCGACGGGGCCGATGGCCTTTGCACCCGCCACCGGGTTTCCCCTTACCAGATCGAGCTTGCCGGTAAGCCGCTTCGGGCGCTGGACGATGATCCCTATGCCGCGCTGATGACGCGGCAAAATCGCGCGGGCAAGCCTTTCATGGAAGTGCAGCCAAGTTAACTCCTTCCCCCTCGGGAAAGGCGCAAATGCGTCGCTCTTCACGACGCGTTAACTCTTGGCCTTAGCCAGAACGCAAAACGACATGGGCTAGGCCGGCACCCATGGAGGCGGGTGTCAGCAGCACAGGGCCGGCCGCGGGACGGCCGGACGGTGAAGGGGATGCGGTCCCCGAACCTGTGCACGCGTCCGAAACATCCGCTCTGGAAGCGACAGGTGCAGCCACCGACGCCGATGCTGGAGCCGAGCGCCGCGGGGGCGAGCGCCGCGAGACGCTGCGCGCAGGTGAACGCCATACGGCGCTGACGACGGCCCATCCCGCGCCGGTCCGGCGCAGCCACGAACATTTCCTGCCCCGCCATTCACGCGCCCTCGCGCTGCTGCTGGGGCTGTCCTACGGACCCAGCGTGATCGTTGCCGGCACTTGGCCTCACGCAGCCGCACTTGCCGCGGCCTTCGCTTCGGTCTTTCTTCTCGCGATCGGATCGGTGCTTTCCCGGATCGAGCGGCGCGAGGGGACGGGCCTTGCATTGCGGCTGGCGCTGCTGGGGGCGGGCGTGGTCCTGCCGATGGGCTGTGCGGGCTTCACGCTATCCCATTGGGTGGCACAGGGCCTGCCATGGCAATGGGCGGTCGCAACGCTGCTTTCGATCAACGCCGCGTCGGCGACGGTCTATCGCAGCCGCGTCATCTCGTTATTCGCCGCGAAGATCGCGATCTGGGTGCCCTTCGCGCTGGTCGATCCGAGCCCGCTGACGTTTTCCGCCATGATCGCCGCGGGGATCGCGCTGCTGCTGATCGCCCGGTTCGAATGGCAGGATGCAGCCGCCCGCCGCGCCAGCAGCGAAGCGCGCGACAGGGTCGCGGCGCGGGCCGAGGACATCCTGCGCAGTTTCGAGGAGACCGGTGAGGGCTGGTTCTGGGAGACCGACCGGCGCGGGCTGCTCACCTATATTTCGCCGAAAGCGGCGAACGTGCTGGGAAAGCGGCCGGGACAGGTGGTCGGCCGCCCGTTGACCGAAATCGTTCATCCTGCTCCCGGTGCCTCGGATGCCGAGCGCACGCTCGCCTTCCACCTCTCCGCGCGCTCGGCCTTCCAGGACATCGAGCTGCGCGCGGCAAGGCTGGGTGAAGCGGTCGAGGGAGCCGATGACGAACGCTGGTGGGCACTGACCGGGCGGCCGGTTTACGACACCTACAAGAATTTCTGCGGCTTTCGCGGTCATGGCACCGACCTCACCGAAAAACGGCGCAGCCAGCACCAGGTCTCACGTCTTGCCCATTACGATTCGCTCACCGGCCTTGCCAACCGCAACCAGATGAGCCGCGCGCTCGAACAGATCCTCGCCGCCCCGCGCGATCGCGACCGGGCCTGCGCGCTGTTCCTGCTCGATCTTGACCGGTTCAAGCAGGTCAACGACACGCTTGGCCACCCGGCTGGCGATGCGCTGCTCAAGCAGGTGGCGCAAAGGCTTGAGCGGGTGATCGGCCCGGCGGGCCGCTGCGGACGGCTCGGCGGGGACGAGTTCCAGGTCATCGTGCCCGCGCCCCAGACCCGCGAGCATCTTGCCCATACCGCGCGCGAGATCATCGCCTCGCTCTCGCAGCCCTATACCGTCGAGGGCCATGCGGTCGTGATCGGGGCATCGGTCGGCGTGGCGATCGCGCCCGAGCATGGCACTTCGGGCGACGATCTGATCCGCAATGTCGACCTTGCGCTCTACGCGGCCAAGGATGCCGGGCGCGGCTGCCATCGGTTCTATTGCGAGGAGCTCCATTCGGCGGCCGAGGAACGGGCCGAGCTCGAAGCGGAGCTGCGCGAGGCGATCGCGCGCGGCGAGATCGAACTGCATTATCAGCCGGTCGTCGATGCCGCCGACGAGGCGATCGTCGCCTTCGAGGCGCTGATGCGCTGGAACCACCCGAAGCGTGGATCCCTGCCGCCGGGCGTGTTCATTCCCATCGCCGAGGATGCGGGGCTCATCGACCAGCTCGGCAAATGGGCGCTGCGGACCGCCTGCGACGACATTGCCCGCTGGCCCGCGCACGTGGCCTGCGCGGTCAATGTCTCGCCGCTGCAATTCGCCAATCCCGAGTTTCCCAATATCGTTGCCAATGCGCTCGCCCATGCCGGCATCGAACCCGGGCGGCTCGAGCTGGAAATCACCGAGAACGTCTTTGTCGGCGACGGCGCGGCGACGGAGGCCATGTTCGCAGCCTTGAAGAAGCTCGGCGTGCGGCTTGCGCTCGACGATTTCGGGACCGGCTATTCCTCGCTCGGCTATCTGCGCAAGGCGCCGTTCGACAGGATCAAGATCGACCAGAGCTTCGTGCGCGGGGCAAGCCAGAAGGGCAGCCGCAACGGCGCGATCATCGCCTCGATCACCAGCCTTGCCGAAGCGCTTGGCATGGATACGACCGCCGAGGGGGTGGAGACACTCGACGAGCTTGAAATGGTGCGGATGCTGGGATGCAGCCATGTCCAGGGCCATGTGTACCATCGGCCCGTCGACGTTCTGACCGCCGCGGATCTTGTCGATGGAGACGGCACGGCGCGGCCAGATGGCCCGCGCGCGGTGCGCTCGTCGCGGACCAACCTCCTGCGGCGCGTATCGGTCATGCACGAGGGCGGCATGGCCCATGCGACCTTGCGCAACATTTCCGAAGGCGGCGTGCTGCTCGACGGGCTCTGGTCCATTCCCGCCGAAACTCCGGTCGAGATCGAATTTGCCGGCGGCCAGCGCACGAGCGGCGTGATCCGCTGGAACCGCGGCAACCGCACCGGGGTCGAATTCCACGAACCCCTCGAGCGTCGCGCAGACGGCTCCTTCACGATCCTCGGCGGCGCTCCGGCACGGCTCGCCGGGTGACCGGAATGGCGGCGGTCCAGGCCGGCGCCTTAGTGAAAAACTAACCAACCGCCTTTACGCGGGGGTGAGATCAGAAATTCCCCCGTCCGTGCGCCTGCCCATAGGGGAATCCGCGCGCATGGCGGACAGAGCCGGGAGGACATAGGCGACGTGCCCTTGAAGGGTCTGCTGTCTTCGAGAAGCGGTAATCTCGCCGCGAGCCATGGTGCGAAAGTCGCCGGGGCCGGATCATCCCTGTCCGATTCCCAGAAGCTCGCCATGCTGGAGGATCTCGAGCAATCGGGCCTGGGCTGGTTCTGGGCGAGCGATGCCGACGGGCGGCTCGCCTATCTTTCGCCGACCATCGCCGAACGGCTCGACCTGCCGCTAGGGGACCTTGTCGGCCACCCGGTCGCCCGGATATTCAACCCTGCCGCGAGCGACGGTCGGGAAAAGCCGCTCGCCCTGCGACTGGGCGCACACAAGTCGTTTTCGGGCCTCGCCGTGCGCGCCGCGAAAAGCCCCGAGGGTGCGGTGCTCCGGCTTGCCGGGCATCCGGTGTTCGACGATTCGGGGCACTTCATGGGCTTTCGCGGCACGGGCGCTGACATCACCGAGGAATGGTACCGCGAGGAAGAGACCGAACGCCTCGCCAGGTTCGATTCGCTGACCGGTCTCGCCAACCGTCACAGGATGGCGCACCTGATCGAATCGACGCTGACCGCGTTCAGGGCGGCAAAGCGCAATTGCGCCGTGATGATGCTCGATCTCGACCGCTTCAAGCAGGTCAACGACACGCTGGGCCATGCCGCAGGCGACGAACTGCTCAAACAGGTCGCCGACCGGCTGGGGCGCGCGATCGATCGCGAATGCGAGATCGGACGGCTCGGCGGGGACGAGTTCCAGATCATGCTGCCCGACATCGACGATCGCGGCGTGCTGGGCGAAATCGCGATGAAGGTCATCGCCATGCTCAAACAGCCCTACAGCCTTGCCGAGGGGCGTTGCGTGATCGGGTCTTCGGTCGGAATCGCGATCGCCCCGCATGACGGGGTCACCCGCGAGGAAGTCGTGCGCTCGGCCGACCTTGCACTTTATGCCGCCAAGAATGGCGGGCGCGGGCAATTCCGCTTCTTTTCGGGCGAGCTGGAGAACGAGGCGATCTTCCGCCGCAGGCTGGAGGAGGATCTCGGCACCGGCCTGTCGGAAAAGCAGCTTTTCCTCAAATACCAGCCGGTGATCGAGGCGCAGAGCCGAAAGGTGACGAGCCTCGAGGCGAAGATCTGCTGGAACCATTCGCAGCGCGGCGAGATCGACGAGGAGGAATTTGCAAGCATCCTCGACGGCTCCTCGCTGGTCGGCGAAGTCGGACGCTGGTCGATCCGCGAGGCGTGCACGCATGCCTCGCTGTGGCCGGACAACGTGCGCCTGGCGCTGAGCGTTCCGACCCAGCTCTTTACCGACGAGACCTTCGTCGATTATGTCGCCGAGGCGCTGTCCGATGCCGACATGCCTGCAAACCGGCTCGAACTGGGTATCAGCGAAGCGATCTTCTTCGGCGACGCCAACCAGGTCGACCGCACGCTTGGCCGGTTGTTCAAACTGGGCGTCCGGCTGACGCTCGACGAATTCGGCTCGGGCTATTCGAGCCTTGCCTATCTGCGCCGCGCGCCGTTCGAGACGATCCGGATCGACAGCCGGCTGGTGTCCGAAGCCGACAGCGCCGATGGGCGCGAACTTGGCCTTGTGCGGGCGATCGTCGCGCTGGCAGGTGCGCTCGGCATGGACACGCTTGCAGGCGGCATCGAGAGCATGGCGCTGAACGACGCGCTGGTCGGATGCGGGGTCGGCTTCGTCCAGGGGCCGATCTATTACGAGGCGGCAACGCGCGAAGCGGTCGAGGCCGAGATCATGGGCGAAGGCTGGCGGATCGACCCGTCGAGCGATCGCACCGCCCGCGCGCGCAGGCGCACCGTGCTGCGCAAGATCAACGTCATCCACGACGACCATTCCTACGAGGTCACGCTGCGCAACCTGTCGCGCACCGGCGCGCTCATCCAGGGGTTGATGGATGTGCCGAAGGGGACGCAGTTCGTGGTCGATCTGGGCGGCGGGCAGCTTGCCGTGGCGACGGTCACGCGGACCAATGGCGACACGCAGGGGCTCGAATTCGAGCAGCACCTCGTCGATGACGGGTCGGGCGGGCTGGTGACGAGGAACCGGGTCAGCCCCTATGCGCTGGCGTCTGCCGGTGCGACGCTCGCGGCATTGTCTCCGGGAAGCTACAAGACGATGGAAGGGGGGCTGGGCGAGGGCCATTCGATCCCGCAATTCGGCTATGCGCCGAGCGCGCGGGCCGAACCCGCCTGAGGCCATCGCGCCATGACTTGCGTTTTTCTCGCATGACACTGCGCGGGACCGGCGCTATCTGCGCTGTCAGATGACCGACCTTTCCAAGATCCGCAATTTCAGCATCATTGCTCATATCGACCACGGCAAGTCGACGCTGGCCGACCGCCTGATCCAGGTCTGCGGCGGCCTGACGCTGCGCGAAATGTCCGAGCAGGTGCTCGACAACATGGATATCGAGCGCGAACGCGGCATCACGATCAAGGCGCAGACCGTCCGGCTCGATTACACCGCCAGCGACGGGGTGACCTATCAGCTCAACCTGATGGACACGCCCGGCCATGTCGACTTCGCCTATGAGGTTTCCCGCAGCCTTGCCGCGTGCGAGGGCGCGTTGCTGGTGGTCGATGCGGCGCAAGGGGTCGAAGCGCAGACGCTCGCGAATGTCTACCAGTCGATCGAGCACGACCACGAGATCGTGCCCGTCATCAACAAGATCGACCTGCCTGCCGCCGATGCCGACAAGGTCAAGGCCGAGATCGAGGACATCATCGGCCTCGACGCTTCCGATGCCGTGCTCACCAGCGCCAAATCGGGCATCGGGATCGAGGACGTGCTCGAGGCGATCGTCAAGCGCATCCCGCCCCCCACTGGCGAGCGCGAGGCGTCGCTGAAAGCGAGCCTCGTCGATTCCTGGTACGATCCCTATCTCGGCGTCGTCATCCTCGTGCGGGTGATCGAGGGTGTGCTGACCAAGGGGCTGAACATCCGCTTCATGCAGGGCGGCACTCAGCATCTCGTCGACCGCGTCGGCTGCTTCACGCCCAAGCGCACCGACCTGCCCGAACTGGGGCCGGGCGAAATCGGCTTCATCACCGCCCAGATCAAGGAAGTCGAACAGGCCCGCGTCGGCGACACGATCACGACGGTCAAGAATGGCGCGGACAAGGCGCTGCCCGGCTATCGCGAGCCGCAACCGGTCGTCTTTTGCGGCCTGTTCCCGGTCGACGCCGCCGATTTCGAGAAGCTGCGCGAAAGCATCGGCAAGCTGCGGCTCAACGATGCGAGCTTCTCTTACGAGATGGAATCGAGCGCGGCCCTCGGCTTCGGCTTTCGCTGCGGTTTCCTGGGCCTGCTGCACCTCGAGATCATCCAGGAGCGCCTCAGCCGCGAATACGATCTCGACCTCATCACGACGGCGCCAAGCGTCGTCTACCGCGTCCATCTCGGCCATACCAAGACCG
>JGI12210J13797_10861417_pt1 | contig 11914 bp, 14 predicted proteins | sample ElkSlonscriptome_3_FD_13797 | JGI IMG/M metagenome (IMG submission 13797) | reverse complement strand
GAGATATTTTGATTACCCGTCATGATGATGCGATGAGTAATTTATTTTTGCCAGGCTTTTGGCCTCATGCAGCTCTTGTCATCGGAACTCCTGAACAAAGAGAAGCCTTAGGGGTTCGGACAAATGAAGACCAGCATAGCCGTTCCCAAAACCCTGTTTGTATTCTGGAAGCAAAGAAGGATGGTGTGCGTTTCCGGTCTTTAGATGAAACTCTCGCTGTAGATGCGCTTGTGCTTTTACGTCCGCGCTTTGCCCATACCGATGACCAACGATGCAGTGTAGAGCGCGCCCTGGCTCATGAAGGAAAGCTGTATGACTTTGAATTTGATTTCACCCGTACCGATCGGCTGGTATGCACAGAGCTGGTCTATCGATCTTTGGATGGTTTGGGGGAATTACAATTTGAACTTATCCGAAAAGCCGGACGATTTACGCTTCCTGCGGAAGAATTAATGAAACAGGGACTCAAGAAGCACCAACTGGATGTGGTCCTGAGTTATGGGCTGAGAGGAAATCAACTGGTACAAGGCAACCGGGCAAAAACGCTCACAGAGAGAAGTGTAGGCCTCTAACACAAATGTAACAGTTAACGCCATTTTTGTATTTTACTTTTCAAAAAGAACTTTTTAAGTTAAATCCTCGTTGAAGACAGATCAAAAAAAGGTATCCCGTACTAAACGGTTTCCCATGATCTTAAGCTTAATTACACTTCAGCCAACCCGCCATTCCGCATCCTTTGCATCGTTTGCAGATATCTGCGCGGAACGCTATTCTCCTTATTTGCATCAACCCTTTCGTAGTTTCAGTACCGGGGGATGGTACAGTGCATTTAAACCCTTTCATTCTGGCGTTTTCCCTTTCCTGGCTTTGGATCTCATGATCATGTTCCGGGGATGCACCGCTAATTTATTTTTTGGTCATGATCTCCTTCCCTACAGTATTGGGGATGAACAACCCCTCTATCTGAACGAAAATATCCAGTCCCAGATCAATACCATTGTAAAAGAATTGCCTAAAAAGAACAGCGGTATGCTGTATCGCGGATACGGGAACCGAATCGACATTGGTCTCAATGCCCTTGCCACATTGTATATGGAAATTCTGGGTTCATTAACCGAGGTGGAAAGTGGAGTTTTGCGTCATATTCGGGAGCTTCAATTTGAACGCTACCAGGACCCTACAAAAACCAAAACGTTCGGACTTCAGAAAGTTGTAGCCCAACGGCTACATAAATCACCGGTGGCTGTCCATAAGTCATTACGAAGTGCGAAATATACTCTCCTCGCAGATACTGCAAATGCGATGAAAAACATGATGGTCTAAGAAGAAATCAGAACCATGTAACATCCACATCGGAAGTCTCAACTCCTCTGACTTCTAATTTCACCTGTCAGGCTTTTTCATAAAGGGTTTCGCAAAAAATCGAAACATGGCTTTTTCTTTTTTCCAGAAAAATGTAAACTGCCCCAGCAGGGTGCCGAAAATCAGTAAGGAAATCTGATAGGTTGGAAATACCAGTAAGAGGTAAGTGGGTACTTTAATCCACAGGGAGGGGCTTTCTTTCGTGAAGCCCAGCAACCCCCAGTAAAGCGGTCGAATCAGACTTATACTGGAACCGGCCAACGTAAACGTGAGCATGATCATCCAAAACGAAAAATTGGATTCAATGCCCCATTTTGTTTTAAGGCGTTCCTCCCAGGCTGCACTCATTCGGAGGCGTTCGCCTGAACGGTCTGTTTTTTCGCGGCATCAAAACTTTCCGCTTTCTCAGCAAAATCCACCAACAGGACCACATCGGGTCCCCGGACTTCCAACGTACCCTCACCAAAGACATACCACTGGGTCGATCCTTCCCTGACTACTTTTCCCGGCCCGGTCACCACGGCCGAAATCATCGGCGCATGACCCGCCAACACTCCCAGCGAACCGTTATAGGCGGTCACCACCAGAGAGGACACTTCAGCGTCGACTACCGGACCTTCAGGAGTAAAAATGCGCAGAGGGAAAGAACTCATAGGATTTTATTCGGAGAGTTTAGCAGCTTTGGTACGGACATCGTCGATATTCCCCACCATGTAAAAAGCCTGTTCAGGAATATCGTCGTGTTTACCTTCCAGCACTTCTTTAAAGGAGCGAATGGTGTCTTGCAATTCGACGTAGGTTCCGGACATCCCTGTGAACTGTTCGGCCACGTGGAAAGGCTGAGAAAGGAAGCGTTGTACCTTACGGGCGCGATTCACGGTCAAACGGTCTTCCTCGGAAAGTTCTTCCATCCCCAGAATGGCGATGATGTCCTGCAGTTCTTTGTACTTCTGTAGGATTTCCTGTACTCCGCGTGCTACTTCGTAATGTTCTTCGCCAATGACTTCGGGCGCGAGAATGGTGGAGGTGGATGTCAGAGGGTCCACCGCCGGATAAATACCCAACTCGGAAATCGCACGACTCAATTCGGTGGTGGCGTCCAAGTGAGCAAAGGTGGTGGCAGGCGCGGGGTCGGTATAATCATCCGCGGGAACATAAACCGCCTGAATGGAGGTAATAGAACCGTCTTTGGTGGAAGTAATCCGTTCCTGCAAGGCACCCATGTCGGTACCCAGCGTGGGCTGATAACCTACCGCAGAAGGAATTCGTCCCAACAGCGCGGAAACTTCGGCACCCGCCTGGGTGAAACGGAAAATATTGTCCACAAACAACAGTACGTCCTGGTTCATTTGATCCCGGAAGTGTTCTGCCACCGTAAGTGCGGACAACGCCACACGGGCACGGGCACCGGGAGGTTCATTCATTTGCCCATAGATCATTGAGGTTTTGTCAATTACCCCGGACTCGGCCATTTCTTGAAACAGAGCCGTTCCTTCACGGGTACGTTCCCCTACTCCGGCGAAAACGGAGTAACCGCCGTGCTCTTTTGCGATATTATGAATCAGTTCCTGAATTAAAACGGTTTTTCCTACTCCGGCACCTCCGAAAAGACCCACTTTTCCTCCCTTTCGATACGGGGCGAGCAAATCAATCACTTTAATTCCGGTGACCAATACGCTGTCGCTGGTATCCTGGTCTTCGAATTTGGGAGCGGCGCGGTGAATGGCACTGCGGCTGTCACATTCAATTTCGCCCTGATTGTCGATGGGTTCACCCAGCAGATTCATTACCCGTCCGAGTGTTCCTTCGCCTACCGGCATGGAAATGGGTTCCCCCATGTCTTTTACCGTAGTACCGCGCACCAAACCGTCGGTGTTATCCATTGCGATGGCCCGAACGATGTTGCTTCCCAAATGCTGGGCGGTTTCAAAGGTCAGGTTATCTTCCTGATCATTAATCGTGGGGTTGGTGCAAACCAGGGCATTAAGAATGTTGGGAAGTTGGCCGTCCGCAAACTCAATGTCACAAACCGCACCCAGAACCTGGGTGATTTTGCCGGTTGCGGCGGGGCTGGATTTTTTGGCAGAAGTTTTCTTTTTGGCAGGCATAGGTTTTTCTCTCTTCGCTAGAGGGCTACAGCGCTTCCGCGCCGGAAATGATTTCAATTAATTCGGTGGTTATGGCCGCTTGCCGCGCACGGTTGCGCAACAGGGTGTTTTCGTCAATCAGGTTCATGGCGTTGGTGGTGGCATTGTCCATGGCGGTCATCCGCGCACCGTGTTCGCCAGCCGTGTTTTCCAGCAAGGCATAATAAACTTTAAAAGTCACAAGCCGGGGAATCAGGAACGACAGTAAGTTGCTCATCTCAGGCTCGGCCAGAATATCCGCATCCGGACGGGCATTTTCCAGAGCCTCTTCCGGTAAATCAGAAGTGTCCAACGGTAACAGGGAGCGGATTTCAGGTGTTTGGACCAGTGGACTGACAAACTCATTGCAAAGCATGATAACCTTGTCAAAGCCCTCTTCCAGAAAGGCGTGTTCCATACGCTTGGCCACCCGGGAGGCATCTTTGGAATGCGGAGCGGCACTGGGGATCTCCTCATAAAACTTCCAGACCTTTACCCGTTTCTGGAAATGCGTGTATCCACGCCGTCCGATGAAAGCGAACTGATACTCCACACCGTCGTCTTGATGAGCCTCCAACATTTTTTCGGCATGACGGATAAGATTATTATTGAATCCACCGCAGAGTCCTTTGTCCGAACTGAACATCAGCACCAAAACTTTTTTCACCTCATCGGAACTTTTTAACAGAGGATGCATATCGCTGTCCACCTGTCCACCGATGCGATGAATCAACTGATTCACTTCATGGGCAAAATCTTTCGCCTGACGCTGGGATTCCTGCGCTTTACGAAGTTTACTCGCGGAAACCATTTTCATGGTTTTCGTGATCTTACTCGTGTTTTTTAGACTCGAGATTTTGCGGTTGTAATCTTTAATACTGGGCATGTGACCTTATATTTACCCACAGAAAAATGTGGAGGGACACGAAAGATCCGTCAATGATTCTGTGTGAGGCATATGGGTTTTTATCTGCGGTTTAGTCAAATCAGGTGCGGGATTTTTTAAATTCCTCGAGCAGGTTCTTAAGTTTTTCTTCAATCTCTTCAGTGAGGGCTTTTTCCGCTTCCAACTCACGGCTGAATTCGGCGTAGGTGGAATCGAGGGCGTCATTGAGCTCATGTCCGAAAGCAATGACATCTTCGACCGCTACGTCATCCAAAAATCCTCGGGTACCGGCATAGATCATGACAATCTGTTTCACCACGTTTAGCGGAGCGTGTACTCCCTGTTTAATAACCTGCATCAATCGCTGGCCACGCTCCAATTGACGGCGGGTACCGGCATCCAAATCACTGGCAAATTGCGAGAACGCGGCAAGTTCGCGGTACTGCGCAAGATCGAGACGCAAGGTTCCTGCCACTTTTTTCATGGCTTTGATTTGCGCATCCCCGCCCACACGGGAAACGGAAATACCGGGGTTGATCGCCGGACGCTGGCCGGAGTTGAATAAATCACTTTCGAGGAAGATCTGTCCGTCGGTAATCGAAATCACGTTGGTGGGAATATACGCGGAAACGTCTCCCCCCTGGGTTTCAATAATCGGCAGTGCGGTCAACGAGCCCGCTCCCTTGTCGTCGCTCATTTTAGCAGAACGTTCGAGCAGACGGCTGTGCAAGTAGAAAATGTCACCGGGATACGCTTCACGTCCGGGCGGACGGCGGAGCAACAGGGACAACTGACGATAGGCCTGTGCCTGTTTGGTCAAATCGTCATAAATGATCAGAGCGTGTTTGCCGTTGTCACGGTATTCTTCGGCCATCGCGGTGCCGGAATACGGTGCCAGGAACTGCATCGCCGCCGGATCGGAGGCGGTCGCGGCAATAATGGTGGTATACTCCATCGCCCCGTGCTTTTTCAGGGTTTCCACGACCTGTACCACGGTGGAACGTTTCTGGCCAATCGCCACATAGAAACAATGTACATCCTGACCACGCTGGTTGATAATGGTATCAATGGCCAGAGCAGTTTTCCCCGTTTTACGGTCCCCAATAATCAATTCACGCTGACCGCGACCAATAGGCGTCAAGGCGTCAATTACTTTGATACCGGTCTGCATGGGTTCATGAACGTCCTTACGATCAATAATTCCGGGGGCTTTGAGTTCAATAAAACGGGTCGTGCTGCCTTTGATGGCCGGACCGCCATCGATGGCGATACCCAAGGCATCCACCACGCGACCGCTCAGTTCGTCACCCGCGGGGACAGAGGCAATGGTTTGAGTCCGCTTGACCTCATCTCCTTCTTTCACCTCTGTGTCGTCGCCGAACAACGCAATACCCACATTGGTTTCTTCAAGGTTGAGGGCCATGCCCACCAAACCGGTTTTCGTAAATTCGACCAGCTCACCGGCCATGACGCCGGAAAGACCGTGTACACGGGCTATACCATCCCCCACACTGAGGACAGAGCCTACTTCATAGCGCTCAGGGCCAGTGTCGAGATTTTTAAGTTGGTCGCGGAGGATGGAAGCCACCTCATCGGGCTGAATGTCGATGGACATAGAATCGTTCCTTAATTAGGCGTTAATCACGTTACGTTTAAAAGTTTCAAGTTTGGAGGCCAGGCTGTAATCTTCAACCAGGTCACCGATCCGCAAACGGAATCCGCCGATCAGGCGGTCATCCACGGATGTGTGCAATTGGATATCTTTTCCACTGCGGGTGGACAATTTGTCCACGAGTTTTTTTTCCTGAGAGGCGGACATTTTGGAAGCAGAGACCATCTGAACCGGCTGAATCCCTTTCTCCGTACGCCACAGGTCCAGGCCCATTGCCACGATTTCGGGCAAAAAACTCAGCCGCTCCCGTGAAATCAGGAGTTTGAACAAGTTTTGAGTCAGAGGAAATGCGCTGTTACCAAATACCTGATCTATACAAGCACTTTGTGCCTCGGGCGAAATCAACGGATGCGCAACAAAGTCGCGAAATTCCGCCGAATCCGCCAACAGGCTTTCCAGATGATGCAGATCTTTGCCTATGGGATCCAGTGACCCGGATTCCCGGGCCACATCCATGAAAGCAGCGGCATATCGTTTGGCTACAGTGGACATAAGGGCTTAGATCTCCGCGATCAATTGATCGGCTAGTGCTTTTTGGCCTTTGTCATCCATTTCCTGACGCAAAAGTTTGTAGGCCATGGACACCGCAACCTCGGCGGAAGTTGCGCGCAAAGTGTTCTCCGCTTTGCCTTGGGCAGACAGAATATCCCGTTGTGCGTTTTCACGCAGAATTTGGGCTTCCTCGCGGGCTTTGCTTTCAATCACTTTTCCCGCTTCGCGGGCGGATTCCCGTCCGGAATCAATCATTCCGCGTACTTGATCCTCCGTTTCATCCAACTTGGATTTAACGGTGGATTCAAGGGTAGCGAGTTCCCGTTGTAAACGGTCCGCATTTTCCAGCGACTGTTCAATTTCCTCTTCACGCTTGTCCAGTCCATCTAAAATAGGGCCGAAGGCGTGTTTTTTGAGGATGATCGCGGCCACCACAAAGATGGTCAGGAACCAGAAGAACATAGCGCCGTTGACCGGGCTGGGTGCGGCATGTGCCGCACCCGTCTCCCCGTGGGAGGGTTGCACGGCGATGTGCTGGGAAGGGGTATGATCGGTGGGTTGTTCCATAGTGAGACCTGGCTGCAGACGAATCTACAGAGAGTTACTTACGCCTTACCGACGGCGATAATACAGATGACGGCACAAAACAGAGCCACACCTTCGATCAACGCCGCAGCGATAATCATCATGGTCTGAAGTTTGGCCTGCAATTCAGGTTGACGGGCGGAGCTTTCGAGGGCGGCGGCGGCGACTTTGGAAATACCAAGAGCAGCACCCAGAGTGACCAGGCCGGCTCCAAGAGCAGAAAATACAGCAGCGTTTGCGAACATGACAGATACCTTTAGTTTTTAGTTACAGTTAATATACAGTTTAGAAGGCGATCAGTGCTCCGGATGGAGCATTTGACCAATGAAAATAGCGGAAAGCATTACGAAAATATACGTTTGCAGGAAAGCAACCAGGATTTCCAGAAAGAAAACAAAAAGTCCTAACCCAATGGCTGGCAGCGCGTAGACGCCATAAATTACGGTCATACCAATCATTGCGAAGAGCACAATATGTCCTGCCAGCATATTTGCAAATAACCGAATGGCCAACACGAGCGTTTTGATGAACAATCCCAGAATCTCAATGGGAACCAATAAAAACAAAACCGGGGTGGGCACTCCATGGGGAATAAAATTCTTTAAAAACCCCATCCATCCGTAGCGTTGCACCGCCCAGCCCACCATAGCGAGAAAGGTGGTGAAGGCTAAAGCTGCCGTTACGCTTAAACTTGCCGTGGGGGAACCGAATATCGGGATCAGCCCCATGAGGTTCAAGGTCAGAATCAAAGTGAACTGGGTCAAAAACAGCCAGGCAAATTTACGACCGTCTTCTTTTCCTAAGTAGGGAATACTGATTTCATCGCGGACAAAAACCACAATACTTTCCAGGAGGTTTGTCCATCCGCGGGGTACCCGGGCCCGGTGGTTATACACTTTACAGTACATCCAGCAGAGAAATGCGGCACCAATCATACTCATCAGTCCGGACAACATAAAGGATGCCGGGAGGTTGGCGTCGGCAAAATCCAGATGCCATGGACCGATAGACCACGCGCCATTATCCGTGACGTGGTGTGTGATAAAATCGGTGACCGCCTGGGTCTTTTCTTCAATACTGGATGACATTCTTAAAAAAGTTGAGTTATAATCGTTTCGAGTTCCTGTGCAGGAAAAGGACTCCGCCCATCAAAAGAGCAGCGTATCCCGCGAAGAACTCAGGTACAAATACATGGGTTCTCACGGCTTGCAATCCTATAAGCAAAAAAATTGTGAAAGTATTCACGAATAGCTTTGCTGACAAGAGTAAGAGCCCATAGGACAGCCCCATTTTTAAGGCGAAATTAGATTTTACTCTGCTAAATCCCATAAAAAAAGCTACATTCACCGTCAAGAGGCCCACGGCAGCCGCCAGGTCCAGATTTGGAGGTTCCTGAAAATAAAGGTACTGAATTCCTATAGGAGGGGCTAAAGTGCATAGCCAGAGCAGGCAGGCATCCAACAGAGTAACTCCTCGTCCTTGCTTCATTCCACTCTCCTTCATTACGCTATCCTTTTGGCAGATTCGGGGAATCGTCTGAACCCTCTTTAGAGGACGGTGGGGGTTCCTTATTCATGGGGCGAATCACCTTCCATACTTCATATCCCCCATAAAGAAAGCCTACGAAAACCCCCGTAAGAACGCCCCAGGGTTCGTTACCGGTTTTTTCATCCCAACGGTGTCCCAACCAGGCAAAACCACCCATGGCCAGTGCAAAGCTGCTGCCCAGCAAAACTGCAGGAGTCATGCCCTGAGTGGATTCTACCGTAGTCCGATGAACTTTCAGCAGTGGACCCACTTTTTCGTTTGGTTTACAAGAGGAATGAGATTCGTCAGGTTGGGGAGATGTCTTCATATAAGGTCTTAATTTGATCAAAAAAACGTTCGAGGGAGTACTTTTCCTGGAGTAAGACTGCCGCGCGTTCCCCTTTGGAATTCCCTTGCGGGTGCAGGGCGGCAGCCAGGGCTCTGGCCATATCTTGAGGATTCGGCTTACAAAGCCAAGCGGTATCCTCATTCAAAAGTTGCGTATGCGTCGGTATAGAGGTGGCAACTATGGGTTTTCCTGTCTGCATGTACCCATAAATTTTTAATGCCGTGTTTTCCCCTTTCACCCGTGGACTTATCAATACATCCGCCAAGGTCATACAGGCTCTCATCTGCTCCATCGGCAAGGCTCCTGTAAAAAAAACATGATGTTGAAGACCTAAGCGCTCCACCTCTTTTTCTAAATTGAAACGATGCCGATCTTCCCCTCCCACAATCACCGCTGCCGCATCGGGGTGTGTCCTTCTTAACGGGTCCATGGCCTCTATAAATAACGGGATGCCCTGGTACGCTTCCAAATTACCCGTGTACACAATACAGGGACGGTTTTTTAAGTGATATTGCTCACGGTATAAGGTGGCCCCGGGTTCATCCGCGATGAACTCTTTCTCTAAGGGGGCATCTTCGATCTGCACAAGATTCGCATCCGGAACCAGACGTTCTGCAGCATCTGTTAGGGCCCGGCATACCGTTAACACCGCAGAGGCCTTGCGTATTGCACGGGTTTCCATCCATTCCACCAGACGTAAAAGGGGTTTGAATGTAATGAATCCGGAATAGGCCAATTGATCAGAGATCAGGGAGTCCATATCATAAATATATGGAATCTTACGTAAACGGGCCCATGGTGCGGAGAAAAAAACCGATTCCTCGACTGCGTGAACCACATCATATGAATGAAACAGAATTCGGCCGGCCACCTGCAACGACATTAACACATCCAAAGGAATCTTTGCAAGGGAAGGCCCCACTTTAACATCCTGGATCCCCGGGAAGCGGGGAGACCGTAAGATACGTAGCCCCGGAAGGGTCAAATCCTCACCAAAAGGGTAGCAGATGAGATCTACTTCATGCCCTGCCTCGGAAAGAGCGATTAACACATTTCGAATATTGATAGGTGTACCTCTAACCCTGAAAAAAGGTTGCGGAGAAACCAAAAGAATTTTCATAGAGGCACCCTAATCTTCGGGAAGCGTCATGTCACTCGAAAAGCGACAGATCAAAAATCCTACAAATCTTGAATGAACGCTGTTGACAGTTTACAAACAAAGGTCTTATATGGCGTCCCCCCATGTATAGCGGATCACAGGAGCAATTGGTATGAAATCGAATTTGGTGAAAATTTTTCTCGTCTTGAATTTACTGCTGAGTGTGGCCGTAGTCGGCGCAAGCGTTAAACTCTTCCAGGACCGGGAACTCATTAAAGCCCGCAGAGCGATCCTCCGACAAAATGTTTCGGAAATTGCGGAAAATTTAGACTGGGGCCAAACGGTTCCCGGGGAAGAGAGTGACGTCAGCAATGATGCTCCCTTTCAGTTGTTGGATCCAAACAGCATGGCAGAGGTTCCATCGTTCACCGACCAACTGGAAGAACTGTCCGCTCTGGCAGAAAGCCGGGTGGCCCAACTGGATCAACAGTTTGCAGAGGTGACCGAAGCACAAGGCCAACTTGAAGAAGCCCGATCAACTTTGGTGACCCGGGAATCCGAAGTTGCCGACATCAAAGGCCGATTGGAAAATCGGGAAAAAGTCATGGCGGATACCCAAAAGTCTATCAAAGATAGAAGTGATAAGCTAGCCAGTCTGGAACAGGAAAATACGTCTCTTCAGCAACAAGTGGACAGTTTGGATACTCAAATTTCCAATCAGCAGACCACCATCTCCAAAATTCAGGAGAAACTGGAAATGCGCACTGCGGAACGTGACCGTGTAAGGGAATTGTTGGCGGCCTGCCGAAATCCAGGTACCACCGAAGAAGATGATGTACCCGAGTGGCATGAAAAGACCGCTCAAATCCTGGCCGTAGTTCCTGAATGGAATTATGTCGTTATTAACCGGGGAGAGGTGGATGTACTCCCGGTCTTTCTGGAAGCTTTTGTTCATCGGGGAGATGAATTTGTAGGGAAAATACGGGTTACGCAAGTGGACCGTACGGTGGCTCTGGCTGAAATCATCAGCGACACCCTCTCCCCGGGTATGATGGTGCAGGCCGGAGATACCATCTTTTTCTAAATCCATTTTCAAAACTTATCAGACGAAAGCGCAGGAGACACTATTATGGGTAAAGCATTAAAAGTTTTTATCACACTCAACTTATTATTAAGTCTGGGAATCATCGCCGTGGGCATGAAAACCTTTTCCGACCGGAATCTCCTTAAAGCCGAAACGCTGGAATTGGAACAAACCGTGGCGGAAATTTCCGATGACCTACAATGGGGAGCTGAAGTTCCCTGGGAAAATCCTGACGAGAAAAAAGCTGTGGCCTTCACCTATTCTCCGCCCAGAAACCTTCAGCAACTTACAAATCTTGAAAATGAATTGGATCCGCTGGCCCGCTTTGCCACCCAGCGTCAATCCCAACTCACACAACGAAACAATGAGTTGGTTCAAACGCGTAATGCGCTGGAAGAAACCCAAAAGACTTTGGCTGCACGTGAAAGTGAATTAGCCCCCTTGCGAAAAGAGGACGAGAAGTTACAGGCAGAAATTGAACAGCTTAAAACGGATGTTGCAGATGACTTTACCCAAATAAATGAATTAGAATCAAGCAAGGTTTCTAAAACGAACGAGATTACGAACAAAAAAGAAACTTTAGCGCAACTCAACAATGAACTCTCCGTTTTGGAAATTGATTTGGAAACCCGTATTCAGGAGCGCGACATTGCAAAAACGGAGTACGAACAATGCCGTCGAGGTGCAGAAGGTGCCCAGTCAGAAAATATAGGTGCCCGCGGTAAAAAAGGT
>JGI12210J13797_10075388_pt1 | contig 11917 bp, 6 predicted proteins | sample ElkSlonscriptome_3_FD_13797 | JGI IMG/M metagenome (IMG submission 13797) | reverse complement strand
GTGATTGAGTCTTAAGGCGGATGCTCCGGGTTAGTAGCGCGACGGCGAGAGCCGTTGTGAGGGGATGCGTGGCGACGGCCAGGGGTAAATTTCATGTTCTCCCGAGGATTCAAGCGATCCGCGACCTCCGTCGCTCTCCTCCACTGGAAGTTTCGGCGAGCTATGGAGGTCAAGAGCGGACGCCCTACGGAGGAGGTGGAGAAGGGGGGTAATTCAAAAAGTTGTCATTAAGTAGTGGGAGCATCCTGCTCCCGTTCGTTGGTTGCCTTGGAGCTGGAAGCTCCGGCTCCTTTCTGGAGCAGTTGACAACTTTTTGAATTATGCCCGTCGAAAGGGGACACACCGGCTGTCGCCAGCGTGCTACGGAGCAGGCCAGGGGAGAAAGGGGGGCGGTGCGGGCGGCTAGGGCTAAATTCCATATTAGTCTGAGTTTCTAGCGATCCGCGAGCGGACGCCCTACGGCGGGGGGGTGCTACAGAGGGAGGTTACGATTATGCGTGAGATTATGATTACGACTGGGAGTTTTCTTAATCCTAATCGTTCTCGTTTGAGAGGTGTGATTGAGTCTTATGGCGGATACTTTGGATTTGTTGTGAGGGGCGGTGCGTGGCGACGGGGGGACACACTGGCTGTCGCCAGCGTGCTACGGAGCAGGCCAGCGTGCTACGGGGTGAGCCAGTGTGCTAAGGGGGAGGTGGAGAAGGGGGGTAATTCAAAAAGTTGTCATCAAGTAGTGGGAGCATCCTGCTCCCGTTTCGAGATCGAATGCCGTTGGCGATCGGAAAGGAGAAGAGATCACGGAGGTCTTCCGAGTGCCGAATCCAAAGCGCGAGCAAGCCCGCGCACTCCAAGGACCTTCGGTCGGATAGCCAACCGCAACTGGCGGGGTCTTACCCTTTTGGAGTGGGGTGGGAGCCTTTTGGGCTGCCTTGGAGCTGGAAGCTCCGGCTCCTTTCTGGAGCAGCTGACAACTTTTTGAATTATGCCCGGCGAAAGGGGACACACTGGCTGTCGCCAGCGTGCTACGGGGAGAGGCCAGCGTGCTACGGAGCAGGCCAGCGTGCTACGGGGGAGATGGAGAATGCGCTGCGGGCGGCTAGGGCTCGAGAGGTTTTCTCGGCTAACGGCCGAGGGCGTCGTGTCCCATTTCTTCGATTTGGAATTCTTCGGCGGTGGCTTCGCGTTTGATGAGGCCGTCTTCGATCCAGACTACGCGCTGGGAGTTGCGGAGCATTTTCGGGTCGTGGGTTGAACAGATGATGGTAACGCCGTCCTCGCGGTTGAGTCGCTTGAGAATTTCGATGACTTCGAGGCCGGTCTGGGTATCGAGGTTGCCGGTGGGTTCGTCGGCGAGGACGACGGCGGGGCGGTTCACGAGTGCCCGCGCGATGGCCACCCGCTGCTGCTGGCCGCCGGAGAGTTCACCGGGCTTGTGGTCGAGGCGGTGGCCGAGGCCGACGCGCTCCAGAATTTTGGTGGCGCGTTCGTTGGCTTCGCGCCGCCCGACACCCTCGAATACCGCGGGCAGGGCGACGTTTTGCAGTGCGGTCATCACAGTGATGAGGTTGAAGGTCTGGAAGATGTAGCCGATCTTGTGGTTGCGGAACCAGGCTTGCTGGGGTTCGCTGAGTCCGAAGACGCTGTTGCCTTCAAAAAAGACTTTTCCCTCGGTGGGTATGTCGAGCGCGCCGATCTGGTTGAAGAGGGTGGATTTGCCGGAACCGGAGGGTCCCATGATTGACAAAAATTCGCCGCGATTGATCTTCAGATCGATGCCCTTGAGTGCCCACAGCTCCTCTTCGGCACGTTTGAAGAGCTTTTTGACACCTTGGACTTCGATGAGTGTAGACATGGGAGTGAGGGTTGAGGAACTAGGAGGCGGCGGGAGACTTGCGGTGGCTCAGGTCCAGGAAGAGCAGCTCCCGGGTTGTGAGGGTCATCGTGTATTGAACGACGGCTTCGCGGCATTCCTGGGGCTGCCAGCCGTGCTTGCGCCGGAGGGCGGTTTCGATTTGAGCGAGGCTGCGCGTGCCGTTGCAAAGTTCCCAGAATTCACTGCCCACCGGATCGAGGTCGAATTGGCGGTAGCGCTTCCAGCCGGTTTTTTGGTTGATTGCCCGGGTGAGGGGGTTGCGGGCTTTGATGGGCAGGCGCAGGTAAACCTTGCCGGTGTCGGTATCGATTTTCTTCTCTGCCACCGGCGAGCGCCGGGGCACCGCGCGCAGGGCCTCGCCGGTAACCTCGCGGGGAGGGGTGGCGGGCTTTTGCCGGGATTTGCGCTGGAAGAATTTGAGCATGGGATCGCTTAGTGGTCGAATTCTTTGGTTGAGAAATCAATCTCCTCGGGGCGGGCGGCTTTGGTGATGCGTCCGTCGTCGATCCAGAGGATGCGGTCGCTGCGCTGGAGCATTTTCAGGTCGTGGGTGGCGGAGATGATGGTCACGCCCAGTTCCTCCTTGAGGCGGACGAGCAGGTCGATCATTTCCTGCCCGGTTGCCTGGTCGAGGTTGGCGGTGGGTTCGTCGGCGAGGACGATCTCCGGCTCGTTGGCGAGGGCGCGGGCGATGGCCACACGCTGCTGCTGTCCGCCGGAGAGTTCGGCCGGTTTGTGGAGGATGCGGTGGCCGAGGCCGACTTGCTTGAGAATTTTGATGCCGCGCTCACGTGCCTGGTCGGCCTCGACTCCGGCGAAGGCCATCGGCAGAGTGACGTTCTCGAGGCAGGTCATGACCTGGATGAGGTTGTAGGATTGGAAGATATAGCCGACCTTGCGGCAGCGCAGCCAGGCCAGCTCGTCCTGGTCGAGGTGTGCGATATTGACTTGATCGATGTAGACCTTGCCGGCGCTGGGCTTGGCGAGGGCACCGACCATGTTGAAGAGTGTGGATTTTCCGGAACCTGACGGTCCCATGATGGAGAGGTATTCGTTCTTAAAAATATCGAGCGTGGCCCCGCGCAGGGCGTGGGTTTCCTGGGTGCCCTGGCGGTAAACTTTCTTCACGTCGACGGCGTTGATCACCCGCTCGCGCGGTTCCTTGACCGGTGGTGCGAGGACCGCCTCGATGGTCGCCCGGGTGATCGGGGCACCCGGTTCCACGCGGTTTGGCACGATTGCCTCGAAAGCCGCAGCGGGTGCGGTCTGCGGATCGCGCGAGACGGTGGCGGGATCTTCTGGCTGGGGATTAGACATTGCTGCGAAGGGCGACTGCGGGGATCATTTTGGCGGCGACATTGGCCGGATAAAGAGCGGCGATCATGGAGAGCACGACGCCGATTGCGACCGAGAGAAAGCCGAAGCCGATCAATAGCAGAAAGCTTTCGGCCAAGCCAGCGAGGACGAGCGAGGGGCCGTAGGTGAAGAGGTAAGCGAGGATGGAAAAAAGGATACCGCCGAGGGCACCCGCAATGCCTCCGGCAAATCCCATGATGGCGGATTCGATCAAGAACATTCTGCGGACGAAGCCCGAGAGCGCGCCGAGACACTTCATGGTGCCGATTTCGCGGAAGCGTTCGGTCACGCTCATCAGCATGGCGTTGGCGATGCCGATCACGGTGACCATGAGAGAAATGACGATGATCCAGATATCCCGGAACCGGTCCCTCCTGGCCTGGGCCTCCCGTGCTTCGATCTCGGACTGCTTGAACTCACGGCTCAGCCGGGTGGTGGTGGTGATGCCGGGTGCCTCGGGCAAAGAGATGTCGGCGTTGGTCGCGGCGAAGAGCTTCTGCCGGGAGCCGGTAAGGAGGATCGAGGAATCGGTGCCGACAGGAAGCGCCGCAGCTACGTCTGCCGAAGCCCCCATCAGGAGGACGGCACTGGCTTGCTCGCCGACGGTCCCGGCCTGCGCGCTCTCGAGCATCTCGAATTCGGAGGGGTCGAAGAGGCCGCTGGCATCAAAGTAGCGAATGCGCTCGACGCCGGATCGCTCAAGGGTCTTCAGAAAGCGGAATTCGGTATTGGACAGTTCACCGAGGATGACGACGCCGAGCCGTTTGCCATCAACTGCCCCGCTCTCGGCTTCGAGGAAGTTCTGCATCCGCTCCAACTCGATGCGTACCGCGTCCTCCTCGGAGACGGCCCCCTTGAGCAGTATTCCCGCGAGGATCGACATGAGAAAAGCCACCCCGAGCACCACACCGGATACCGTCACCAGAGAGCGGCCGAGGCGGATGCGGATGCCCTGCATGACAATCTCCAAGGCCACCGCGAGAGGGAGGCGTGTCTGGTTTGGGATGTTCATTTATGGATGAGGGAGGATGAGAGATGGAGAATGAGGCGTCGTTTGTTTAGAAGGGGGAACCGCTCACTGCGCTCTTGATGAGGTTTGTCGCGACTGCGGCCATACCGAGCAGGCCGACGCCAGTCATGTAGCCCGCGAGGATGATGGGGATGATTCTCAGGAAATTTTTCGTGCCGTATTTTCTCTTAAAATAGTAGCGGGCGACCAGGGCACCGATCATCTCGGTAACGAGTAGGTGGGGGAACTCTCCGAACCCCCTGACCAGGCCATAGACAAGCATGACCGGCAGACCGGCCCAGGAGAGCAGGCCGAAGATGCCGACGATGCCCGCGAATCCCGTACCGATGATTTCCGGTTGGAGCGCCTGGCCGAGTTCGGTTTCGCTCCAATCCTTATTCTCGTCCACCGTGGAGGACATGACGAGGACCTGTTGTTTGGCGGCGAGATCCCAGCGCACCTGTGCGTTGGGGAAGAGGGGTCCGGGTACGGGGTCACTGTTCCAGATGAAAGCCCAGAAGACCAGCGAGAGGACAAAGAGCAGTGGGAGAGCGATGACGTCGGTCTTTACGAGGGACCAGAAACTAACGCCCGTGAGTTCGCTGACGCGGAAGGCCTGGGTCTGGTGCCCGTAATTTTCGATGGGGATGGGGGCGAGCCATATCTCGATCCCCTCGGCCCCGGAGAACATGAAGGCCATCTCTTTGGTGTAGGGGATGTCCACCGTCTGCCCGGCGATACCGAGGAGGCGGGCGTTGATGTAGGAAATCAGCGGGTTGTAGATGAATGCGAAGATGAAGAGGAACAGCGCAATCGTGACGCTGAAGGGGATAAGAATGAGGGAAACACCGATGAGTGCTATCGCCGCGATCACGTAGATGCCGACCGCGATCCAGAGCGGGTAGTCGCCGCGGCCTTTAACGGGCGGATCCCACATCTTCTTAACGGATTTGTCGCGGCTGACCCGGCGCTCGCGGGAGGCTTTGCGGAGCGCCCGGACCGTTGCGAAAATCGAAATCACGGCGATCCCGAGGGCGGCACCGATCTTGAAGCTGAGCCAGAAATCGACCTCGTTGGAGAACATGGTATTGACCGTGTCCATGCCCGGTTGCCAAGTTGGCAGATAGCCGAAAAAGTGCAGGATGGGGTTGAGAACCGTCGTCAGGACAACGGCCACAAAGGTTCCCAGGACGGCCCAGAAGGGAAGCACCATGCCGGTGAGGAAGAGGCCCGCATCGATGGCGATACCCGTGGGTGCGGCGGGGAGAAGGCCTTCGGTCAGGGTGGTGGTGTCCCAGAAGGGTTGCGGGAGCAGAAAAATCGGTTTGGCCAGGAAAAGGGAAGTGATGGCGGGCACACCGATCTGGATGACTCCGAAGGCGATCCCGATATAGGCACCGAGGGAGAAGATGCGCCAGCGCTTGCCCTTGAGTTCGTCCACTGGCCCGCTTGTTTCCACGTTGTTGGCGAGTTCTGCCTGGGTCGAACTCTCCTCGCTCTCGGCGAGGGCCATGGCCCCCTGGGCCTGGACGGGAGCGAGGGGGAAGGGGAGTCCCTCGACATCGCTGGTCACCCGGAAAAAGAGGTAGCCGAGCGCGTAGCGCTGGACCAGCCCGATCGCTAGGACGAAGAGCATGAGGAGGATGGGGACGAACCAGTCCGAGTGGAAGAGGTTGCGGGTGAGGATGGCCTCGCTGTCGTGGGCCGGGGCGAACCATCCGGGAAAGGCACCGAGGAGTCCGGCGTCACGAACGGCATCGCTGCCGACCAGGTAGGCGCGGAAGACGAGTTGGGCGAGCGGTCCGCCGGGGAAGAGAAGGCTGCCCACCATCATGACGTGGGCGGCGTGGAGGAGGATGACCAGCTCCTGCTGGTTTAGCGGCTTCATGGCCCGCCGCGAGATTTCCATGAAGAGGATGACCGTCACCCACGAAGCGGCCGGCCCGAGCTGGCCACCTGTCATCAGGCCGAGGTAGATCGACCCCGGAATCATGACCAGGCCGCAGAAGATCAGCCCGGCAATCGTCGCCCAGCCAAAGCCGCTCTTAAACTCGGTCGGCGTGGGCAGTAGCGTGCGAAAATCTTCGTATTCCTGGTCTTTTTTCATCGGTCAACTAGGCGTGCGATCCCTCGGGTTTCGGGCGATCAGCGAGCTGATCCACCAGTAAGTGACGGGTTTCCTCGAACATCTCGTCGCGGTCCTCCTCGGGGACTGCGCGCCAGTGGAGGAATTGACGGCGGAGCTGGAGCACGAAGCCGTGGTCGAGCCGGAGCCAGGCTTCCCGGGTGCCGGAGAGGCGTTCGAGATCGATGCGGGCTTTGTAGAGTCCGGTCTCTTCATCCAGCGGCAGGGAAATGCGGAGAGTCTGGGATACGCCGAGATCGTAGGGCTTGAGCCAGATCGTGGACTGGATGCCGGGGATGAGGTGCCCGGGGTCCTCCTCGGCGGGGTCGAGGAAGGGGGTAGGCTCGCCGGCGTGGAAACGTCCCGATCCGCCCTCGCCGTGTTCGCGCAGGTAGCGGGCGAAAAACGAGAGAATGGCGAAACGGTCGCGGTGCATGAAGTTGAAGGGCAGGTCGAAGGTCAGGTGGTCGCCCTGTGGCTCGGGGAGTTTCCAGCCGCTTTCCTCGCTCGGGGCCGCGATCCGCATAGCCTGGCGGGCGGGGAAAAAGGTTGAGATGAAGACGGCAGCCATGAGCGTCCAGGAGGCGTAGATGGTCGCCATCGAGGTATAGGTCATATTCAGGCCACCAGTGAGCCCAATCTCCGTCAATATCCGGCCGACGCCCTGGCTGAGGACGTAGCCCAGAACAGAACCCACCACCGCGTAAACAAAGGCCTCAGCAATGAACATGAAAAACACATAGCGGGGTGCGATCCCGACGGCATTGTAAACGTAGATCTCATCGCGCCGCTCGTAAACGGAGCCGCGCATCGTATTGAGCACCGTGAGTCCCGCGATGAGGAGTGGGATGATCAAATCGACCAGGCCGGCCATGGTCACCTGCCGAGCTTGTAGTCCGCGGTAGGCGACGCCGTCCAAGCCGTAATAGACGGGCTCACCCAGTTGAGTCAGAAAGCCGTCGATGACCCGGCTGGCCTCACCGAACGGAGCGCCCGGCATGGCGACGGCTACGCTGGCAATGATTTCCTCAGAGTCCGGGGGACTAAGGGGGATGTTGCGAAAGGGCAGTAGAAAAAGGTCGGCTGCGGCGATCCGCGGTTCGCTTTCGTCGATCAGGCGAACCGCTTCGACTCCGCTGGTATCGGTAACTGTGTTGGACACCTGCTCAAAGTCGTAGGGCAGCAGGTCGATCCCGTTGAGATCGCGCAGAGTTTCGAGGCTTGATCCCTCGAAAACCCCGACGACCTGGAAGGTCAACCCGCTTATGGTAACGGGGATGCCCTCTCCGGCCCGGAGATCTCCGGGACTGATGGCAAGAGCGGCTGCGGTTTCGGTGGAGATGAGGATGGGGATATCCGCGGAGTTCAAGTCCTCTGCCGTAAACCAGCGCGAACCCGGCCAGAGGTCGATCTCCGGAGCGAGGGGTTCTGCCGGGTCGAACTTAAGATAGCTGTGCAAGGTGTATTCCCGCTCCATATCCGTGGCATCCCCGGTCTCGCGCAGACTGCGGATGACCCGCAACTCGGGCGTAAACGCTTCGCCTTGCACCGATACGCCGGTAAGCATCCCCCGCCGGGCGACCTCGAAATTTCCGCCATATTTGTTCTGGAAGGCAAAAACTTCCTCTCGGCTGACCGGCTCAAAGCTATCTTTGCTGATCAACATGCCCTGGTAGTGGGCTTTGCCGAGAGCGACTCTTTCCTCCACCAAGTCGCTGTTTACCGAGGTGAAGGAGATCATCACAAAAGTCAGCAGGACGAGGGTCGCGCAGGTGAGGCCGGTCCGCACCTTGCGGCGGTGCATATTGTTGAGGCCCAGCATGAAGGCCGAACCCATCACCCCGAACTTGTTGACCTCGGCAGCGCTCACCTTGCCGGCCTTTTTGCGGAGTTCTTCGAGGTTTTCTTTGAATTTGCTGGAGAATAGCAGGGTGATCCCCATCGAGATTAGGATAATGATGAATCCGAGCAGGATCATGAGCGAGGACCGCACCATCTCAAAAGCCGGATGCAGCAGCCGCAGGACGGCGAAGAAAACCAAAAAGATGCCGATCTGGGCGACGACCTGTTTGCGGGTATCCGAGAAGCAGAAAAGCAGCTTCTCGAAAAAGAAGATGAAAGGCACTACGAGGAAGAGATACCAGAGTATGCCCCAGACCGCCTCCTGGATCGACTCCCGCAGGACGGGATGATTCAGCGTGGAGTAAACCACGCTCTGGCGCGCATCTTCGGCTTTGTCGGCAAAGGGTGTCTCCGGTGCCTGCGCGTCGGTGAGCAAATTCGCCGCCCGTTCATGGTAGAGGTTGAGCCGCTCATCGGCCATGTTGTATTCGTTCTGCAGGTCGAGCCGCCAGCCGTTGACCTGGAGCATGCTGGCCGCCGAACGGAAGGGCACCTCGTCGAGAATGGGGTAGTCGGCCACGAGGTAGCCGCGCCCAGCGATCTCTTTGTTGAGCTGGGCGCTCGGCGTGTTCTCGACGTTGAGGAGGAAGGCGCGGGTCTGGCGCACATTTTCATTGTTCGGTGCTCCGGCCTGGAGCAAGGCGTAGAACCGGCGGTCTTCGGGTAAAAAGATCTGCTCGACCCCCAGGCCGGAAAAGCCCAGCCGCTGGTCGAATGAGGACAGCCCTTCGGAACTGACAAACTGGATCCCCGCATAGTCTGACATTGTTTGCGGATTGTTCAAATCCAGCATGGCCACGGATCGGGCGGGAAACGTGACGAGGGTCATGTTCTCGAGCGACTCGGGGCTGCGCAGGTCGACGGAATCGAAGAGGCGCTGCGTATTTTCTCCCTCGTCCTTGATCTGGTTGATGATGCCCTGCTCGTCGAAGGAAGCAGCGATGAAATTGTGGCCGCCGTTCCCATAGTAGCCCCACCAATGCGGGTAATCTGCGGCGACGTCTTCGCGGTTGAAGGAGCCGTAGGGGTCGGTAAGGATAAATGGGTGGTTGAAAAAGCCGGGCATCGAAAAGGCGGCCGCTTTCTCTCTCGGTCGACCGGCGACAAGAGCGCCGGCCAGGGGGAAGTCCGGTAGAATGGCCTGACCGACTCCCGAGGCCATAACGCGGCCTCCGAAATTGTAGTGAAGCCAGGTAAAGAGTGCAGAGGTCGCGATCACTCCTTCGCCCTGTCCCAGCATGAAGACGAACTCGGTGGTCGCGGTGAAGGTGGCGCGGAGGCTTTCTTCCCGCCGCAGATCCTCTTTGACGTAGGGGAGGGCGCGGGCACGCATCGACTCGGGACGCCGAAGATTGGTCAGGGTCATTCCTTCGTAGCCTTTGGTTTTCCACCAATTCGGCCCCCAGTGGAAGGTCTGATTGGCATAGCCCGAGAGTTGGTTCCACGTTTTGCGCCGGGCGGGTTCTACCGAAATGCCGGGGTCCCCATACCGCTCGCCCGCAGCAGTGAGGAGATTGATCTTATCTTTGTGTGCGAAGTCAGTATCCTGCGCGGAGGCGAGAAGAAGATGCTCGGGGCTTGCCTCGGCACCTGGAGCCAGGAGCAGGCCCAGCCCCACGATTCCCGAATACTCCTGAAAGATGCGAGCCAGCGCCAGCTTCCGCTGGAGCTGATCGGCCCGGCGAGTGTGGAAGGCGTGCAATTTCTCGATGCGTTCCCGGAATTGTTCGTGGAACCGATATTCCTCGGCGATCGTAGCTTCCCTCTCCACAAGCGCGACCGGGCGGAGGCTGGCCGCCGAGTTGACCGCATCGTAGGTCTCCCGCGCATCGAGGTAGGCGCGAAATACTGGACTCTCGGCGTCGAGGCGGTCCAGTCGCTCGACTTCGAGTTTCGCGGCCAGCATTGAGCGCGAGAGTCGGGCGACCTCCGTTTTCATTGCGTAAGCGAGCTGCTCTTCCAGAAAAAGAGTGGTCTCCGCATCCAACGGCTCAATGAGGGCGCGGGTAGCCTCGGGCGAACGGAGAAATTCCGGTGCCTGTGCAACCGGGAGAATCGCCTCGACCCATTTCCGCTTCTCCTCGTTTTGCGCCGTTTTCTCCAGCAATGGAGCGATCCGGTAGGGCGCGGTAGCGGGGTCGCTGGCTTCCTGATTCTCTGGGCCGACAGTGCCAACGAGCGCGGAGTCGATCGGACGCGACCGCACCAGACGGATGATCTCGTCCAGCCCCGGTCCGCCGACATACTGGCCGCTGGCCGCAACGAGAACGATGTCGCGGCGCAACTGGTCGCCGAGTCCGCCAAGACCCTTGGCCAGCTGGATCAGGTAGCCCGCTTCGAGTGCCTCCACCGGGCCGGGAGCATGGCCCGGTAGAATCCCGGTGGCATCGTAGAAGGCACTCAGGAAAACAGCTTCCCGGGGCTTCCCGTTCACCTCTGGAGCCTGTGCCCGGACGATCCCCACCACGGTCGGCGCCTCGACCTCGCGCCAGAAGGTGTTGACGTCCAGCCGAACGGTCTCCCCCACATAATCGAACACATCCGGCGAGGCGGCGAGCCGCACATAGTTGACTGGAACGCTTGAGACCATGCCGGTATAGCGTTCGGCAACTGCCATCCAGTTGATCGCTTCCCAGCCCTCGGGGTGGGAAACCAGAATCGCTTCAATCCCCAGCCGGGCATAGCGTTTCCAATCGAATCCCAGCCGTTGGTCGTATTGTCCCTCTCGCGCGTCGATTAAACCAATCACGCCGGAAAAATCTTCGCGGGTGCGCATGACCTCGGGGGTAAGAACGAGGAGTTCACCGGTGATCCCTCCCGCCGGGGTGTTGCCCGGCTGGATGTAGTTGGGCGCAAAGGACTCGAGGCGGACGTCCGTCGAGCGGTCTTCTGACGAGTCCCCAGGCAGGCTGAGCCGGGCGGTCTCCGTCACCGGTACGACCGCCGGAGCGTCGATCACGTGCGTGTCGAGTCCCGCCGCTTCGAAGGCTTGCTGGATTTGATCCGCCGTCCAGACGGCTGCTGGTTGCCCAGCCAGGCGCGTGCCCCGTTCAAGGATGCGGTCCTGCCAGGCACCGATCTTGGAGGCGTCGACGGCCTCGATGAGAGCGGGCGGGGTTGGCTCCCGTTGATCCGCCCCCGAAACGAATAAAGGCAGTGGCTGGAAATAGCCGAGAAACGCGGCCATTATGGCCAGTGTCGCAACCATGCCGAGCGCCAACAAAAATCCGCCCATGATGCCGCCCCGGCTGCGCGTACGCTCCGCGGCAGGGGTTCGGGCGGGATATGGAGTGGAGGATTGCATCAAACTCTACATGTTCGGCGTCATTTTCCAGAAGAAGAGGTCTTGGCCAGGATTGGCCGCCGCCACATATAAATTGATCGCAAAACCGATCAGGTAGAAGAGCGCCAGCCCGGCGATGAGGCCCACTGCAAACGGGCGGAGCTTATCGCGCACGGTGCTCGCGCCCCCCATTTTGACCGCAATCAGCCGGACCAACCATGCCAAGAGGAGTCCGCCCCAAAGGGTTTCCATGTAGGGACCGACCAGAAAACCGACCGGATGGAACCAAAATCCGGCGAAAATCTGTCGCAATACAGTCAGAACGACCATGACCCCGCCTCCGAAGAGGAAGGCACTGGTTTCCTTGCC
>JGI12210J13797_11349000_pt1 | contig 11919 bp, 11 predicted proteins | sample ElkSlonscriptome_3_FD_13797 | JGI IMG/M metagenome (IMG submission 13797) | reverse complement strand
CCCGGACGATGAAATGTCGTCTCGCCCCTGATCCTTCCCTCACCCCAACCCTCTCCCGGAGGGCGAGGGAGCGAACGCGCTACGCGAATTTCATCGTCAGCAGCCGGCCGGCCGAGCCGCGGCGAGCTGCACACCGCCCCGCAGCCCTCAGTCTCGGCGATAACGCGGCGAGAGCGCGAGCAGGTCCCGGCTCTGCTCGAGACACTCGCGTCGGACCTCCGGCTCGAGGACGCGCCGCCAACGCCTAGGAATGGACTCGGCGCCGTAAAGGGCGCCGGCAATCATGCCGAGGATCGCGCCGGTGGTATCGGCATCGCCGCCACGGTTGACGACGTCGATTAGGGCCGCCTCGAAGCGGTCCGTGCAAAAGAGGGCCTGGAAGACGGCGCGCAGGGTCTCGACGATGTAGCCGCCAGGATTCTCCATCCGCCGACGGTCATAGGCATAGCGCGGCTCGGCGGCCACCAAGCGATCGGCCAGCGGCTTGAGGTCCGCGCGGCGACCGCCGAGCAAGGCCGTCTGCACCATACCGATCACGCACAGGGTGCCTGCATCGGCCAGCGGGCTATGATGCGTCACATGGGACTGGAGGCGATTGGCCCGCTCGACTTCTGCGGGCGCGGCACCAAGCGTCGCTAGGGCGACTGGCAGGCAGCGCATACAGGCCCCATTGCCCGCGTCATACTCGTTCTCCGGCATCTCGAGCTCACCGGTACGCCGATAGGCAGAGATACCGCGGCGCACCGTGTGCCCGATGTCCACCGGCTTGGTGCGCATCCAGTCGCTGAAGCCTTCGGCCACCGCCCGTGGTTCGACGCGGCCACGGGCGAGGATACTGCGCCCGAGCACCAGACTCATCTCGGTGTCGTCCGTGACTCGCCCCTTGCGCAGGCGCAGCCAGCCGCCGCCGACGATGTCGCGGTGCTCGCCATAGGCCTCGCGGATCTCGCGCGGGGTCATGAACTCGACGGTCGCGCCAAGCGCATCGCCGACGGCGAGGCCCAGATAGGCGCCCCCCGCCCGCTCGGCGACCCGGGTGGCCAAGGAGCCGCGAGCAGGGGCCAGCAATTCTGTGTTCGGATCCGGAATGAGCATATCAAGCGTCTCGAAGCCGTTGGCTGGAGGCCGGAGGCTGGCGGCTCCTACCCATCAGTACTCCACGAGGATGTCCTCGTCGCGCACGATCATCTGACAGGCCAGCCGCCACTCGCTCGGCATGTCGTCGAGGGCGAGCCGATCGATGTCGTCGGCGGTCAGCTTGCCGAGCCCGCGCAGCACCGCCTTTTCCTTTTCGGTCAGGTGGTAGCCCATGCGCTCCTTGTGGTCGACGCTGGTGACACGCACCAGGCAATGCCCGCACTCGCCGTCCTGGCAATCGAAATGAACCGGAACCTTATTCTCCCTGGCGAGCTTGAGCAGGGTCTCGGTATGGCTGCCGGCAACGGCGTAGACGGTCTTATCCTTGTAGTCCGGGTTGGAAAAGGTGACGAGGGCCATCGGGAAGCTCCAATATTGCGGATGTCTGGTACAAATCGTTGGGACGCAGCCGTTTCGGTCGGCGCCCCCGCTTCAGGCGGGCTTGATGCGGCAGTCGCCGATGATCTGGGCCTGACAGGCAAGGCGGTCGTGGCGGTTGGCCATGTTCTCGCGCAGGACCTTCTCCTCGAGCACCGAGGGCTCGGTCAGGTTGTTCCAGCCCTCGAGCACGTGCATCATGCAGGTGCCGCAGTCTCCCTCGCGGCAACCGTAGATGATGCTCGCCCCGATCTTCTCGGAGACCTCGATAACGCGCGTGCCGGCCGGCACGTTGACGCTCTGATCGATATCATCGAATGTAACCCTTGCCTTCGGCATCGGTGGTGTTCTCCTCTACTGTCAGAATGGGATTGGGTCGGGCTCTACCCGAGTTCGGCGAGTTCGATGACACGATCGCCTTCCTCGTTGCCCGTCAGCGCCGCGGCCAGTCGCCGGCCGAATCGCTCACAGCCCTCGAGATCCTCTGCGCCGGGCGTCAGCTTGATGCGCACACCGGGGACCGGCACCCGCATCCTGAGCTGACGAAGGCGCTCCTCGATCAGGCGCACGGCCTCGCCGCTCCAGCCGAAGGAGCCAAAGGCGGCCCCGACCTTGCCGGTGAGGTCGATCACGGCGAGCGAAGCGAGCAGCTCCCAGACGGGCTTGACGGCATCGGCGTTGATCGTTGGCGAGCCGATCGCAATGGCATCGGCCTCCTCGATCCGATCGACCAACAGCGCCGGATTCTCGTGCGCGAGGTCGTGCACGGATACGCGCATCCCCCCGGCCTCCTGCAGCGCCCCCACGCGGATCGACTCGGCCATACGGGCCGTGTTGCCGTAGGCGCTGACGTACAAGATCACGAGGGAGGGCAAGCCTTCGTCGCTGCAAGCTGGCTGTCCTCGCGTCGCCAGCTCACGGTAGCGATCCAGATAGCGTGCGGGACGATCCCGCAGAACCGGCCCATGGGCGGGCGCAATCAGACCCAACCTGAGCGGCTGCAGTAGCTCGAGGGCCGTGAGCAGGTGGCGGCGAAACGGGCGCATGATGTGCGCGTAGTAATAGTCAAAGGCCTCCCGGCTCTCGCCGACCCGGTCATCGAACAGGCGCCCGTCGCAGACATGGCTGCCGAACAGGTCCCCGGAGAAGAGCACCGCCTCGTCGAGGAGGTAGGTGCACTGGGTGTCCGGCCAGTGCAAATGCGGCGTCTGCAGGAACTGCAGCGTCCGCTCCCCAAGGCTCAAGCGATCGCCGGTGCCCACCGCAACGCGAGGCGCTTGCCGCAGGTCCTCGTCGGTCTTCGCCAGGGCCTTGAAGATCGCCGTCGCGCGGCTCGAGATGTAGATGTCCGCCTGTGGCGCGCGGCGCTTGAGCTCGGGCAAAGCCCCGGAGTGATCGGGCTCCAAGTGATTGAGCACGATTGCGCGGATCTCGCTGTAGTCGGCCACCGATTCCAGCCGGGCGAAGAACTCGGCGCCGAAGCCATCCTTGACCGTATCGATCACCGCGACCCCGTCCCGGCCGCGCACCAGATAGCTGTTGTAGGTCGTGCCCTGCGCGGTATCGAGGATGATATCGAAGGTGCGCAGACCGGGATCCAGCGCCCCGATCCAATAGACCCCCCGCGCAATCTCGACCGCCCGAGGATGGCGCGAGACATCCTTGCCGGTTCTCGAATCCATCTCAGCGAGCCCGGATCTCGGCCATGACGGCAGCGCGACGCTCCGGCGGGATGCCGGTCAGCGAACCGGGTGGATTGAGTGGCTCACCTGCTGCGTCCAGGATGGCTCCTTCCGCTGGGCAGATGCTGGCACACTGCGCCTCGGCGAAGTCACCAGCACACTCCGTGCAGCGATTGGGCTGGATCCGGAACCCTGCCGTGTCGGTCGCAATGGCGCCGTTGGGGCACAGGGGCACGCAGGCCCAACAACGGATACAATCCTCGGCGATCTGAAAGGCCATCGGTCTACCCTCGCTTCGTGATTAGGCGGACGCCTGCCAGGCGGGAAGCTCGCCGACCGGTTCTTCGAGCTCACCCGCATCGAGCATCTCCCGGTAGACCGAGGCCACGGCCTCAGCGATGGGCTCGCCGGCACGCTCGCCGTTCGGCAGGATCCCGGCGGCCTCCAGCCGCGACCAGGGCGCGAAGCCGATCTTTGCGCAGAGCACGGCCGCACAGCCCTCGAGGGCGCGCACCGCCGCCTCGAGGGCCGCTTCGGCCTCACCGCAGGCCGCTGGACCCGAGCAATAGCGATCGACGGCGCGGCGTGCCACCAGGCGCACCCCCTGCGCACTCGCCTCGTAGATCAGGAATTCCTCGGCGTGGCCGAAGTGTTGATCGACTCGCTCGCCGCTTTGGGTCGCCACGGCGATGTGGACCGCGGGCCGTTCGGGCTCCGTGCGAGGGCGGTTGCGCCGATGCTTGCCGAGGGCCGAATTCAGGCTGGCGAGCGCGACGCGAACCTCGCCCCTCGGTGCTCGCTCCGCGCGCCGGCGCGCCTCGATCTCGGCCTGCACCCGGCGGCGCCGTTCCAGCGCCGCGGCGTGGTCGATCTCCATCGCGGCAATGCGCTCGAGCGTGAACTCCGCGCTGCGATCCTCGCCCAGCATCCCGACCGCATCGGCGCGGCACTGACGGCAATGACGCATCATGCGCATGTCGCCCGCGCAGGCGTCCTGCAGGGACTGAAGCTCCTGCGCAGTCGGCCCGCGCTGGCCCATGAGCCCGTAAAAGGTGCCGTGACTCGGATCGGAGATCAGCGGCATGACGTTGTGCAGGAAGGCGCCCTTGGCCTTGACCACGCGACTCACCTCTTCGAGGTGCGTGTCGTTGACGCCAGGGATGAGAACCGAATTCACCTTGACCAACACATCCCGGGCGACCAAGGCTTCGAGGCCGCGTTGCTGCTGATCGATGAGGATCTCGGCGGCACGGCGCCCGCGGATACGGCGGTTCTTCCAGAAGATCCAGGGGTAGATCTGAGCGCCGACGTCCGGGTCCAGGCAGTTGATCGTGATGGTGACGTGGTCGATGTTGTGGGCGCAGATCTCCTCGACGAGATCGGGCAGCGCCAGGCCATTGGTGGACAGACACAATTTGATGTCGGGGGCCTTCTCGGCCAGCCCGCGGAAGGTCGCCAGCGTGCGCTCCGGATTGGCCAGCGGATCCCCTGGGCCGGCAATGCCGAGCACGCTGAGCTGCGGGATGTGCGCCGCCACCGCCAACGCCTTCTGCACCGCCTGTTCGGGCGTGAGTAGTTCCGAAACGACCCCCGGCCGTGACTCGTTCGAGCAGTCATACTTACGGTTGCAATAGTGGCACTGAATGTTGCAGGCAGGTGCCACCGCAACGTGCATCCGCGCGTAGTGCTGGTGTGCCTCTTCGGAGAAGCAGGGGTGATTGTGCACCCGCCGCCGAATCGGCTCGGGTAGGTGCGCGAGGGCATCGGCGCGTTCGCCGCAGCCACGCGCCCGGCAGGCTCCGGTTTGCTCTTGACGTGGAATGTCCGATGTCATCTTGCGATCTCCAGCTCGGCTCGGGACGGCGCGCCCCGCTCGATCGATTCGCGCCCTCTATCTATCTAAAGAGGAGGGGCGTGCCGTCGCTTCGGCGACCGCGCGCAACGCCTAAGATTGCCGCGCTCGTCGATATGCGCTTGCATCCCACCAAGCACACTCCATGCCTGCTCCTTATCGGCACACCAAGAGATTGTTTTTTCTAGAACAGATGATCGACAGGGGGCATCCCTGTCGCCAATACGACAGACCGCATAGGCGGTTCGTGTGGGGATCGAGACAGGCCCGGCTGCACGGCGATACCGGCGTGACCAGATTTTGACCATTCTGATACCGATCGCCAGCGGCTCAACGCCTTAGCCGCATTCCTCACACACTTGTCCACAAGGTATCGACAGAGGCTGGGGACGACCGGGCCGATCAACATGCTGTGCCTGAAGCGCCCCGCCGACGGCTCAAGCGCGGCGACGCAAAAATCCATAAAAACCACCTCTTAGCCGCTTGCGCACGGCCATAGAGACAGCGCTTCGCCGACTGGCTCGTTCTTGGTCAATCCGACGAACCTCGCATCCCAGTCAAACCCTTGGGCGGTTTGCCAACAGACTTGTCCACAGGCTACGAACAGCGCCTGGGCATAAGTCGTCTGTGGCGGGAGGCGCCGTTCGGCGACGCCCATTGGGAGGGCGTGAGCGCAAACAGACTACTGGCGCACAAAACGCGCACGTGATGCGGCTCGGCCGGGCGGCAGGACGGCCCCGATCGGTTACCCTGTGAAGCGGATCCGCAAATCAAGGGAGAGACTGCGATGCTCAGGAACGCGAGCCTGATCTGTTTCCTTGCCGTGCTGGCGACCGCGCCGCAGGCGGCGCCCATCTATAAGTGCGAGGACGCGCAGGGACAAATCGTTTACCGGGACCACCAATGTGACGCCGCGCGCGACAGCCGCGAGATCGACAGCTCTACTTACACACTCAGCGGGCGAGGCGGGCTAACAGACGACGAGTGGCAAGCGTATCAGCGCCTGCTCGCGGAACGGGCCACGCGCGTGCAGGCCCGCACCGAATCCGGACGCGCCCAGCTTGGCAAATCGGTCGGTTACGAGGATCGCCTGCGTCTGCGCGAGCTGCGCATGCGCCGCAGCGCCATCCTGGACTCGCTCAACGGGCAGCGCATATCGGTCGGGCGCGGCGTCGCGCTGCGCCAGGAGCTCGAGGAGATCGGGCGTCAGGAGGAGGGGATCCTGGGACGGCCGCGCTGATAGATCGGGCCCTCAGAGAGGGCAACGCCAAATCGCCGATCTCGGATACCCGCTCAGAAGGTGCTGATGCCGACCTCGTAGACACCGCCGATGAGGACATATTCGTCCTCGCCCTTGAGCAGCCCCGGCAGGAGCCGGTTGTAGAAGAAGACCTTGGCGAGCGGCACTCGGGCGACGAGAATGTAGTCGCCGAACTCGTCGGCCCGCTCGCGCTCGCTGGTGAAGGAATTGAGGTTGTTGAGCAAGACCCGATAGCGGCCCCTTGGGCCGCGCGCGAGCACTTCGTGCTCGTCGATCCGGTTGATGCCGCGATACAGGGTGAGATGCGTCTGCTGGCGGTTCTGGCGCCCCAGCTCGTATTGGCAGTAGGTGTAGAGTAGATCGAGCTGGGCCTCAAGCGCGTTGGTCGCATAGAGCCCTTTCACGCCGGCGACGAGATAGCGTTGGTAGGCGGCGCTCCCAGGATCTGCGAGACAGCCGCCGTGATGGCGCGCGAGTAGTCCGAAGCGGGTCTCGACCCAGTACTTGAGCACCGCCCCCTCGCGGCCATCGGAGTCGAACGACCAGCCGCGTACGAGGCGCAGGTAGTTGGCGTTGGCGCGCTTCTTCTTCCGCCGCCCCGGCGTGAGCCCGGCCTCCTCGAGATTCTCGAGGCAGAAGTGCGCGCTCATATAGTCGGTGAAGTAGCGCGCCCGCTCGGCGTGCCCCCGCACCCCATCGAGTCCTGCGAAGAGCCGCGCGTGAAAGGCATTGACGCCGTCGATTTCGAGGGCGACGGGATGGGCCTGGAAGGTCAGACTGCCGAGGATGACAGGGGGCAGATTGCAGCGATTCAGCGGCAGCCGCGCGCTCGCCGGCAGGGACGGCAGCGGAGGGGGCTGGGGCGCAGGGCGAGGAGGATTCCGGCTCATCCGGTCGCGGCCTCGGTCGCGGAGTTGGATCCGATCCAGCATCATGCCCCATTGCGTACCCAATCGAAACCCCAGCGTCACACAAACATCACGTCGCCGAGTCTCCGGCAGACTCAAACTGCGAGCAGTCCCCCATCCCCCCCTCGGCGCCTAGTCCCTGTCGTGCCTCATACAGCCGACAGGCCTTTGTCGGCTTTGCCACCAGCCTACCCCTTCCGGAGGAGGGCCATAGGGCACTGAAAAACAATCCCTTTCTCTGCCGACAGGACATGGCATTAACATTGCTTTCTCCTTCGTGAGCACGATTCTTCAAACGGCCATAACGGCCAGCACGAAAGAGGAGCATCCCATGGCACTACGTCAATGCGCCATTTACGGCAAGGGCGGCATCGGCAAGTCCACGACCACGCAGAATCTGGTCGCCGGCCTGGCCGAGGCCGGCAAGAAGGTCATGATCGTCGGCTGCGACCCCAAGGCCGACTCGACTCGTCTGATGCTGCACGCCAAGGCCCAGAACTCCGTCATGGAGCTGGCGGCCGAGGCCGGCAGCGTCGAGGACCTGGAGCTTGAAGACGTCATGTCCGTGGGCTTCGGCAACGTCAAGTGCGTCGAGTCTGGCGGCCCGGAGCCCGGGGTCGGTTGCGCGGGTCGTGGGGTCATCACGGCGATCAACTTCCTCGAGGAAGAGGGCGCCTACGAGGAGGATCTCGACTTCGTCTTCTATGACGTCCTGGGCGATGTCGTCTGCGGTGGCTTTGCGATGCCGATTCGCGAGAACAAGGCCCAGGAGATCTACATCGTCGTCTCCGGCGAGATGATGGCCATGTACGCGGCCAACAACATATCCAAGGGCATCGTCAAGTATGCCAGCTCCGGCGGCGTGCGCCTCGCCGGCCTCATCTGCAACAGCCGCAACACCGACCGCGAGGACGAGCTGATCGAGGCCCTGGCGGCGAAGCTGGGTACGCAAATGATCCACTTCGTGCCGCGCGACAACGTCGTGCAGCACGCCGAGATCCGCCGCATGACGGTCATCGAGTACGACCCGCAGGCCAAACAGGCCGACGAGTACCGTGCCCTGGCCAAGAAGATCATCGAGAACCAGAAGTTCGTGATCCCAACCCCCTGCACGATGGACGAGCTCGAGGACCTGCTGACCGAGTTCGGCATCATGAGTCCGGACAACGAGGCCATCGTCGGCCAGACGGCGGCCGAGGCCGCGGCCGCATAGGGGCGCCGCCGAGCGGACTGCCGTCGTCCCGAGGCCAGGTCTCGGGGCGTTCGGCCAGGCGGGGATTCGCCAGCTTTCACCCCATCGAGTAAGAGGGGTGCCTTTGCTCTAACGCGCGCTCGTCGGCGGATTGGCCGCGGCGCCGAGATGAGGAAACGCCACCATGGCAACATTGAGTCGCGAAGAGGCCCAGACCCTGATCCAAGAGGTCCTGGAAGTCTACCCGGAAAAGGCCCAGAAGGATCGAGCCAAGCATCTGACGGTCAACGATCCGTCGGTCGAGCAATCGAAGAAGTGTATTACCTCGAACCGCAAGTCCCAGCCCGGCGTCATGACGATCCGCGGTTGCGCCTATGCCGGCTCGCGCGGCGTGGTCTGGGGGCCGGTCAAGGACATGGTCCATATCTCTCACGGTCCGGTTGGCTGCGGTCAGTACTCGCGGGCCGGGCGCCGCAATTACTACGTCGGCATGACCGGGGTCAACACCTTCGGCACGATGAACTTCACCTCCGACTTCCAGGAAAAAGACATCGTCTTCGGCGGCGACAAGAAGCTCGACAAGCTGATCAGCGAAATCGAGACCCTTTTCCCACTGAGCAAGGGCGTATCGGTGCAGTCCGAGTGTCCGATCGGCTTGATCGGCGACGACATCGAGGCGGTCGCGAAGAAGAAGAGCAAGGAGCTCGACAAGCCGGTCGTGCCGGTGCGCTGCGAGGGCTTCCGCGGCGTCTCCCAGTCGCTCGGGCACCACATCGCCAACGACGCCATTCGTGACTGGGTGCTGCACAACCGCGACACCGACGGCGCGTTCGAGCAGACACCCTATGACGTCTGCATCACCGGCGACTACAACATCGGCGGCGACATCTGGTCCTCGCGCATCCTACTCGAGGAGATGGGCCTGCGGGTCGTCGCCCAGATGCCGGGTGATGGCACCGTCTCGGAGATGGAGCTGATTCCGAAGGTCAAGCTCAACCTGGTCCACTGTTACCGGTCGGTGAACTACCTTGCCCGACACCTGGAGGAGAAGTACAGCATCCCGTGGATGGAGTACAACTTCTTCGGGCCGACCAAGATCGCTGAGTCGCTGCGCAAGATCGCCGCCCAGTTCGATGAGACGATCCAGGCCAACGCCGAGCGGGTCATCGAGAAGTATCAGGCGGAATACGAGGCGGTGATCGCCAAGTACCGTCCGCGTCTCGAGGGCAAGAAGGTCATGCTCTATGTCGGCGGCCTGCGCCCGCGCCACGTCATCGGCGCCTACGAGGACCTCGGCATGGAGGTCGTCGGGACCGGCTACGAGTTCGCCCACAATGATGACTACGATCGCACGATCAAAGAGATGGGCGACGCAACGCTGATCTATGACGATATCACCGGCTACGAGTTCGAGGAGTTCGTCAAGCGCGTCAAGCCGGACCTGGTCGGCTCTGGGATCAAGGAGAAGTACATCTTCCAAAAGATGGGCATCCCCTTCCGCCAGATGCACTCCTGGGACTATTCGGGCCCCTATCACGGCTACGACGGCTTCGCCATCTTCGCCCGCGATATGGATATGACCATCAACAACCCCTGCTGGTCGCAAATGCAGGCTCCGTGGCTGAAGCCGACCGCGGCGGAGGCACCGGCAGCAGCCGCCAGCGCCTGATGAAGTAAGCCGCCAGCCACCAACCCCCCAGCCGCCAGGATGCTCGCAGATGGCTGGGGACCGAAAGCTGGCGGCTGCAAGCCCCCCAATCCTTATCCACGCCTCCGTCCGCGAATGAGCGGCGAGGCAGGAGCCCCGCTATGAGCCAGACACTCGACAACATCAAGCCCTGCTATCCCCTCTTCCGTGAGGAGGACTATGCCAAGAGCTTCGCCGAGAAGCAGGCGCTGTTCGAAGAGCGCCCGTCGACCGAGAAGATGGAAGAGGTCTTCCAGTGGACGACGACCCAGGAGTACCGGGACCTCAACTTCCAGCGCGAGGCCCTGACGGTCAACCCGGCGAAGGCCTGCCAGCCGCTGGGCGCCGTGCTTTGCTCGCTCGGGTTCGAGAAGACCCTGCCCTACGTGCACGGCTCGCAGGGCTGCGTTGCCTACTTCCGGACCTACTTCAACCGCCACTTCAAGGAGCCGGTCGCCTGCGTCTCCGACTCGATGACCGAGGACGCAGCCGTGTTCGGCGGACAGAAGAACATGTTCGACGGGCTCAAGAACGCCAAGGCCCTCTACAAGCCCGAGATGATCGCGGTCTCCACGACCTGCATGGCCGAGGTCATCGGTGACGACCTCAACGCCTTCATCGGCAACGCGCGCAACGAAGGCCACATCGACCAGGACTTCCCAATCCCCTTTGCCCACACGCCGAGCTTCGTCGGTTCCCACACGACGGGTTGGGACAACATGTTTGAGGGGACCATCCGCTATTTCACCCTCAATGAGATGGAAGACAAGCAGGTCGGCAGCAACGGCAAGATCAACTTGGTGCCTGGCTTCGAGACCTATCTCGGCAACTACCGCGTGATGCACCGGATGATGCAGGAGATGGGCGTCGACTACAGCCTGCTCTGCGACCCGACCGAGGTGCTCGACACCCCGGCAGACGGCGAGTACCGGATGTACGACGGCGGCACGAGCATCGCCGAGGTCAAGGACGCCCCCAACGCGATCGACACCCTGCTGCTGCAACCCTGGCAGCTGACGAAGACCAAGAAGTACGTGCAGACCACGTGGCAGCAGCCGGCCGCGGCGATCAAGATCCCGATGGGGCTGGAGTGGACCGACGAGTTCCTGATGAAGGTCTCGGAGCTGACCGGCAAGCCGATCCCGGATTCGCTCGCCAAGGAGCGCGGACGGCTCATGGACATGATCACCGACAGCCACGCTTGGCTGCACGGCAAGAAGTTCGCGCTCTGGGGCGATGCCGACTTCGTCCTCGGTATGGTCAAGTTCCTGCTCGAGCTCGGCGCCGAACCGACCCATGTCCTTTGCCACCACGCCAACAAGCGCTGGCGGAAGGAGGTCGAGGCCCTGCTGGCCAGCTCCCCCTACGGCGCCGACGGCAAGGTCTACATGGGCAACGACCTGTGGCACATGCGCTCGCTGGTTTTCACGGACAAGCCTGACTTCATGATCGGCAACTCCTACGGCAAGTTCATCCAACGCGACACGCTGCACAAGGGCAAGGCGTTCGAGGTCCCGCTGATCCGCATCGGCTTCCCGATCTTCGATCGACATCACCTGCACCGCATGACGACGCTCGGCTACGAGGGCGCGATGTACATCCTCACGACCCTCGTCAACGCGGTGCTGGAGCGCCTCGACGAGGAGACCCGCGAGATGGGTGTCACGGACTTCAACTACGACTTGATCCGTTGATGCGGTTCCCCCGCCCCCTGACGCCGCGCTAGCCGCCAAGGGGGGCGGGAGCTGAAGACCGACTTGAACCGAAGACTGGAGACGAGCCGATGCCGAACGTGATGATCCGCCGCAACGATGCCGGCGGG